>Ga0114963_10002898_pt1 | contig 11714 bp, 12 predicted proteins | sample C_131016_EF_Meta_FD_87019 | JGI IMG/M metagenome (GOLD analysis project Ga0114963, IMG submission 87019) | Freshwater microbial communities from Lake Croche, Canada to study carbon cycling - C_131016_EF_MetaG | ecosystem: Environmental > Aquatic > Freshwater > Lake | place: Lake Croche, Canada...
CAGATGGTCTACCACCAGCACTGCCAAGATTGTGAGAGCCACCGCCACCATTGGGTCTACCACCCCCACTACCAAAACTATGAGAGCCACCGCCACCCGATGGTCTGCCACCGCCGCCACCATGACCGCCACCGCCGCCACCATTACCACGAGCTAGAAGAAGTGACTGCTGTTGGCTAGATTCAGTAGCTAGATAATTAAGTGAACCAGCAAAAACTGCTGTAGGAACATTCCAAGAAAGCACTAAGATAATTGAGGTAAGAGCTTTATTCATTGATTTAAATTTAGGAAAGTGAGTTTGCTAATTTAATAGCGAGGAATCAAAGTTAAGTTACTAGGTTCTACTATATAGGAACCTGCAGGAATGGTATTAGTGGGAAAAGCGCAGATGACGCCACCAGATGGTCCATTAATTACTATCAAGTTGGTTACACCACATCTAACTTGAGTCAGACCATAATTGGTTAACAGAGTATAGCCAGGTGTACCTGATTGAACTATATAGTATTGAGGTTGACTAGCTGCTGTTACTATAGCGCCGGTGACAGCTCCTATGGCAAAAGCGCCCCAGAAACCGCCCCCCCAATATCCATAGTTAGGATACCAAGGAGATCCACCATGCCAACCCCAGTAATTCCAACCTCTTGGGTTGTAAATGTAGCCACCACGATAACCACCGCCACCATAGTAACCACCACGATAACCACCGCCACCATAGTAACCACCACGATAACCACCGCCACCATAGTAACCACCACGATAACCGCCGCCGCCATAGTAGCCACCACGATAACCGCCGCCGCCATAGTAGCCACCACGATAACCGCCGCCACCATAGTAGCCGGCTATAAGATTGTAATGACCTTTATTAGCAGAGCGATCGATCTCAAGTTGCTGATTTTCCTGGTAATTAACCGAGGCAGCAGACATTGGCGCGGGGATGCAACAAGTCATCATGAGAACAAGTGAGGCAAAGAGCTTATTCATGGCTTTAGAAAAACTTAGTACCTGTAGTTACATTGTAGCCATAGGCCCGGACAAAACAGCCCAAGTGTAAAGATGTTGCTTAATATTGGGGAATTAGCGTCAAATTACTAGGCTCGACCGTATAAGTACCAATTGGTATAGTGGCAGTAGGGCGAGCGCAGATTAAACTGCCAGAAGGTCCATTGATAATAACAACTTCGCCGCCACATGGAGTTTGAACCAAATTGTAATTGTTCAAGAGGATATAACCGGGAGTTCCTGTTTGAACTACATAATATTGAGGTTGACTAGCAGCAGCGATGGCCGCTCCTGTGACAGCCCCAACAGCAAAGCCTCCCCAGAATCCTCCTCCCCAATAACCAGTGCTTGGATACCATGGAGCTCCACCATGCCAACTCCAATTGTTCCAGCCTCTGGGATTGTTGATGACTACGTTGTTGCGGTTAACGTTATAGCGATTTACATTGTTGTTATTGATGTTAGTGCGATTGCCAATGTTATTGTTTTGAACACGGTTACTATAGTTGTGTTCATTATTGAGATTGAGGTTTCTATTACCACTATTATTGCTGGAGAAATTATTGACTCTATCTCGATTGCCTTGGTTATTAACAGGGGTTGCTGGTTTATTGATCCTATTACTGCCATTTCTATCTGAATTGAGGTTGAAGTTGCCACCACCACCAGATGGTTTACTCATTCCGCCGCCGCCACCTCCGCCGCCGCGAGCACCTCCTCCACCACCTCTAGCTAGCAAATTTGCTCCAATAGAGCTAGAAGGACTGTTGAGAGAACCGACATCTAATGCCAACACCGCCGAAGGAGCAAGCCAAGAAAGTGTCAAGATAATTGAGCTAAAAGCCTTATTCATAATTTTTTGAAAATTTGGGTAAGTTGTGATTAAGGACGAGGCAATAATGCGTCAATTTTTCCAGAAATGTTAATGTAAGTACCCTTTTGAGTCAATATTTCTGCCATCAGAGTATCTGGATCTAGGGTTACTTTGGAATCCTTGATTGTTTGAGGACTCTTGGTATTATTAGTAAATACATACATCTGCTTGATCAAAACATTCTCCTTAACCCCATAGGTATCTAAAGTGAGAGTTCCTCCTTTGCAAACATTGAGTAATCCCTCTTGATAACAGTCTTTTTTGAGGATTTCGAGAACTTTCCCTTCTTCACCGCTTTTGATACTCAAAACTTCATTGCTACTTGCAATCTGGACATCAGGGTAGTTAGCAGTGTCTCCATTAGGGTAATCAACCGTCACCAGACCTTCAGCTAATATGGGCGCTGTCAAAAACAAACTGGAAGAAACCGTTAAAAGTGCGATTTTACTAATTTTCAGCATAATTTCTGAATGATGTAATTTGTTTTAATTATACTGAGATTTTGTATTTGCAACTACTTTTTAATGGCTATGTCACCTCTGTAGTACATGCCTTCAAAAGAGATTTTCTCAAGTGTTGAATAAGCCTGTTTTCTTGCAGCTAAAAAGTCTTCTCCAATACCAGTAACTCCCAATACTCTGCCACCATCTGTTAATAAATCTTTATCTTTTAGAACAGTGCCTGCTTGAAAAACAAGAGCATCTGCATCTGAAAGCGAATTAATACCCTTAATTAGCTTGCCTTTACTATAGTTTCCAGGATACCCATTCGATGCTGCAATTACGCAAACGCAAGCCCCTTGATGCCATTGAAATTCAGGAAAATTTTGTAAATTTTTCGTAATACAAGCAAAAATCAATTCATCCAAAGGAGTTTTTAAAAGAGGAAGAATTGCTTGAGTTTCTGGATCTCCAAAACGACAATTAAACTCCAATATCTTGACAATTCCATCTGGGCAAACCATTAACCCAGCATAAAGAACACCGCAATAGTCAATGTTTCTTTTTTTGAGCTGGGCTAAAGTTGGGATAAAAATCTTTTGCTTGACTTGGGCTTCAAGTTCTGGAGTTAGGATAGCTGCCGGGCAATAGGCCCCCATACCGCCAGTATTTGGACCAGTATTGCCTTCACCTATTCTTTTGTGATCTTGCGCGCTTAAAAGTAAGCGAAAATCATCCCCATCAGTCAAAGCCAAAACCGATACTTCTTCGCCAACTAAATACTCTTCTATGACTAATTTTTTATGACCTTGCGCAAAAAGATCTTCTATGGCACTTTGAGCTTCCTGTAAGTTCATCGCGACAACTACTCCCTTGCCTGCTGCGAGTCCATCTGCCTTAATGACAATAGGGGCACCTTTTTCCTTGAGATAAGCTTGGGCTAATTGAAGATCCTCAAAAGTAGCTGAATCAGCTGTGGGAATATTGGCACTTTGAAAAAATTCCTTAGCCCATGCTTTACTTGATTCAATCTGGGCCCCTTGCTGAATTGGTCCAAATACGGGTATTCCACAAGAGCGAAAGTGATCGGCGATGCCCAGTGAAAGAGGCACTTCGGGACCTACTACTACAAAGTCTAAATTTTCCTCTTTGATTAAGTTGGTTAAAGCAGCAAAATCATCTACCGCAATAGAGCGATTTTGGCATCTTGGCAAATTTGCCGTACCACCGTTGCCAGGAGCGCAGATTACAAGCTCTACCGAAGGACTATTGAGGAAAGACCAAGCTAGAGCGTGTTCACGCCCTCCATTACCGATAACTAGGATCTTATGATTCATGAAAAATATTTCTTTTTTGAACCTATTATCCCATAAGGATTAATGGTTAGCTTATTATTGTTATTGTGTTAATAGTTGCCAAGAAACGTAGGGGCTCAGATTATGGGAGATTTTTTAATTTTTATGGTTGCGCCAATAGTATTGGCCATCTGGATATCAAAGGATAAGAGAATAAGCCGGCAAAATAGAAAAATGGCTCTAAACATATTGCTCCCTGTAACTGCTTTGATATTTGTAATCATCTTGGCAGGCACATCAGATAAGTGTAAAACATTAGATCCTGATAAGCATTTACCTGAAGAATGTGTTGTCTTGCCACCAGTTGACACTAATGTTCGCAGTTGGAATGGTGCTGGACATTGATCTAAGTGTACTGATGGAGAATAGGAGGCTCGAACCCCTGACCTCTGCGGTGCGATCGCAGCACTCTACCAACTGAGCTAATTCCCCTAGGATCCTTAGTATAACAAAATACTAATCCATAGTTTAGCTCCTAGATGTTATTTTTCGCTGTTGGCTTTAACCTTTGCTTAGCCTTTTTCTGTATCTACGCGGCCTTTACTATGTGGAGGCTGTTTAACTATTTTCGACTGCTCAATTTGCTTTTAGAAGATATCCAGTCTCTTGTTGAGCAGTATTTGCAATCTAACTGCGACTCTATAGTCTCTAATTTCGACAGGTTAGCTCAAATTAAGAATGTATATACTAAGCTATTCGATTTGATAGATTTTCTAAAGATATTTAGCCTGATAGTATTTCCAATGGTTACTGAGCAGAGAAAAACAGTACTATCTAAAAAGCCTGTTCCAATAGTGCAATCTGCCTTTTCTAGGCTCTACCGTAAAATTCGGGTAAAAGTATGACAAAATGTGAATAAAACATTAAAAATTTTTTAATAAGAATTTATATTCCTAGGACAGAGGCTCGTTGTGGATGCAGTTTTTATTTGAAACGGTATGGTTAATCCCTGTTTATAGTTTAGTTGGCTCGCTATTGAGCCTGCCTTGGTCGCTGGGATTATTGCGCAGAACGGGTCCTCGCCCTGCTGCTTACATTAGCATCTTGATGACGATAGTCGCCTTGGTGCATGGTACTTATATTCTGAATATGAGTTGGCAAAGGCCAGCTCAGCAGTTTGTTTATCATTGGTTAACAGCGGCAGATCTCGATATATCTTTGTCTATTGAGCTTTCTCCGGTGAGTTTAGGCGCCTTGGAGTTAATTGGCATCATAAGCTTGTTGGCAGAAATATTTGCCATAGGCTATATGGAAAAAGATTGGTCTTTGGGTAGATTTTTCGGGCTTTTGGGGTTTTTCGAGGCAGCTTTGAGCGCTCTTGCTTTGAGTGATTCTCTCTTTTTAAGTTACGCTCTGCTGGAAATGTTAACCCTTTCTACTTACTTACTGGTGGGCTTTTGGTATGCTCAGCCTCTGGTAGTGTCAGCAGCAAGAGATGCCTTTTTGACAAAAAGGGTAGGAGATATAGTTCTTTTTATGGGACTGGTAGCTCTTTCTTGTTATGGAGAGGGGCTAACTTTCTCCCAATTGGAAAAATGGGTGGCAACTTCTCCTCTTCCTCCACTAGGGGCGACTTTATTAGGACTATCTCTGATTGCTGGCCCGCTTGGTAAATGTGCTCAATTTCCTCTCAATCTCTGGTTAGATGAGGCAATGGAAGGTCCCAATCCAGCAGGAATTATGCGTAATTCGGTTGTCGTTTCTGCAGGGGCTTACGTACTAATTAAGTTGCAGCCGGTATTTGCTTTATCACCGATAGCATCTACTACTTTGATAGTTATAGGAGCAATCACCGCTATTGGTAGCTCTTTGATGGCCATAGCCCAAATAGACATCAAGCGTACTCTCTCACATTCAACTAGTGCTTATCTGGGCTTGGTTTTTGTCGCTGTTGGCCTGGGACATGTAGATATAGCTTTTTTGATACTTTTAAGCCATGCCGTGGCTAAAGCTCTTCTATTTATGAGCGCTGGGGGGGTGATTTTGACAACTAGTGATCAAAATATCACTGAACTAGGGGGACTCTGGTCAAAAATGCCAGCTACAACTATGTCTTTTCTTGTTGGTTCAGCAGGTTTAGTTGCTCTGCTTCCTGGTGGGATTTTCTGGACTTTTGCGCGCTGGTTTAATGGAGATTGGGCTGTTACTTATCCCTTGCTGGTTTTTCTAGGGATATTTAATGCTCTTTCTGCCCTTAATTTAACAAGAGTATATCGTTTAGTATTTCTAGGACAGCCTCAAAGCAAAAGCAGAAGAGCGCCGGAAGTGGCTTGGCCTATGGCTGTGCCTATGCTCTCTTTGATCATCATGACTATTATTTTTCCTCTAATTCCGATTAGATGGTCGCTTTGGCTCAGTTCTGTCAATCCGCTCCAGCAAAGTGGTAGTTTTTTAGTGCAATGGGGATTTCCTTTAATTGTCCTCTCTGGACTATTGGGATTTGTTGTCGGAATGGGTATCACTTTAGATAAGTCTTGGTCTAGACCTACTGCATTTTACCGACGCTTTTTTCAAGATCTTTTTGCCTATGATTTTTATCTAGATAAGATATATGCCAATACAATTGTGGCTTTGGTTGCCTCTATTGCGCGCATGACAACTTGGCTAGATCGCTATGTCATTGATGGCGCAGTAAATCTAGTCAGCCTCTTTACTATCTTTAGCGGAAATGCTCTTAAATACAATGCTTCCGGACAAACCCAATTTTATGTTCTGACAATCATGATTGGAGTGGGATTGCTGATTTGGTCTATTTTAAAAAGTCAATGGTAAGGAGTTTCTAAGAGTAATCGATGCTTAGTTTTTTAGTCTGGTTTCCTGTTTTAGGAGCAATTGTCCTAACTCTCTCTCCTGTAAAAATTGAGAGTAAAACTTGCCGTAATATAGCCATGGTTTTCAGTGGTATTTTGATGATCGCAACGATCATATTGGGTTGGCAGTTTAATCCACAGCTATTAAAGATGCAATTTAGTGAAGATATCACCTGGCTGGAGTATTTGGGCTTAAATTACCAGCTTGGTGTAGATGGCTTATCTCTACCTTTGCTCTTTCTTAATAGTTTGCTCACCTTCATCGCGCTCTATAGTAGCAATACCGATATAGAACGTCCCCGCTTTTACTATAGTCTGATGCTTTTGCTTAATGCTGGGGTCACTGGAGCTTTCCTCGCTCAAGATCTGTTGTTGTTTTTCCTTTTCTATGAAGTGGAAATCATCCCGCTCTATTTCCTGATTGCTATATGGGGAGGTCAAAAACGCAGCTATGCAGCGATGAAGTTTCTGCTTTATACAGCGGTTTCTGGCATTTTGGTTTTAGCTTCTTTCTTGGGGCTAGTTTGGTTGAGTGGGGCTCATAGTTTTGCTTATGAATCTCTACGCTCTAATGGTTTGCCCCTCAATACCCAAATTTTGCTCCTGGTTGCATTGTTGATTGGCCTTGCTATCAAAATTCCCATATTCCCCTTTCATACATGGTTACCAGATGCGCATGTAGAAGCTTCTACCCCTGTTTCTATACTATTAGCTGGAGTTTTACTTAAATTGGGAACCTATGGGCTAATTAGATTTGGGGTTGGCCTTTTTCTGGATGCCTGGGCTACTTTAACTCCCTATTTAGCTGCCATTGCAGCTATCAGCGCGCTATATGGCGCTTCTTGTGCCATAGCTCAAAAGGATATGAAGAAGGTAGTTGCCTACTCTTCTATTTCCCATATGGCGTATGTCTTACTTGCTGCTGCTGCTAGTACAAGACTCAGTATTATTGCGGCAATTGTGCAGATGGTTACCCATGGCTTGATTTCGGCTATGTTGTTTTTTCTAGTTGGACTGGTCTATCAAAAAACCGGTAGTCGCGACGTGGATTACCTGCGTGGTCTGCTCAATCCCCAAAAGGGTCTGCCAATTACTGGTAGTTTGATGATTTTAGCGGCTATGGCAAGTGCTGGAATTCCTGGTTTGGCAGGTTTTATCGCAGAATTTTTAGTCTTTAGAAGTAGCTTTGCTATTTTCCCGATTCAAACTCTGCTGTGTTTAATCGCAAGTGGACTGACTGCTGTATATTTTTTGTTGATGATCAATCGGGTATTTTTTGGCCGTTTGACACCAGAGCTTGCCCATATCCCTCGAATTTACTGGTGGGAAAGGGTTCCTTCTTTAACTTTGGCTATATTGATTTTGTTTCTGGGAATCCAACCTAACTGGCTAGTGCGCTGGAGTGAGCCGCAAGCTGGTTTGCTGCTACTGGGAAAAAGTGAAATTTCAGCCAACACCATCAATAGTAGTCAGGATATAGTACGATAATGGAAACCAAAATGCAAACTCCTCTCCATCCCCTAGCCGAATACATAGAACGTCTAGAACAAGGAGATGCCCTTTTAAAAGATTCAACTATTAATTTAATAGAAGTTGTCGGCATACTCAAAAGCTATGGTGTTGTCTTGGATGCCTATTCCAACAACCTCAACTCGATAGCTAAAAGAGAATTTTTGAATATTTTTCCTTTTTTTAAATACTTCAATGGTAAGGTCTCGCCGGCGAAGCTCTGGAAGCATTGGTGTCATGATCGGATCAATTATGAATATGCTGAATATTGTATGAAAACAATGTTTTGGCATGGCGGTGGAGGCTTGGATGAATATCTTGATAGTCAAGATTTTCGCCAAGTTGCTAGGCAAATCATTGCTAAAAAGTTCAAAAGCAATCCTTTGATGCTGCTTGTTGATCGGGTTTTTCCTGAGTTTTTGCCTGAACAATTGAGATTGATGGCCTATTACAGAGGCCTTGGTGATTTTTGGCGGGTTATGTCTGATATTTTTATTAGCCTTAGTGATCGCTATGATCGCGGCGAGATAACTTCTATCAATTCCGTAGTTCAACATATTCAAGATGGCTTAGTTGGAAATGCGAACAGACCTTTTTCTTATGAGGTAGAGCTTTCTGGGGTTACTTTTGAGGTGATACCGGCTTCTGCTGGGTTGATTTTCATCAAGGATCTTGCCGTTCCCTATGTCGAGGCTGTATTCTTTCGAGGTGGGCCTTTTCCTGGTACGGTTTCCTACAATGCCCAAGCCTATCAGATACCCTATGACCAAGGCTCTTTCACCTATGGCGCACTATATGCAGATCCTCTCCCGATTGGTGGCCCGGGCATACCGCCTACTCAACTGATGCAGGATATGCGCCACTTTTTACCACCATATCTCAATAAGTTCTATCATGATAGCTTTAGGCAGGAAGAAGATATCTTAGTTCAAATATGTCAAAGTTTTCAAAAATCGATGTTCTGTGTAACAACTGCAGCGATTAAGGGACTGGCTCCTTTTCCTCTAAGTACCCAAGATCCACAAGAGCAAAAAACCAATCGCACTTATCTAATTTCCTGGCTCAATCGTTTCAAAAATTCCCGCCTTGAGGATATCAATTCTCCCTAAAAAAACACATAAGATCATATGACTATAAAAGAAAAACAACCCATTCCCGTTACTGTCTTGACTGGTTATTTGGTGGCAGGTAAAACTACTCTATTAAACCGCATCCTCACTCATGAGCATGGGAAAAAGGTCGCTGTCATTGTCAATGAATTTGGTGAAATTGGTATTGATAACCAATTGGTGATTGGCTCTCAAGAAGAAATTTTTGAGATGAATAATGGTTGTCTTTGCTGCACTGTCAGAGGTGATCTAATTAAAATTGTTGGCAATTTACTCAAAAGAAAACGTCAATTTGATCATCTGGTGATTGAAACTACGGGACTGGCTGACCCAGCGCCAGTGATTCAAAGTTTTTTCTTTGATGAGGATCTCAAAGAGAATGTACAAGTTGATGCTGTTGTCACGGTTGTAGATGCTAAGCACGTTGAGCAGCATTGGTCTACTAATGAGGTGCAAGAGCAAATCGCCTTTGCTGATGTGATCTTGCTCAATAAAACAGATCTAGTAGATCCTAAAGAGCTAGATCAGCTTGAAAATAAGATTCAAAATCTCAATGTGCTCTCTAAAATCTATCGCACCCAAAATGCCAATATTGAGATTGATGCTATTTTGGATGTTGGTTCTTTTGATTTAGAGAAAATTTTACAATTAGATCCTCATTTTCTCCATGATCATCATCATCATGATCATAGACATGATGAGAGCGTCTCTTCAGTTGCCATTGAAGTAGAAGGAGAGGTCAATGAAGTGAAATTTGACCAGTGGCTAGGTGAGCTGTTGCAAAAACAGGGCAATGATATCTTTCGACTCAAAGGTATTTTGAATATTGCCAGAGATGAGATGCGCTATGTTTTTCAGGGCGTTCATATGATCTTTGAAGGGTTGCCTCAGCGGCCTTGGCAAGAAGGAGAAGTTCGTAAAAATCAACTGGTTTTCATTGGCCGCAATCTCAACGCTGAGCAATTGAACAAGGGTTTTCTTCAATGTCTAGAATAATCACTGACTGCAGTTTAAAACTCCAATCAACCCAGCAATTGGCTGAATATATCACCAAGCTTGCCATCTCAGTAAATGGCCAAGTTGCTGCAGCCTCAGCTGGTGGAGAAGTACTTGTGGATTCTCAATTACTCTTGGAAGATTGTGAGCAATCAATTGATGCTTTAGAGTTTTCCAGCGATGGTAATTTTCTAGCTGCCGCTGGGCAATCTGGCAAAATCTATATTTGGCAGATAAAAGCTACTATCGCCCCGGAGCTCATTGAAACTATAGACTTAAAAAATAATTGGCTAGAGCATCTTCAGTGGAATGGTAATCTTTTGGCTTTTAGTTGGCAGGGCTATACTCAAGTTAGAGAGTTTCCTAGCAAAAAAATCATCACTACTTTAGAGCATAAAGATTCCAATATTTTAGCAATGGCTTGGCGTCCTCCTTTATTTAAAGAATTGAGCTTGCTAGCAGATAAGATTATTAAAATTTACGATAGTGATAATTGGGACGATGAGCCAATTACCCTCTATATTGAAGCGGTCCCAGTGGGCTTGGCTTGGTCAAATGATGGTAGATATCTTGCAGTTAACCGGCTAGATAAGAGTGTTTCGCTATTTGAATGGGGTAATACAGATCCCTGGCTACTGCATGGTTTTCTAGGCAAAGTCAGACAAATAACTTTTTCAGCTAGCCGTGAACCTATCCTGGCAATGGCCACTATCAATCAAATTGTGACTTGGAAACGTTCCAAAAAAGCAGGAGAAGGATGGCTTGCTACAATGCTTGAAGCTAAAGAGCAAGACAATATTGAGGCTCTAGCTTTTGCTCCCAATAGTGAAATCCTTGCTTCAGTCAGTGAAAGTGGTATACTCGCTCTTTGGTTTAAGGGCAGATTAATAGGACAGGTTCAAGCAGATGCTGGATTGTCTTGTCTTGTCTGGTTGTATAATTCTAAGGCAATAGTCACAGGTGGCCAAGATGGCAGCTTGAATATCTGGAAAGTTATCCAAAGTGGGAAGGGATTTGCTTAGAAAAATAATTTTTTTGGCAGAGAGCAAAAAATTAGGTAGTGTGTGGAAAAACTAGATAGATAATCAGCATTATCTGTTAAGCTATCCTTTTTTGATCAAACCATTATAATCTCTACTAGAGAATACTTCTAGAGAATACTTCTAAATAATCCCTCTTCTATCACTCTCGGCTGTAATTTGCGTCCTCATTCGCTCAAACCCATTACTACCAGCTGATTAAATGTTTCGACAGCCATTTATAATAGTCATTCCCTTAGTATGACAGAAGAGGGATTAATTTTCAGGTGGCTGTATTTCTTGAGTTGTCCAATCTGGTAGGATTTGAAGATGTATCTTCTTGTTTGATTTTCTCGATTTCAAACTCGTTAGCTTCAGGATCTAAAAGTTCCCATTTCTCAGATTCGTCATTCAACTCAACTTCTGTGTACATAGCCTGATCCCAATTAAGAGCTAATTTTATTTGGGAATTAGTTAACCTGAGTTCGGGATAAGAAAAAGGAGGAAAATATTATCCAATATGAAGAGAAGGTTTTTTGGGTTGATGACAGTAGGCAATGAGACCACAAAGAACATTGACACAAAAATTGAAGGGAC
>Ga0114963_10002899_pt1 | contig 11712 bp, 12 predicted proteins | sample C_131016_EF_Meta_FD_87019 | JGI IMG/M metagenome (GOLD analysis project Ga0114963, IMG submission 87019) | Freshwater microbial communities from Lake Croche, Canada to study carbon cycling - C_131016_EF_MetaG | ecosystem: Environmental > Aquatic > Freshwater > Lake | place: Lake Croche, Canada...
CATAATTTTCATTGGGTTTGTAACGGTTATTTTCAACGCCGTTCAGATACACCAACATGGCGGGGGTAGTACCAACGCTTTTCACAAACGTTTTAAAATTCCCCAATACATTTTGCTGTAGTAATTTATGGTATTGATACAGGTAGGAGGGGCAAAAATAACTTTCCGCGCGGGTTACGAAGTGATTGTGCCAAAACAGCACCAGTTTTTCGCGAAACCCATAATCGATCATGCCTTTTACACAAGTAGTGGCCCATTCGATGTACTGATCTTGCACTTCTTTTTGGATGTCTTTGTAGTTGGAGAGCGGCCAATTGGCCCAAGTCGGGGCGGTAAAGAGCGGAAGTTTAAGGGCTTCGTCTACCAAGTTGTCGACTAACTTGCCAGGCGTCAATAAAACGCCAGCATCGACATCCTCAGGAGAAGCGCCAAAACCCATTCGCTTTAAGAGGTGTTGTACCTTTTGTCGGTTCCAAGGGTTAGCAGCCGAAGGTACAAATGGCTTCAGTGTCCCTTTTGCACAATTGGTAATCGTTGCAGTCATGCTCCGGTTTTTGGTGTTGGGAAATAAAAATCACCAAGAATCTAACTTCCAAACCAAGACGCAGCGTATCTTGAAAAAGTTAAAATCCTGTGAATTAATTTGTTAAAAAATTAAATTATGGGTAACTTTTTTGGATCAATGGCAAAAATATCCGCCGGAATGTTTTGTTATGTTTTTCGCGGGATGACCATTTACTTGATGAGAAAAAAATGAATAAAGAACAACTGATACAATTTATCCAGCGCCATTCTCCTGCTTCCAGGCTCATCCTTGAAAAAATAGTCGAAGGATTTAAAGAAAGGGAGTTTGTCAAAAATCAATATTTTTTGAAGGAAGGGAAGATCAGCAACGAGTATCTGTTTCTTTCCGAAGGTTTTATGCGTGCTTTTACCCTTGATAGAGATGGGAATGAAGTGACTACTTTTTTTTATTCGAGCAACAGAATGGTTTTTGAGGCGTCTTCTTTTTTTACCCGTACGCCGTCTGCGGAAAACATCCAAGCGGTGACCGATTGCCGGGGGTACAGCATAACTTTTGAAATGCTAAATCAGCTTTTTCATTCTATTCCGGAATTCCGGGAGTTTGGAAGGTTGATGCTGGTGAGATCATTTACAGCATTCAAGCAGAGAACCTTGGCCATGATCAATAAGAGCGCCGAGGAGCGCTACGCCGAGCTCATTGATTCCAGCCCCGAGATATTTCAATATGCTCACCTGAAGCACATTGCCTCTTTTTTAGGCATTACCGATACCTCGTTGAGCAGAATCAGAAGGGAGTTTGGGAAAAAAGAATAGAACAGTAATTATAAAATTGTGGTGCCGCCGCCTTGAATTAAACTTTGCGGACCGCAAATGATTACTTTTTTGACCCCCTCGGCCAGCGCATCAAAGGCATTGTCCAATTTAGGCAACATACCGTCGCTGACTACACCTTCCAATTTATACCTTTCATAATCAGCAGCATTTAATTGAGGAATGACGGAGAGGTCATCTTTAGGATCAAGCAAAACGCCATTTTTATCCAAACACAAATACAACGCTACTTCATATAGCGCAGCCATGCCGGTCGCTACTTTGGAGGCAATGGTATCGGCATTGGTATTGAGCAACTGCCCTTGTCCGTTGTGGGTAATGGCGCAAAAAACGGGCGTAAAACCTGCCGCCAAAAGTTTGTCGATGGCTTCGGCATTGACCTGGTCAATATCGCCCACCCAGCCGTAATCAATTTCTTTTACCGCGCGCTGACGAGCCAGAATAACGTTGCCATCGGCGCCGCTCAATCCCAGCGCATTGCTACCCAGGGCTTGTATTTTGGCAACCATGTTTTTATTGAGCAACCCCGCATACACCATCGTAGCAATATCCAACGCCGCCGAATCGGTAATTCTGCGTCCATTGACCATGCGTGCGGGAACGCCCATTTGCTCGCTCAATTCCGTAGCGCGCTTGCCACCGCCATGAATGATAATTTTTTGGCCGTCTTTTTGCAAAAACGCCTGGAGCACTTGAGTCAATAAAGCATTATCGTCGATTACCTTACCGCCGAGCTTTAGAATATGGAGTGGAGATGACATCTCAATAGGTGTATGTTGAGCAACGCTGTAGAGCCCTACAATTGATCTAAAATGGTTTTTAAAACAGCTTGTGCGGCATAGGTACGGTTGTTGGCCACCTCCAGCACAATGGAATTCGGACTGTCCAGTACGCCATCGGCAACCACCACATTCCGTCTTACGGGCAGGCAATGCATGAATTTGGCGTCATTGGTCAAAGCCATTTTATCGGGCGTGATCATCCAATTGGGATCGCTGTTGGTGATTTTACCGTAATCCAGGTACGACGACCAGTTTTTTCCGTAGATAAAATCAGCGCCTTCAAACGCTTTCTTTTGGTCGTATTCTACTCGTACGCCATCCATAAACTCAGGCGCCAACTCGTATCCTTTGGGGTGGGTAACCAGCAGGTCCACATTGGCATGGCGCATCCATTCCACAAAAGAGTTGGGCACAGCTTGCGGGAGCGCGCGTACGTGCGGGCCCCAGCTGAGCACCACTTTGGGGCGATCCACTTTTTTGAATTCCTCAACCGTCAAAACATCGGCAAGCGATTGAAGGGGATGCCGAATGGTTGATTCCAAGCTGATTACTGGCACGCTGGCATAGCGCATAAAAGAGTAAACCACCTTGTCTTGATAATCCTTTTCGCGATCGATCAAGGTGGGGAAACTACGCACGCCGATCACATCGGCATATTGGCTGATGACACCAGCTGCTTCTTTGACATGCTCGGCTGCAGCGCCATTCATGATGGCGCCATCTTCAAATTCCAAAGTCCAGCCCTGATCGGCGTTCATACTGATGACCTGCATACCGAGGTTGAGCCCGGCTTTTTCGGTGCTCAGACGGGTACGCAAGCTGGGGTTAAAAAACAGCAGGACCAGTGTTTTGTCTTTTCCGGCAGCACGATGAGCCAGCGGGTTCGACTTCATTTCCTTAGCCAAATTCACCAAAGCGGTCAAATCGGCTACATCCTTTATCGAGGTAAAATTTTTCATGCCAACTGCATATTTTTGGTCTTTAACAACGCTTTTTCCAATTTTTCGAGGAAAAGAGTAACTTCTTCAACGCCCAAAGAAAGTGCTGGCAATAAACGCATTACATTGGGATTTCCCGCAGAGCCAGTGAAAACTTTTTCGTCAAAAAGCAGTTTTTTGCGCAAAGTGGCGGTATTGAAATCAAATTCCATCCCGATCATCAAGCCTTGGCCTCTGATCTCTTTGATGTCTGGAAAATGGTTCAACAATTCTTTTTGCAACAAGGCGCCCATATTGGCCGCATTGTCGATCAGTTTTTCTTGTTTCAATACATCCAATACGGCGATCCCCGCAGCACAAGCCAAATGACTGCCCCCAAAAGTAGTGCCCAACAACCCGTGTTTGGCTACAAATTTGGGGTGAATCAGGATTCCGCCAATCGGGAAGCCATTGCCCATGCCTTTGGCTACACTTATGAGGTCGGGTTGCAAACCGGGTGTGTGTTGGAAAGCAAAAAAACGACCACTCCGACCATAACCCGACTGAATTTCGTCTAGTATTAAAACGGTATCGTTTTTACGACACGCCTCTTGAATGGCCAAAAGAAATTCGGGATCTGGCACATAAATACCGCCTACACCTTGGATTCCTTCGATGATTACCGCCGCAACATCTCCTTTATTGATTTCGGCACAAGCCGTATCGATATCATTCCAAGGCAAAAAGGCCGTAGGAAAAGTCTTATTCAACGGCGCTTGAATCGAGGGATTGTGGGTAACATTTACCGCAGCTGAAGTACGACCATGAAAAGCGCGATCAAAAGCAATTACTCGGGTGCGACCATTGTGAAAAGAGGCCAATTTGAGGGCGTTCTCGTTGGCTTCGGCGCCAGAATTGATCAAAAACAAGTGGTAATCATCCATACCGGAGAGTTCCCCTAGTTTTTGCGCCAATTCTATCTGTAAGTCATTTTGAACCGAATTGGAATAAAAAGCCAACTGCTCCAACTGCGCAGTCATTTTTTGCACATAATGCGGATGGCTGTGCCCGATCGAAATAACCGCATGCCCTCCATAAAGATCCAGGTAAGCTTGCCCTTGCTCGTCGTAAACATAATTGCCCTTGCCCCGTACTGGTTTTAGGTCGTAAAGCGGGTAAACATCAAAGAGTTGCATATTTTTTGCTTTAAAATGCCAAAGATTTCAGTTGTAATCCCGTGGTTTCCGGCAGACCAAACACCAGATTCATGTTCTGAATGGCTTGTCCGGAAGCGCCTTTGGTCAGGTTATCGATCATGCTGATGATGAAAACTTTCCGACCGTGTTTTTCTAAGTGAATCAAACATTTATTGGTGTTCACCACTTGTTTGAGGTGCGGATTTTTGCGGGTAAGGATGGTAAAGGGAGCATCCTGGTAAAAGGACTCATACATGGCGTATAAGGCTTCCAAATCCAGATCGCAATTCACATACATGGCGGCCAAAATACCGCGTGGAAAATCGCCGCGCAAAGGAATAAAATTGACCTCATGTGCGAACCCCGGTTGTAAAGTGGTCAAGCTACGCAGGATTTCCGCCATATGCTGGTGTTCGAATGCCTTGTATACTGAAAGGTTGCTACTGCGCCAGCTGAAATGCGTGGTAGGACTCAGTGCTTGTCCGGCGCCAGTAGACCCGGTGGTGGCGCTGATGTGTACTTCGTCGTTCAGCAATTGCGCTTGAGCCAAAGGCAACAAACCCAACTGGATGGCAGTGGCAAAACAGCCACAATTAGCGATCCGATTGTTGCCTTGGATAGCCGATTTATTCAACTCTGGCAAGCCATAGGCCCACTCCGAATCCAAACGGAAATCGGTACTCAAATCAATTATGGCCACCCGTTGCGGCGGCGCATAAGTATCCATAAAAGTTTGAGATTGCCCATGCCCCATACACAAAAACAGCACATCGATATCATCAAAGGTCACCGCTGCGCTAAAGGTAAGATCGCAAGAACCTACCAAGTCGTCGTGGGTGTCATCAATGCGTTTTCCCGCCTGACTAGCACTTTGCACATACGCAATCGTCACTTCGGGGTGGTTGATCAGGATGCGGATCAATTCTCCGGCTGTGTAGCCGCCGCCGCCGATGATGCCAACTTTTATCTTGTCCATTTCTACTTCCAGTATGTAATGCTTTTGCTGCGACAAGCTCGTTGTCTGAGCTTTGCCAGAAGATTAATCCTTTACTTTCCCCAATTTTTCGTGCACCGAGTGGTAGATTTTCATTTGATTCGCCAAAATCTTGGTGAACCCTTTTACATCATCGCCACTCCAACCATTGTTCATTTCGCCGTATTGACCAAAACCAGAGTTCATCAAATCGTATTCGGATTCGATGCCTTGCAGTTCAAAGCGATAGGGCAAAAGTTTTACGCCTACTTTACCCGTTACCGCTTGTTGGGTATCGGTAAGGAAGCCTTCGATGTTGCGCATAACCGGTTCAAGAAACTGTCCTTCGTGGAGCAACATACCGTACCAATTGCCCAATTGCTCTTTCCAGTATTGTTGCCACTTAGTCAAGGTATGTTTTTCCAATAAATGGTGCGCTTTGATGATGATCAGCGGTGCAGCTGCTTCAAAACCCACCCGACCCTTGATGCCGATAATGGTATCACCAACGTGAATGTCGCGACCGATGGCGTAAGGCGCCGCCAAATCTTGGAGCGCGGCGATGGCTTCGGTAGGATGATCAAAACTCTGACCATTGACCTGCATCAATTCACCTTTCTCGAAAAAAAGCTCGATGGTAGTTGGTTCTGTTTCGGTCAATTGTGTTGGAAAAGCCGATTCAGGAAGCGCCAGATGGGAAGTAAGCGTTTCAGAGCCGCCTACACTGGTTCCCCAAATACCTTGGTTGATGGAATATTTAGCTTTTTCCCAGTTCCAGGTAAAACCGGCCTTATTCAAATAGTCGATCTCGGCCTGACGCGACAAACGCAGATCGCGAATAGGGGTGATGATTTCCAAATCCTCGCCCAGGATGTTGAACGCCAGATCAAAGCGAACTTGGTCATTGCCCGCGCCGGTGCTCCCGTGTGCAACCGCGCTTGCGCCTAAGGTTTTGGCATACTTAGCCGTTGCCAAAGCTTGAAACATCCGCTCGGCGCTTACCGAAAGCGGGTAAGTATTATTGCGCAACACATTGCCAAATACCAGGTACTTGATACAATCGTCATAATATTCTTGCAGTGCATCGGCAATTTGGAAACTTTTGGCGCCCAACTGGTAAGCCCGTTCTTCCATAGCTTTCAATTGCTCCGCTGAAAAACCGCCCGTATCAACGGTGAGGGCATGCACTTCATACCCTTTTTCCTGAGTAAGATAGAGGATACAAAAGGAGGTATCCAGTCCGCCACTATAGGCCAACACTACTTTTTGCTTATTTGACATCAGAAGTAACAATTAGATTCGACAAATCGTGTTTCATGGCGTCAACCTCTTGCTGCGAAGGCGCTAGCATGGCCGTACACAAACACATACGGCGTTGGTTGCGCTCAAGGATATCGAAATTGGGACAGCTTTTACAGCCATTCCAAAATTCGGGATCCTGGGTGAGTTCAGAAAAAGTTACTGGCTCATACCCCAATGCAGAGTTGATCTTCATCACTGCCAAACTGGTGGTGATGCCGAAGATGCGGGCTGCTGGATATTTCTCGCGGGAGAGTTTGAATACACGTTCTTTGATTTGGGTGGCCAATCCAAAACGGCGAAACTCAGGCGCAACAATCAAACCAGAATTGACCACATATTGACCGTGGCTCCAAGTTTCGATGTAACAGAAACCCGCTAGCTGATGATCTTCGGTCAGGGCAATGACCGCATTGCCCATGTTGATCTTTTTCTGGATGTATTCGATTTTACGCTCGGCAATACCCGTACCACGGGCTTTTGCGGATTCTTTGATGAGGTTGTTGATGGCCTCAGCATAAATTTCATGTTCGGGTGTAGTCACCTCGATCGTGAAGTTCATTCTTTCTGATGATTAAGCAGGCTTGTGCTCGCGCAAGTAGGGCCTGACGTGGTGAAAAAATAGAAAACACACACGACTGCCTAAGCAGTGCTCGTAAAAATTTGGTTAACCTGGCTTGTTTTCAGGATAAAGGTAGGCAAAAATCCTACCGAGGTGGGTGAAATGTATAGATTAGGCCCCTAAGGGCGACGGTTAAATCGACGGCGGAAAGGAGAAAAAGTAATATGTAGGTTGGTTTTTTCCATTGCAGGAGCAAAAATAGATGTTTAGGGGGTGTAATGCAAGAGGTCGGGCTTATTTTTGGATATTTTTAACTTTAAACTATCCCCCAGTTGATTTTTGGGCGTGTGTTGGGAGTTTTTGTCTTAAGCGCTAGCTACTTCATATTCCAATTTAAAAGGAGCAGCCATTCGTTTGGATGCATCCAATATCTCGATTTTGACAATATTACCTTCCTTATCAAAATCCAGAATGACCCCAGGCTTCACTTCATCGCTTTCCAAAATTTTTTCTTCTGAAAAGCGAAGAATAAGGATATCGACTTCTTGATCAAATTTAATTTTCATTTCGCCAGTATTTTTCCACCTTGCTGGTTAGATATACAGTAATAACCAGATTAGGGATTTTGATAATGTTAACGAATACCCTCACTAGAAATTCTTTAGCTTCTTCCTGAAAATAACAAATCGATTGATAAATGAGTTTATCTTCTCCTTGAGCTATTGTTTGTTGGGGGTTTTCAATTATCGAGAAAATTAATTCTTCTGTTATTCCCCGTTCTTCCATTTGCTCTCTTGCATGACCTGAAATAACTACTTTAGGCATACCCTTGTAATTTACAATATTCACATAATTTCCTACAACATTTATTTATGATCAACACAAAAATAACATTTAGTTTTATTAAAAAAAATAAAAAACATTTTAGACTAAAAAATATTTACATTTTTTCTGCTTACTGATCCCACATGTTACACGTGGGGAGGATTTCCGCCGTAACATCGGTATTTTGATCGGTAAAACAGATTCACTTTTCGTGTCTAATAACACCTAGATAGCTGAATATGGTTGCCCAGAGGTACACCGGTGAATTGCCATCACTCAATGCCGTACTAGTTGATCAATCTGCAACTAATTTGACGAATTCGGCGTAATGTTGATCCAAATAAGAGTGATCTCCCATCTGGCATTTGGATATTCGAATTAAGCGATTTCCACTAAATTTATATATCGAGATGATGTTGGGATCAAATCCACCTTTGATGATTTCGGTATCTTTAAAGGTTCTTTCGTTTGTTATTTGGAGGGATTTTTTGCTGATTGCCTTGCTAATGTTTTTATAACTTATCAAGAAAGTATGAGGCGGTATATCGGCCCGGCAGGTATCTAAAAAAGGCCGATTTCTAGTATTCTCTATCTGGGCAAATTTAAAATGGTCTACTAAAAATAAGCCTTTTTCATTTTTGGAAACAAAATAGCAATCCTGAATCCAAAGCTCTTTTCCTGCCAGAATTAGAAAATGTAATTTACTTTCAAGTAGCTTGTTTTGACCCAGACATTTGTAGAAGGCAAGGATATATCTTGGCATATTCAATTCAGGATTTGATCCTTCACGGGAGTTGTTATTCCCTTCCTGGCACACTAATATTAAAAAAAAACGAAAATATCACAAGCTTCCTCATGGAGAGAAATTTAAGTGTCGGTCAAAATTTGAATTTTCCAACCTCAAAACCCAAACTTTGGGGCATATGAGTTGATATAAAAAGCGGCCACAAACCCGCTAAAGCCTGTGACCGTTTTTTAGATCATCTCAAACCTCTAATTACTCAACAACTCCACGCTACCCTCGCGAATATCCTTACCAATGGCCGGTTTCCAACCTTTATTGGGGTTCGCTTTGATGTTTTTGGCCAAAGCCAATTGACGCGGCGACAACACCTCTTCCAATGATTTTCCGGCACTGAACAGCACATTGGCCTTGGTAGCTTGCAATGGCGTCATGGGCACGTAGCGGTAATGACTGCGGTAGAGCCCGTATTTATTTTCAGGATCAACCCGATAATTTCCGGCCGACTTAACTTGATCCTTGCCAAGAACCTGAATCGCTTTGGCTTTTTCTTGTGGATCGTTGGTGAAAATCCCATCGGCGCATTGCACCGCGCTGGCTTTTTTCAACAAGGTTTCAAACGACAGCAAATGCGGGTTGTATTCCACTTGTACTACTTCATGGCCGTTCATATAACCCGCTTCAGTGCTGACGACGCCAGGGAGTTTGCCAATTTCTCGTTCGCCCGTCCAGAAGCAATACATGGAAAGGGTCGCTTTTTCCACGCCCAGCGCCTGGCTTTGTAATTCTTCTTGTAACAACGCCAGATACCCAGGGACTACGGCATTCTTTTTTTCCAAAGCACCAACTATGGCTTGCACTACCCCCAGAGGAGAATAATTGCCATTGAGACGATCAACCACATCTTTGCGATCGCTGCCCACAATGCGCACTACGGGGTTATTCCAGGCCGGTTCGTTGTAGGCGCGAAGGGTTTCGGCATCTTTACCCTGTCGGTTGTTGTAAATGGCCACTGGTATAAACAAACTTTCGATGGCCTCGGTGATCAATGGATGACTCAGCACCTCTTGACCATATCTCTGGCAAGTTTGACAACCTGGTATTTCTTGAAAAAGCAAAAAAACCGGTTTACCTTCCTTTTTGGATTTCGCAATCCCTTCATCCAAATCGCGGAGCCATTTCACCTGACCCAATTCAACGGGTTGGGTGCGAGGAGCTTGGGCAGAAAGAACGTTGCCTAAATTTAAAGTAGCAACGAGAGCAAAAATGATTTTATTCAGCATGTTTATTTAGTTTAATACCCCAATTTGCTTGATTTCTCCGAATTCAGTTGTAACCCTCAGGACTAATTCATTTTTTTCGTTCAAAAAGACCTAATCGACCTACCGCCATTGAGGTATTTTTGGATTTCAATGCAAAAATCCCCAATGAACATTAAATTTTTACTATATTTGCACCTAGGAAAAAACGACACAACTTACCTTTTTAGATTACACCATAGTATTTGCACTATTGGTGTCCCTTCACGACATTTTACCATCATACTCATGATTAAGCGGACGGCTACGTGACACGTAATGCCAAGGACTATTTTTTTTCGTATAAAACTCAAATCATGATCCGTCTACTATTTTTACTACTACTAACAAGTTATGGTATTGTTGCCAACGCGCAAGCAATACAAACCATCAAACAAAGCACCGATAATTACCTGCTTTTTGAAGCGGAAGCCTTTGCGGGTAATTATAGCGCCACATCGACAAATGATCCCAACTGGAAGTTGGTTCAAGAAAAACAAGTTACCGCAGTTGGCGCCGATCAAGATGGACTTTATCCCATCCAAGATTATTCCACCGCTCGATTGTATTACCGTTTGGAGGTTAAGAGCAGCGGTTGGTACTACCTGTACATCAACCGCAAAGTAAAAGATGGCAATACTGCCTCTTTTATCGTGCCGCGCATCAACGAGGCGGTATCCAGCAATACCCGCCGTAGGGTCAATTGCAGCTCTTCTGATACTTTGTACAACTGGCAAAGCGCCAATAAGAGCTTTTTCCTAGAAGCAGGAAAAACCTATAGCTTGTTTTTGTTGCCTGAAGCCGCAAAAAGCCTGCTTTTGGATCAAATTCTGTTGCACAAAGACAATGCGCTGAATCCGGCAAAAATATCTAGTCTGAAACTTAAACCCGCTTATCGGGGCAACAACTCATTGGAATCATTACTGCGTTATTGGGAGCCAGAGGTTGGCAAATTGGCTTCATGGAAAGCTAAAACTATTGAAGGTGGGGAAACAGTAAAAACACCCCGCGAAAGTGGCTATCTGCCCTACACTGGAAAATCTTTTGTGGAATTAAGTCGCAAAAAAGGCGTATCCAGATTGGTGATGGACACCATCGATTATTCTAGATGCTTGCTCGCTTTTAGTAATTTAACCTTGCATTTCGAGGCGATGTCTCCAGAGTTTTTTCAAGACAACAACGACACCATTCGGGTATATGCCATTCTGAAAGGCTTGCAATCGCAGGTGATTTCATTGGGCGAGTTTACGGATCCGGTCAATGGCGCTTATATCCCGTTTGATGTTTCTGCAACCTGGAACAATGCCTTCTTCAATAAAATTGTTTTTGTGATTGAGTATACGGGTGGCGGCGATGAAAGACTTTGGCTCGACGATATCGCCGTGCAATACCATTCTTTGTATGAGACCGTACTGACGCCGCCAACAAACATCGATATCATTGCTGATACTTTACTTTTGGGCGCCAAAGACTATACTTTCTCTTTGGAGGGTGGCATTACGGATACCATCATCAAGCGGAGTACTTTTTTCTGGAGTTTTAATGACAAAATCAACGGAGTAGTAGTCGCTAAAGATACTTTCCGGTATCGGTTCCAGACCAGCGGTTTTTACACAGTCAGTTTAACGATAAAAACCAAAGCCCTTGCCGATAAAGCTTGCGATAGTATTGCAACGGTGATTAATAAAGTGTTGTACATCGCTAAAGGGGTGAATGCTAGCCCTGTGGGTGGGCACGCTTTTTTACTTCCTCCAGCACAAAA
>Ga0114963_10002905_pt1 | contig 11694 bp, 11 predicted proteins | sample C_131016_EF_Meta_FD_87019 | JGI IMG/M metagenome (GOLD analysis project Ga0114963, IMG submission 87019) | Freshwater microbial communities from Lake Croche, Canada to study carbon cycling - C_131016_EF_MetaG | ecosystem: Environmental > Aquatic > Freshwater > Lake | place: Lake Croche, Canada...
CAGATTACTCCTGTCAAGGAAGATTATATTGATTCAGATGGTTCTCCAGCTTCTATGGATTTACCTCTAGTAACTCTTCCCGCTGGGACAATTCTTTTCCGCGGCCTGAAGATTTCAAAAGGTGATGATGTCCGTTCCTTTTATAGAGATTTCCTAGGAAATCCTGAAGGACGTGATTCTATATGTCTTTCTCCAAGTCATAATGTATTCTTTTACCCATTTCCATATGTTGCGTTTGGAGCTAATGAAGTTGGAAAAACATTCGATATGATGCAAATGTTTGTTCTTGTTCATCCTGTAACAATTGTTTGCGCTATTAGTCCTTCTACATGGGTGCGTGGTATGGGACAAAGATTTTCTGGATCTGCGCCATTCCAAAGATGTTCGACCATGGTGCTAAACTGCCATCCACCTTCTCCCCAAGAATTGATTCAAATGTCTTATGATAACTGTCTTCTTCCAGAATATCAAATGCGTTCTGGAACTCGTGGGTGGATGTCTTTAGCAGATTTGGATTCTTTTTATCCTAAAGGATTCACAAAACAAAAGAAAACTTCCAAGAATTCCTCCATGGGAAGTTTCATTAGAAGTCTTGAGACAAGACAACCCGGTAAAGGAATAGAACTCCTAGCATTCTCTTACACAGACGACGCAAAACACGCAGGATTTCCTGAAATTGTTTTATACCCTTATAAAAAACATCAGGGCACTAGACTTTTAACAAGATCGTGTCCAAATGAAACAATTGCTCTAAAACTTATGGAAAGAGAAGCAAAGGCAGATAACTTTAACTTTCTTCCTATAGCAGCTTTTACAAAAGATGGTGCTGTTGATATGATAAATGGATTCTTTTCCTATGAATCTCTAGGACTTTCTGAGAATTCTTTCGCAGCACCTCCTGCCAATTCACAGGCAGGAATTGAAACACATATCCGTGGTTTTATGGATAAAGCACAGAGTGAAGGAATTGAATTGCCCTTTTACGGAAATGGGAAATTATCCTTTGACACAAGAACAGGATTCTACGTACTGCCACAAGTACTTTCGAAAATTCAAGTTACTTCTAAAGGTGTTGAAGCAGCATCTGTGGGCGGCGCAGCGGCAGCGGCAGCCCAGCAATCAATCTCATATAGAAATTTAATTATACCTCTTGATACTGAGGAAGCAAGAAAGAATGCTATTGTATATATGTTAAAATTTAGAACAGTACTTCCAGAAAAGTATATGGAAAAATATGGTATTGCTAAAGGATTTGGTTTAAGACGAGCTATGGTTTTTAATAGACCTCCTGTGCTTGCCTCTGTATTCAAAGGACTTGAATTAGAACTTCCTAGAGAATATAGGGGTGCTTTAGCACAAGCTGCTGCTCTATATCAAAAAGAATCTGGAGTTTTACCCAAGGCTGCTCTCGCTGCTGCAGCTGGCGTTGGAGGTGCAGCGGGCGCAGCTCCTGATACTCCACCATATTATCCCCAGAGTACCACTCCTCAGTTTGGCGCCCAAGGCCCTGGAACTCCTCAGTTTGGCCCTGAAGGTGGAGCAGCGCCGAGTTCACCCCCATATGTTCCAGAAGCTTATGAAGAAGAATCTCATACACCAGCCTATGCGCCAGGAACTCCTGAAGAGGGCCCTCGTTCACCAGCCTACGCACCAGGTTCACCAGTCTATGCGCCAGGTTCACCAGCCTATGTGCCAGAACCATATGAACAAGGAAATCAGTCACCAGCATATAAGAATACTACTCCTGAACCCCCACAAGGAGGCGCAGCTGCCAAAACAGCAGGAACAAACCCTCCTAAACTTCAAATCGGTGGTAAAAGAAACACTAGAAAAAGACGAGAAACTTCTATGCTTGATTATGCGATGAATTTTAAGGGTATCTGGGATGCTCACGCGAGGTCTAAATAAGTTTGAAGATATATTCTTCAGATGAGACTTCGTTCAAACAAGGTAATTGGTATGGAGTCTAGGGCTGTCAATAACGATATGATTGATGCTATTGCTATAGATGGTGTAAGCAGAGATCCTTGTTCTCAGTTTTCCGCTGTGGTATTTCTTCTAATGGGTGTTGCTTTATCTGTGTCTTATTGTGTAAAAGCTTGTAGTTTCTAATTGTAGATGTTAAAAACAATAAAACGCTTTTTGATAGAAAGTGCTTTATTGCTTGCTAAACTAGTATTTTTTTGGATTCCCGGTGATTATTATAAAGGATATGCTCTCTTAGCATTTCATTTAATAGCCGGCCTTGGATTATATTTCGCCTTTTTTATTTCTTCAAAGCCTACAAGATTAATAATAGGCATTATATTTGCCCTTATTTTATTACAACAGCTTCTCTTAAGAACATGTATCTTAACAAAAGCAGAATATCTTTTACACAAGGACGATGTAACTATTATAGATCCTCTGTTGATGATAGCAGGTGTCGAAATAAAGAAAGATACTAGATATTCTAGTTCTCTGTGTTTTATGATGACAGTAGTTGCAACTGTTTGGTTTTGTATTTGTTCACAAGATTGGAAATGGGCCCCTGAAAATATAGAGTTTGTAGAATATTTCTTTGTTTCTTCACAAGTTCAGAGTAAAGCAGAGGAGAAGACTCTAAATGAAGAATCTTCTTAATAACATCTTCAAGAGTAACTACATGACATTCTTCGCAGATTAAATCGCTATACATTATCATTTCTTTATTTGCTAAAACAAGAGTTCCGCAAGATATACTTTCTAAAACAGAATTTCCCCTTCTTTCCCGCCCTTCAATCTTCAGGAAATATTTTGCTCTACAAACTCTTTTAAGATTTTCTAGAATATCCTGGCTATGAAGGATGATAGGCTGCGCAACTGCCGCAGAAATCTTGGAAAACAAGGGAGTTTCCGCAGAAACAGGTCTTTCCCTGCAATTATTAATCTCCATATATATTCCTTGTTTTGTTAAACCCCCTAACATCTTTTCAAGAATATCCTCTGACACAAATGTATAAGGAAACCCAACTGATTTAGAATGTTGTTTATCAGTTACATCCTGGTTCAGAACAACATCATATAGTCCTAGAGGTTTATTTATATATTCTGTCTTATTCTCACCATTCCAATAACACCAAAGGAGAGAAGGATTTGCTTTAATAATTCTATCCGGAATACAAGCATTTATAGTAAGGACTATATCATACTTCTTCCAATCAACAGAATCTACATCAACTGATACCTCAGATAAACTTAGATGTTTATGATATTCTTCATGTAAGAATGGGTGATTACTTTTATTTGTTTTATTAAATTTATTAGCTTTTTTGTAATGAAATGCGGAAACTTCGCAAGGAAATTCAGAACTTTCCTTGACAATTATGAATTCTGTGTTAAAGAGTGTTAATCCAATTGCTGGTGTTCTCATCATAGTTGACTTGAGGATTTCCATGGCGTCTTTTTCAAAAGGTTTTGTAACCCAGAGATCTTGATATATATCAGATTTAACACAAGCAAATCGATAATCCATTCTACTTCCAGTAGCAACTATTTTCTACCGTGGCTGCTGCTCCAGGAATTTCATCATCTGAAGGCCAAACCCAATTTGAATTCCAAAACTTGGAAATAATAGGATGTGTTTCCCACCTCTTTCCTTTAATTCCAAATAGTACTTGAATTGCTCCACCCATTACTATACAAATCTTACCTCTTTGTCTAAGTTCTCTTGCGATAGGCATCCCAAGTCCTCCACAACCTATTAGAACAATTTCTACCTCTGGCTTTATTAAACTAACTACATAATCAACAGCATCAGTCCAAGCCTCGGCATCATCAAAAGGCCAATTACACTTTCCTAGTGATAAACAGGGACTATACCCCGTTTGAACAAAATGCCACTTGGCTTTTGGAAGAAGAGAACCCTTTGCTCCAGGCCACAAAGCCTCTTCTCCTTTAGCAAGTTGCGTTTTCATAGTCTGTGTAAAAGATGATACTACGCAAACTGTTCTACCAGCTAATACACTTGTCCACCGCTCTTCCACAGGCTTATAATAAGGCTCTAAATCTCTGAGAATAATCTTCTGACCCTTGAATCCCCATTCCTCAAGCATTTTCTTCTCCTTATCCACAATAGGCCCATACCACCCACAAGCAAAAAACTCGGAATCTAAAATAGCCTGCTTAGTATCAATACACCATCTCAGCGTATGCGGAGTTGATGATGCTGGAAAGACACCAGCATTCCTCTCTAACACAGTCGTTAAAACTTCAGGCCATTTTGCATGAGGATTGATATGATGCCAATAAACTGTCTCAAATTCTATTGTGCCACAACGCCCCATTATTAAACCATCTCCAGATTCTAAATGAGATTTAATTGCTTGTATCATTTACTCTTAGGTCTAAGTAATTATTGTTTATACTGTCAAGATGGTTTGCTGCATTTGTATGGAACCTGGAATCCATGATAATCCATTAATTGTTTTAGATTGTGAATGTAAACATTCTTTTTTTCACATTCCTTGTTCAAATGAATGGCTAGGTTATGCTAGAACAGATATTTTGCCAAAATGTCCTCTTTGTAGAGGAGATGTTCAAATGAAAACAAATTACTGCTTTTCTTTTAGAGCTGGGGAAGAACAAGAGTTTTTATGGAATAGTCTTGCCCATGTTCCTATAACAATACATTCCTATTTCCTATTGGCAGACAATAATATTAGATTTAGGTTTTTATTTCCTTTAGAAACTTACTTATTACTTGTGATTCCTTTTATCTTAAAAAATGACATAAGATATACAAATTATTTATATGCTTTTAGGATTTCTACATGTATTGAACTACTTCTAGGAATGAATGTTAAATCTTTTTACTTTGTATGTTTATTGAAATATACAATTTTAATATATTGTTTATATTATTCTTATAAAAAGAGGAATGTTTTAGCGGATCCTTTATTGGATTATGTAATTAGTAGGGAGGTATTATTTTCCCCCGCCGAGCCTGTGGCCTTTTCCAGAGAAGGGAATAAATTGCGTAGAAGTCTTAGGATTGCTAACAAAGAAGGAAGGTAGGAAATTTTCTGAGATATCTTTTGGCTCGAGGGCAGGATTATATATTCCAGGCATTCCAGGCATTACAGGCGTTGTTGCTACAAATGGACAATCTGGAATAGATTCCTCACTTGTAAAAGTTGTCTCAGGAGCTTCGTGTTCAATTTCTAAGATAACTTCTGCGCCATCCATAAATAGTGGCATTCCCTCTGGCTCACAAATATCAAGCATTAACATAGAGTCTGTTCCTGGAATAGGAATAATCTGGCCTTCGTTCAAAACTCCAAGTTGTGAAAGAGGTTCTTCCAAAATGCTGCGAATATCCATATCATCTGGTATTATCCCCATTACTTTGAAACCAAGTCTAGTTGCTCTAACAAACTCTTCACTCGGCTTGAAATCAACTTCGATAACATCCCCATCTGACACAGAAGTCATTAAGAGAAACCAACTCGGAACAAATAGGATAGTCTGGTCTCCCTGAACATGGTCTCCAATCGCAATATTAAACTCTCCATCAAGAGTCGCAATCCATCTGGAAGATTCTCCGCTAGAATGTATACGACGAAGCAAGTCCGCAGAAGGACGAGCACACCATGTCTCGTCATCGACTTCCATATACACCTTGGAAAACACAGTTACAGGTATGAGCATAGTGGGGACTATTCGATTTAAACCCCCCTTAAAAACAATTTTTATTGTGAAATACTAGTATGAGTCTTTGTCGAAATAATAATGATATAGAAGGATTGATGATATCTTTTGATACTGTGGAACTTACACAGACAAAAAAAGATGTTACTAAATCACGCTATTTATCAATTCTCAAAGAATATGATTTGCGTTCATCTAGATATTCATATGCTTTTCATTCTTTAAGAATAGTTGTATCTGTTGGATCATTATTAGTGCCAGCTATTTTATCTGTTCAGTATAATTCTAGTTTTGAAAGTCAAAAAGTGGAAATATATTGGCTTGTATGGATTTTATCATTATTTGTAACGATGAGTAATGGTATTATAAATCTTTTTAAAGTAGATAAGAAATATTATTCACTTAATACAACTTATCACCATTTGACTAGTGAGGGATGGCAATTCATAGAATTAACTGGAAGATATAGTGGGAAGAAACCAAGGGATGAGGAATCTGTAATTCCTACACATGAGAATCAATACAGAACTTTTACACACTCTCTAGAAAAGATTAGAATGAAACAAGTTGAAGAGGAATATTACAAGGTAAATGATCATTCACATGGAACACATGGTGACGATATTGTTCCAAAAACACCTTTCAAAACTCCAGATAGTAGAGACATAAAATCCCCTATAGAATTAAATGGAAGGGAAGGCGACGAAGAAACAGGTCAACACACAACCGTATTTAAATCTGAGAAAAACACGAAAGCAGGATGGCCTGCGGCATCTACAGAAATACGCACCGTGGATGAATAAAATTCCTGGAAGATGCCAGTGCTTATCAAGCTGTCCGAATCCTTCTATAAAAGGTGAAGCATTCTGTTCTACACATATGAATAAATGTCCGCGGAAAGCACCTCTAAGCGGCTCTGAACCAAAGTTTGAGCCAAAACGATGGAATGATAGAAAAGAAATTAGAGTTACACATAATTGTTTCTCATACGCATTTAATATATTAGATACAAAACAAATAAAAGCTTGTTTAAAAGATCCAAAATGCGATATTCCTTTCCATCAGCCTGGAAGCGCATCAGGATATCCCAGATTTAATGATGAAGATCCAAAAACTTGTCCAAATCTTATTTCACGGTTGAAAGGTGATAATATTGATGGAGTTACACCATCTTCTTTTGAGCTAAAATGTAATCCTGGAACATCGAAGATTGCTCTAGTTGTTGACGAAGATCAAGACTATCATTTCTTAAGACAAGATTCTGATGGATATTTTTCACAGAAAAGTGGTGGTCTTCCTGTGACAAATAAAGACGCCCAAGGCCATCGTATTTTTGATGTGGAACTTGCTAATCATGATTTCGCAAGAGCTAATCGAAATACTGATTTAAATTACGATAGGTTTTGTGGATATTTCTGCGTCCCCCGCGATAGACCTATTTATATTAAAACTGGAGGATATAGAAAGACAAAAAGATCTAGACGAAGGTAAGATTTATAGCGGAAAGTGCTTGTATGGCAGTCCAGCGTTTCATAGGATTACTATGTAGACATCCTCTTAGAACTTTTCTAATAGTATGCCCATGTTTCTTCCACACAGGTTGAAAATTATTGAGAAGTAGTGACTTCTTAAGAATACTTGTAAATATTACACCAATTGCCCAGGAATCCCAAGTTCTCCAATAAGTGCGGAAAAACTTTTCCCATCCCTCCCCAACCCATGTGGTATCATCCTTCCAGAATTCTACCATTTCTTCCTCAGCCTGTGTTAAAGATGTGCCTAATATAACTCTAGCATCATATAAGACTTTCTTTTGTTTAATAACTTCCTTAATAATGTGAGTCATTTCTAGACCTTGATATAGACCATTCTGAACAGAAAGTTCTGGTGGTTGTGGAGGATATTCTGGTGAGAAATTATAAATGTGTTTTTTCACAGCATTCTCAGAAATAGAATCGCCTATGAATGCTGAGCCGAAATCTATTAAGCGAAAAGTTCCATGATGATCTACCAAGATATTACCCTCATGTAAATCATAATGGCAAATTCCTTGCTTTTCAAGATTAACTAATCCCTCTAACACATGTCTAAAAGTTTCTAGGAAATCAAAGGTAGTTGAAATCGCCATCGTCTCAAGACGAATTCCTGAATAAGGAGATAAGAGTTGTATTAAATCATTATCAGATTCTTTTCTATAAATGCTACAATCTGCTTGTATCTCTCCTCGTAGCTTTGAGAAATCTGTTGGAGAACAAGAATCCTTTCTTTGAAGAGTATAATAACGCTTCCAACCAGGAATAGCGCGCAATATATTTGAAATATTAAGCTCTATATCAGAATTACGAATTTTCATAACTTTGCCAACATTAACCTTTGAAACTGCCTTGGAATCTCTACAAGGAAGAGGGGGGTTAAATACACAACCGTGAGAACCTTCTTGAATAAGAGAAGGTGTTGTGGTTGACATTACTATTATGTATCTCGGAATCTTATTAGATGGAGATATTTCACGCTGTACTCCTTTTTACAGTTATCTCAATTGGATTTGTAATTCTTGGAGAATTATTTGTTCCTCCGAATGAAGGTTTCGATGACTCAGGAAAACCAATTGTTTCCTTTTGGTCTTCTTTTGCTTCTCCAAGAAGTGATATTGGACCCACACAAGAAGATAAATCATATATAAGAGATCCAAGATACTTTAATGACTATACAGATGTTGGGCGTCTCAGTTTAAAGTATGATTTTTGTCGAATGTTGGCGCCTGTAGATGACGAGAAAAATTTATTCTTTGCTTGCGCTCTGGCTGGAACAGATTATATGGATTCTGCGAAATTTAGAACACCCAGCGTTTCTGATGGATTCCGTATTAGCAAAGACGATTATATGAGAGATATAAATGGAACAGGCAGAAACTCTTATTGTAGAATTCTGCCTTATGGAAAACATGAAGATTATCAGCCGGTATGTAATTATGCTCTTGATACAGGCTTTAATTTCAGAGAAGTGGTTGATTCTGATCCCCCAGAACACATAGTAACTTTAATAGATTTATATGAAGGTTGTGTAATGTGGCTAAGATTTGCCACAGATATGGATGATTATGTTAACAAGGTTAATATAAAACTTGCTGGTAATATGACAATAGATGAAACACCTTCTAACACAATTACCCAGGGACTTTCTTTTAATGGCTCGAATCAATATGTGAGGATTTTTGATACTCCAAGTTTATCTCTTGGTATGAAGTTTCCTATGAGAAGTATTCGCGCTTGGAGTGTCTGGGTATACTTTGAAGAATTTACAAATAATGCTAAAATCTTTGATTTTGGTAATGGTTCCGCAAACTGTAATGTAACTCTTGGAATTCTTGGAAGAGGAGATGCTGGTTGCGCTTCAAATAAATTACAAGAAATAATCTGTGACCAGACCTCTACTATTCCCGGCTGTCCAAGTGGAGCACAGCCCGTTGAAGAAGTATCTCCACAAGAACTTATGAAAACTTCTGATGGAAATGTTAATGAATTTAGTTGTCCGAAGGCTGCGTCCTATGCCAGAGAACTCAAACACGCTTCCGCGAAAAAAGAAGAAGTTAACACATCTGGTATCAAGAACTCTGCTACCCTGCTTTATGAAGTATGGGAACTCTCTTCAAGAAAAATGAGTCTTAAATTGAATAATGCTATTCCTATTAAGGAATGGACACAAATAGTGGTAACTGTGACAAATGACGATTCTTTCAGACCTAATATGGCAATTTTTATTAACTCTAAACCCATGATGTCAAAGGATAGTGGGTATTTACCGACAACCGGCACGATGACAAATTGTTATCTGGGAAAAAGTAATTGGACAAATCAAACAAGCCAGTATGCTAATAAAGATGCTCTTTTTAAAGGAAAGATATTTGATTTTAGAGCCTATACAAAGAGATTGGATGAAGGATTTATAGATAGATCTTACGATTGGGGAAAGGATAAACTTGCCCTTAAATAGTTATGGGCTCATTTGCTTCAAAGCCTGAGAATTCTTCTGCGCCCTCTGGTGCTGTTGCGCCTAAAAGAAATAATGGTCCCAAGAATTCTAGTGAAGGAGGTACTTCTGCTCCTGCGCCAGAGGAACCAGTACAAGTTGTAGTAAATTCTCCTAATGCGGCAAATGCTAGAAAAGCAGCTAATAATGCTAAAAAGGCTGCTAATGCTGCTGCTGCTGCTGCTGCGGCAGGAGGAGGCGCGGGGGCAGGAGCAGGAGCAGAAGGGCCTGTGGAAGTTGTTGTAAACTCTGGTAATGCTGCTGCCGCTGCTAGAGAAGCAGCAGCGTCCCCCCCACCTGCCTCTTCTGGATCTGCTACTGCTCCGACAAGATCAAATAGCCCCACAAATGCCCAAGAAAATGGCACACAAAAGGGTGGTAGAAGGAGAAGGACTAGAAAGAGTAAGAAAAATAATCGCAAGCGTAGATAGAAATGGCCAATACGCGTAAAAATAGAAAGAGTAGAAAGGGTACTCGCAAGCTATCCCCCAAGTTAAGCGAGTGGAATAAGAGAGTAATGGCAAAGTACCGTGAACTAAAGGCAAAGAACCCTAGCGCTCGTCTAGGTGACGCCATGAAGGCTCTCAAGGGTAAATAAAAATATAGAATATAATAATTCATTAATTTCATATTCAAATATGTGAAATTAAGGATTTACTTGAGCTAAGGCAGCAAAGGCTGCCGCAGCATCCATATCTGTCTTCAACTCTCTTTCCCTAAAACTTAGAACACGGTTTGTAGGTGGCTCCACCACAGGAACCTGAACAGCTTTCTTGGCTATATCAGCAGCCTTATTAAACTGCTTATACTCCCACGCATCTCCAATCAAAGGAACACTACATGCTTTCACTCTACTTACATTCAGAAGACTCTCATTTACATACTTTCTCAAATTCGTATACTCAATAATCATATTCTTAATACGGTCGTCTTCTGCTGTGCGTGGACTAGGCTCCATATTCACAAGATTATTCATCATCATGATGCTTGTATTCACAAACATCTCTAACACAGCGCGAATAGCTTGATGCTTATTTCTCTTAAGTTCTCTCTTGACCAGCTCACTCTTCATAGCATCCTTGTCAATATCCTTCATTAGATACTTTACACCCAGATCACCATTATCATTTATATTGAAATGTCCCTGGTAAGTCTGAATACGCTGATCATTAATCTCTGCGGTAAGACGATGAATATTTGTAAATGCTCTCTGAATGGCTTGAGGAAGTGCCTTGATAACATTCTGAAGATGCTGGAAATAAGGTAGGCCACCACAAGGCACATCACCGGCATTACGCGGAGCTGTTCCATTACCAAGTTTGCGAAGAAACTCGTAATAATGAGGATTATGAACAACCCCATTTACAATTTGACCTGATGCCCAACTAAAGGCAGTATGACAGTCAATACACCACATTTGGTCACATCCATCAATCTTGCTAATTCTCTCCCCGCACTTTGGGCATGCCTTTGATTCCTTGATAATTAGAGCCACACTCTCCTTTTGCCCAGGGTCACAAGTATGAGGAACATCCTTATCCTTTCCCTTTATCACAAGACAATCAGGACAAGCCCAGTTAGAACAGGTTCCACACTTGTACGCCGTGCTTAGAAATCCACGGCACTCATTTGCTGGACACTTCATGATGAATTTAGCTCTCTCTACAGGCGTAGTTCGCTCACCTGGTGTTAGAGTCCAAGCAGGAGGAACACGCCCCTCTGACTCTGCAGTATAACGCGTCAAATTCGTAGTAAGTAAATGAGACTTGCGTAGAATTCCTGAACGAATCTTCTCCCACTCGGCAAGCTCCTTGTTAACTACAGAAATCTCCTTGCTAATCTCAAGACACTTTACCTTGGCCTCTACACGCCCTTGACGCGTTGGAAGCAAGACAATCTCTCGCTCAAATAATACAGATTCCCTGTGCTTCTTATAAGCGCCAATACGAAAGGCTCTTGTAAAGTTCAAATCAAGAAATTCATCATTCCACGCACGGC
>Ga0114963_10002908_pt1 | contig 11691 bp, 11 predicted proteins | sample C_131016_EF_Meta_FD_87019 | JGI IMG/M metagenome (GOLD analysis project Ga0114963, IMG submission 87019) | Freshwater microbial communities from Lake Croche, Canada to study carbon cycling - C_131016_EF_MetaG | ecosystem: Environmental > Aquatic > Freshwater > Lake | place: Lake Croche, Canada...
GACCGATGCCGAGACCGACCAGACCGCCGAACTTTGTTTGATGCTGGCGGGCGAGCATTCCTTGATCGTTGTAGAGCATGACATGGCGTTCGTCGAAAAAATTGCCCGCAAAGTAACGGTCTTACACGAGGGTTCGGTCCTGACCGAAGGTAGCTTGGCCCAAGTGCGCGCCGATGAGCGCGTCATTTCGGTCTACCTCGGGCGATGACGATGCTGCAAATTGAAAGTCTGAATCAGTATTACGGTGGCAGCCATGTGCTGCGCGACGTCAGCCTGCAGGTTCCGGCAGGTCAAGTGACTGCGCTACTGGGCCGCAACGGAGTGGGTAAGACGACTCTGCTGAAATGCATCACTGGTCTGCTGCCGATTCGGTCGGGTCGCATTTTGCTCGATGGTCAGGACATCACGGCATTGGCGCCCCACCAGCGCGCGCGCCTCGGTCTGGGCTACGTTCCGCAGGGGCGTGAAATCTTTGCCCGTTTGACCGTCGAGGAAAATCTGCAGATTGCGATGGCGGCATCGGGTCAAGGAGTGCGCATTCCCGACTGGGTTTACGAGACCTTCCCGATCCTGCAGACTTTTTTGCGTCGTCGGGGCGGTGATCTTTCCGGCGGTCAGCAGCAGCAACTTGCGATCGCGCGTGCACTCGTCACCAAGCCACGGGTTCTGATCCTCGATGAGCCTACGGAAGGTATCCAACCGAATGTCATTCAGATGATTGAGAGCGTTATCGCAGGCCTGGCTGAGCGACGCGAAATGTCGATCCTGTTGGTGGAACAGTACTTCGATTTTGCAAAATCTTTAGCGAACTACTATGCCGTTCTGCAGCGTGGCGAAGTAATCGATGCGGGGCGTGGTGACGAAATGGAAGAGCGCGGCGTGCGCGAGCTCGTAGCGGTGTGATTGCTGGCGTGCCGACTGAGCTAGCGCCGTCGCTTGCCGCGCTCGCGCCTTCGCTCGAACGCTCTTGGGAAGCGTCGCTGCGTTTGCGATTCGGATCACGCGACGCGCAGACGGTCTTGCTCGAGAATCAGCACCGGGGGCCGTTGCGGCTCATCAAGGTGCTCGATAGCGGTGACGACGCGATGCCTGCGCCCGCTGGCACGCGGGCGTTTGGGGTCCCGGCGTCGTCGACCGTGCGCGGCGTCGACGCGGTCATTGTTCATCCTCCCGGTGGCTTGGCGCATGGCGACTCCTTGAACCTGGCGGTGGCGCTCGAGCCTGGCGCCCGCGTGCGGTGCACGACCCCGGGCGCGCAAAAGTGGTACCGAGGCCAAGCGCATGCGCAAACCGGGGTCAGGCTTGGGTCGCAGGCTCAGTTGGAGTGGTTGCCGCAGCCGACGATCGTCTATGACGGCGCCCAACTCGACCAACGCTTGGAGATCCACTTGGCTGCCGACGCCGCCACGGTGGGCGCCGAGAGTCTGGTACTCGGTCGCCGCGCCATGGGCGAGCGCTTCGCTCGGGGTTGGGTGCGCCAATCCATCCGGATTGCTCGGGCCGGGGAGTTGCTCTGGCATGAAACCACCGACGCCGATGCGCAAAACAAGTTGTGGGATTCGCCAGCAGGTTGGGCCGGGCGTTCGGTGGGAGCATCGGTGTGGGCTCTTGCGAGTCCGACGCAGGGCGGGTTAGCGGCCAGCCATCGAGACCAGGAGGTGGTCGAGCACTGGCGTTCGCTGCTGGTCGCTGCGGGCGCCAATCAGCCCGATGGTGCGCACCGTTTACTGGCGGGGGCGACCGCGCTAGCGCCTGGCTTCGTTTTGGCCAAGTTGTTGGGTGATGACCCCGAGCAGGTCACTGAACTCATCCAATCCTTATGGGCAGCCGCACGGCCGCTGGTGCTGGGCAGGGCGGCGCGGCCACTGCGTCTGTGGGCAACTTGAGGCCATGCCGCCAAGCGCTGCCGACCGCTGCCGACCGCCACCGCCCGCTTTTGCCAAGACGGGTGGCTTTGGCGTAAGGTTTTGAGTGCTGTGATGCAACCGAATATTTCCCTCGTCTCTGTGGAATCGGCGCTATGGATTTGACCCCGCGCGAAAAAGACAAGCTGTTGATCTTTACCGCTGCTCTACTCGCTGAGCGAAGGCAAGCCAGGGGCTTGAAGCTCAATGTCCCAGAGGCGATCGCACTCATTACCGCGGCGGTCCTCGAGGGCGCTCGGGATGGTCGCAGCGTGGCCGAACTGATGTCGGCGGGTGCACAGGTGCTGCGTCGGGACCAGGTCATGGAAGGCGTGGCCGAGATGATTCCCGACATTCAGGTTGAAGCGACTTTCCCCGATGGCACCAAGCTTGTGACGGTGCACCAACCGATCCGTTGATTCTGGCTGGAGGCCCCGATGATTCCCGGCGAATTGCTGCCCGCAGAGGGCGAAATCGAACTCAACGCGGGCCGTGCGACGCTCGAATTGCGGGTCGAAAATACCGGTGACCGACCGATTCAGGTCGGCTCTCACTATCACTTTGCCGAAACCAACGCGGCGCTCGCGTTCGACCGCGACGCTGCGCGGGGTTTCCGACTGGATATCGCGGCAGGGACCGCGGTTCGCTTTGAACCCGGCCAAGCACGCACCGTGCGCTTGGTTGCGTTGGCGGGTCACCGAACGGTCGTTGGTTTTCGCGGTTTGGTGATGGGTCCTCTGGAGCACTAGAGAAACAACATGGCAACGCAAATTTCACGGCGCGCCTACGCGGAAATGTTCGGTCCCACCACGGGTGACCGTGTACGGCTCGCGGATACCAATCTGGTCATCGAGGTGGAACACGACCACACGGTCTACGGTGAAGAGGTCAAGTTCGGCGGCGGTAAGGTAATCCGCGATGGGATGGGCCAAGGGCAGGGTCTGGCCGCCGAGGTCGCCGACACCGTGATCACCAATGCGCTGATTGTCGATGCGGTGCTCGGCATCGTGAAGGCCGACGTTGGCTTGAAAGGCGGGCGGATCTGGCGCATCGGCAAAGCCGGAAACCCGGATATTCAACCGGCGGTCACGATCCCAATTGGTGCGGCAACCGAAGTCATTGCCGGTGAAGGAATGATCCTGACGGCCGGCGGGGTGGACACCCACATTCATTTCATTTGTCCGCAGCAAGTCGACGAATCACTTGCCAGTGGCATCACCACGATGATTGGTGGCGGCACGGGGCCTGCGACTGGCACCAACGCGACGACGGTGACCCCAGGGCCCTGGCATCTCGAGCGCATGTTGCAGGCGGCCGATGCGTTGCCGATGAACATCGGCTTCACCGGTAAGGGCAATGTCAGTCGGCCCGAGCCGCTCCGCGAACAAATCGCCGCGGGGGCGATCGGACTGAAATTGCACGAAGACTGGGGCACTACCCCGCAAGCGATCGACACCTGCTTGGGGGTGGCCGACGAAATGGACGTCCAGGTGGCGATTCATACCGACACCTTGAATGAAAGTGGTTTTGTGGAAGCCTCGATCGCGGCAATGCGTGGGCGAGTGATTCACACTTATCACACCGAAGGGGCGGGTGGCGGTCATGCACCCGACATCCTCAAAGTCGTCGGTGAATCCAACGTCCTACCCTCGTCAACCAACCCCACCCGACCCTTTACTGTCAATACGCTCGACGAGCATCTCGACATGCTGATGGTTTGCCACCATCTGGATGCCTCCATTGCCGAAGACCTCGCGTTTGCCGAGAGCCGTATTCGGCGCGAAACAATTGCGGCCGAGGACATCCTGCACGACTTGGGCGCGATTTCGATGATGTCGAGCGATTCGCAAGCGATGGGACGTCCGGGCGAAGTGATCCTGCGTACCTGGCAGACCGCGCACAAGATGAAGGCGCAATTTGGCCCGTTGCGACTCGACGCCAAGCGCGCCGATGGCGAGCGGAACGACAACTGGCGTATCCGACGCTACCTCGCGAAGTACACCATCAACCCCGCCATCACGCACGGCATCGCCCATGAGGTCGGTTCGGTTGAAGTCGGCAAATGGGCCGACCTGGTGTTGTGGCGGCCCGCTTTCTTTGGCATTAAACCTTCAATGGTGATTAAGGGTGGAACGATCGCGCTGGCCTTGATGGGCGATCCGAACGCCTCCATTCCGACCCCACAACCGGTGCATTACCGTCCAATGTTTGGCAGCCTGGGCGGCGCGCTGACGCGTTCCTCGCTGACCTTTGTTTCGGGTGCTGCGTTGGCGGCGGGCGTGGGCGAGCGCTTTGGTCTGGCCAAACCCCTGGTCGCGGTGCGCGGCGTGCGCACCCTCTCCAAGCGTGACCTGCTTTGGAACGATGCGTTGCCGGTGATGGCGATCGATCCCGAAACCTATGAGGTCCGGGCGGACTCGCGCTTGCTCGTCTGTGAGCCGGCATCGGTGCTGCCGATGGCGCAGCGTTATTTCTTGTTTTGATAATGAAAAACGCCGCCGATGCCAAGCGGATTGCCGCGACAGCGCTCGAACCTCAGGCACTAGAACCTCGGGCGCCAGAAACTCAGGCGCCAGAACCTCGGGCGCCAGAAACTCAGACGCCAGAACCTCAGGCGCATGGATCGGAGTCGCATGGTTCTCAGTCGGCAGAACCTGCGTCGCATGCTTCTCAGTCGGCCGACGAAGACGTTGCCGGGCGCGGGGAGACCCCGCTGAAACTGCCGATGGCCTCGCAGTTTGCTCCGGCCAGCGCGCGTGTCGACGAGGTCCTTGAGATTGCCTTCGAGTGGCGCGAGAAGAGCCGGTTCCGCGCGACATTGGTGTCGGGTGAGCGCATCGGCATCGCGCTGCCGAGCGCTAGTTTGCTGCGTCACGGCGCGCGGCTGCAGCTCGATGATGGGCGAGTGGTCGCGATCGAGGCAGCGCCCGAGACGCTACTCGAGGTGCAGGCCGACAGCGCCGCCCATCTGGCGCGCATCGCTTATCACGTCGGCAATCGGCATGTCCCGCTGCAGGTCGGTGCAGGCTTCCTGCGCCTGTTGCCCGATCACGTCTTGCGCGCCATGGTGATTCGATTAGGGGGGCGTGTGGAAGAGGTTCAGGCCGCCTTCGAACCGGAGAGTGGCGCTTATGGCCATTCTCATGTTCATCATCAACACGACGATCAGGGCCACGGCGGTCGTATCCACGTGTTCGACGCCCGCCATGAGCGGGCGGGCGATCACTGACGAGCGCGCGCGCAATTGACCGCTCATTTGGTGCGCCTGCTGCAGCTGGCGAGCCCGATGTTGCCGATTGGGGCTTTTAGTTACTCAGGAGGACTTGAAGCCGCGATCGAGTCGGGCGCGGTCTACGATGCCGCCTCCGGTGCGCGCTGGATTGGCGACGTCCTGCACGGCAGCGTGGGTCGACAGGATGCCGTGCTGGTTGCGCTCACGCAAACCGACTGGCGGGCTCTTGTCGAGTATCCGGAAAGGGCGCCGGATGCCGCCCTCGTCGAGCGCATGACAGCGCGCAATACGATGGCTTTTGCGACCCGCGAGACCGCCGAGCTCCGACAGGAGTCGACGCAATCTGGACATTCGCTCGCGATTTGGATTGAGCGCACGCTCGACCCCGGGAACCCTTTGCAAAGCGTTATGCAGACCCTGGCCCCGCTCGCGTATCCCCTTGCTTGGGCGGCGGCGGGGGCACAATTGGGTCTCGCCGCGCGCGAGACCGTGGTGGCCTTGTTGTGGAGCTTTGCCGAAAATCAGGCCAGCGCATTGATGAAGGCGCTGCCCCTGGGGCAGACGCCGGCGCAGCGCATGCTGCTCGAGCTCGGTGCGACGCTCGACGCGCTCGCCGACGATGCACTTGAGCGCGCGCGCACGGCTGCGATGATGCCCATGTCGGCGTCGACGCTTGCCGATAATTCGTTCAAATCGGTTGAAGCGGTGGCTCCCGATGCGCACTGGCTTGGCGGTGCGATGCCGGCGCTCGCGATTGCTTCGATGCAGCACGAAACCCAGTACTCACGTTTGTTTCGGTCGTAAATCAGGAATGATGATGAAAAATGGTCCGCTTCGGGTCGGTATCGGGGGGCCGGTAGGCTCGGGAAAAACGGCACTCACCTTGGCGCTTTGTCAGCGCCTGCGCGACCGCTACGAGATTGCCGCAGTCACGAACGACATCTACACCCGCGAGGATGCAGAGTTTTTAGTGCGTCATGCTGCGTTACCCAAGGACCGAATTCTGGGGGTTGAAACTGGGGGTTGCCCGCACACGGCGATTCGTGAAGACGCGTCGATCAACCTCGAGGCCGTTGACCGTCTGGTGCGGGCGTTTCCTGGGCTCGAGATCGTGTTTGTCGAGAGTGGTGGCGATAATCTGGCGGCCACTTTTTCGCCGGAGCTCTCCGATTACACGATCTATGTCATCGATGTTGCTGCGGGCGAGAAAATCCCGCGCAAGGGTGGGCCAGGGATCTTGAAGAGCGATTTGCTGGTCATCAACAAGACCGATCTCGCGCCGCATGTGGGCGCATCCCTCGAGGTCATGGCCGTTGATGCGCGACGCATGCGAGGTAGCCGGCCCTTTGTGTTCTCGAACCTCAAGGTGGGCGAGGGCCTGGACGCGATCGTGCAACACCTTGAAACCGAGGGCATGCTCACGTCAGGGCGCTAGCGTCGGACCTGAGATCGCCGACACCGGCAGCGCTTCGTCTCCGTGCGCGAGCTCAACCAGGCGCGCCGGCAAGTCCTTGCTCGGTTTGATGCCGAGCTCGCGCAACATCTCGGCTTGACGGATGACGTTGCCGCGGTTGCTGGCGAGTTTGCTGCGGGCTGAACTCCAGCTTTCCTGGGCTTGTTGGAGGCGTTCGCCGACGCGGTCGAGATCCGCCACAAAAGCTGCGAGTCGGTCGTAGAGTTCGGCCCCGCGCCGTGCGATCTCCTGTGCGTTGCGATTTTGCGCTTCGGACCGCCACAGATGCGCCACCGTGCGCACCACGAACATCAAGGTGGAGGGGCTCACGAGGAGTACGTTGCGGCTCCAGGCCTCATTGAACAGCTCGGCGTCCTGCGTAATCGCGGTCAAGAAAGCGGGCTCGATGGGTACAAACAGAAGCACGCAATCGAGCGACTTCAGGCCATAAAGGGCAGGGTAATCGCGTTCGCCGAGACCGCGCACGTGGGCTCGAATCGAGTCGAGGTGGCGTTTTAGGTGACGGTTGCGGGCATCTTCGGTGTCTGCCGCGACCAGATCATCGTACGCGTTGAGCGACACTTTGGCGTCCACCACGAGGCAACGCTCACCGGGCAATTGAATCACGACATCGGGCTGTGCGCGGCTTCCATCCTCACGCACCCGGCTGTCCTGAACGACGTAGCCCTGACCGCGCTGCAGACCAGCGGATTCGAGTACACGTTCCAGAATCAGTTCGCCCCAATTGCCCTGCGTCTTTTGGTTGCCTTTGAGCGCCCGGGTCAAGTTTTGGGCTTCCTCGCTGAGGTTCCGGTTGAGGTCCATCAGCTGACGTACTTGCTCGGCGAGCGCGCCGCGCTCGCGGGTGTCTTTAACGTAGACGTCTTCCACCTTGGCCTGAAACTCGTGGATGCGAAGCCGCAGTGGGTCGAGCAATTGGCCGAGCTGCAGTTGATTCTGTTCGCTAAAACGACGGCTTTTCTCCTCGAGCACTGCGCTGGCCAGTTGCTGAAACTGGACGGTCAGCGCCTCGCGTGCCTCGACCAGCAAGTTGATCTTGTCTTGCGTCGCCGTGCGTTCGGCTTCGATGCGCTCCGCGAGTTGCGAGCGTTCATCTTGTACTTGATCGAGTCGTTCGCGCAGACGCTCGAGCTCTTGCTCAAGCACGGGCAGCCGTTGCGCGCGTTCGGTGAGCGTCGCGAGCGAGGCGGCCGCGCGCAGCTCGGCTTCCCTGCGCGCGGCCGCGGTGGCGTCTGCAAGGCGCACGCGCGCTCGTGATGCAACCATCATGGCGCCGATCGCCAGACCAGCGAACAGCGCGAGCAAGACCGCGAGCGCGGGAAAAGGGGCGACGAGCGATTCCATATCGTCCAGAAAACCTAACTTGGGCTATTGAAAATGTAAGTTCACAGGACCGATGGAGACAATGACTCCGATGAGGGAAAGCCCTTGTCGACAAACGTCAACGCAAAACCACGGTTAAGGCATACTGGTGGGTTGAATGTAGTCATCGATCTTCTGAACATCACAACGAACTATCCTGTGGAGAGTAGACAGCATGCGCAACGATTCTCGACGTCAAGTCCTTAAGTCGATTACCGGCTTTAGCGCCAGTGTCGCTGCCCCTTCGTTTTACGTGAAAAACGCCTGGGCTAACGAGTTTCGCAATGATCCGAGCAAAAGTGCGACGGTCAAATTTGGATTTACGGTTCCCCAAACTGGGGCCTACGCGGATGAAGGCGCCGACGAGTTGCGTGCCTATGAGCTTGCAGTCAAGCACATCAATGGCGAGGGCGACGGTGGCATGCTCAAGACGATGAAACCTTGCTCGCTCAAGGGCAACGGCATTTTGGGCAAGAAAGTTGAGTACGTGACGGGCGATACGCAGACCAAGGCCGACGCCGCGCGCGCGCTCGCGAAGCGGATGATCGAGAAGGACGGCGTGATCATGTACACCGGCGGCTCGTCCTCGGCCGAGGCAATCGCGGTGCAATCGCTCGCGCAGGAAATGGGCGTCATCTACATGTGCGCCCTCACGCATTCGAACGACACCACCGGCAAAGACAAGCGTCGCTTCGGCTTTCGCCATTTCTTTAACGCCTATATGTCGGGCAAGGCGCTGGGACCGATTCTCGCCAAAGAGTATGGCAAGGAGCGGCGTGCCTACCATTTGACGGCGGATTACACCTGGGGTTGGACGCAGGAAGAGTCGATGAAAAACTCGACCGAAGCGCTCGGCTGGAAAACGGTCAATGCGGTTCGGACGCCCCTGGGCGCCGCTGATTTTTCGCAGTACATCACGCCGGTTTTGAACGCGGGTGCGGACGTGCTGATCCTGAACCACTACGGGAAGGACATGATCAATTCGCTCACGCAGGCGGTTCAGTTTGGCCTGCGCGACAAACAGGTGAACGGCAAGCGCTTCGAGGTCGTGGTGCCGCTGTTCTCAGAATTGATGGCGCAAGGCGCTGGCGAGGCAATCAAGGGTATTTTTGGCACCGCCAACTGGGATTGGCAACTGACGGATGCGGCTTCGCAGAATTTCGTCAAATCGTTCGGTGCGGCTTACAAAATGCCGCCGTCGCAGGCGGCGCACACCGCTTACGTGCAGACGCTCTTGTACGCTGACGCGGTCGAGCGCGCGGGCACGTTTAACCCAGAGCAGGTTATCAAGGCCCTCGAAGGTCACAAGTTCGATGGGATGGGCAATGGGCCGACCGAGTATCGTGCGGAAGACCATCAGTGCATGAAGGACGTTCTGGTGGTGCGCGGCAAACAAAAACCGGCTGGTAAATACGACCTGATGGATATTGTTCAGGTCGTACCGCGCAAGGACGTCGACTACGATCCGAAGATCTTCGGTGGGGCCCTGGGGCCTTACAAGGTCTAAGCTCAGATTCTGCCAGCTGGCGGGGGGTGTCGTTAGGGCGCCTCCCGGTTCCGCCCGAGCCAACTCGATGCGCTTGGGTTAGTCAACTTAAGTCCTCAGGTCCGGGCAACTGGATGATTTTCGCGGCCCTCAAAGTGGAAGGTCTGCGGTTGTCGCTCGGTGCGGTCGCAGCCAATCGACTGCGATCCTCACTGTAAAAATTTGTTTTTAATCTATGGACGCAATCGTTCTACAGTTGCTCAACGGCCTGGATAAGGGCGGAGCCTATGCGCTCATTGCGCTCGGCCTCACGCTGATCTTCGGGACCTTGGGCGTGGTGAATTTTACCCACGGGGCCTTGTTCATGCTGGGCGCATTCTGCGCGGTTTCTATGCAGATGCTGCTGCGGATCTCCAAACAGGTCAAAGATACCAGCGTGACGTTTTTCGACAGTTACACGGATGTGCCGTACCTGCAGGTTTGGTTCGGCGATACGGGCTTGCAGTTAATCAACTATGCGGTCCCGCTATCGATCTTGCTCGCGATCCCACTCATGCTGTTGATCGGCGTTTTAATCGAGCGGGGCCTGATCCGTCGCTTTTACCACCGCACGCACGCCGATCAGATTCTGGTGACGTTTGGACTGGCGATCGTCCTGCAGGAGCTGATCAAGAGTTTCTTTGGGGCCAACCCGATTCCGTCGCCAGCGCCAGCGCTGTTCGCGGGCAGCGCCAATATCGGCGCCTGGATTGGTTTGGGGGACTCGGTTTCCTACCCGTGGTGGCGCATGGTCTATTTTGCTTTTTCGTTGGTGGTGATCGCGGTGGTGTTCGCCTTCCTGCAGTTCACAACCTTCGGAATGGTTGTGCGCGCCGGGATGCGCGACCGCGAGACGGTCGGCCTGTTGGGGATCCACATCGAACGGCGATTTACGATTGTCTTCGGCATCGCGGTCGTCGTTGCTGGCATCGCTGGGGCGATGTACACGCCAATCGTGACCCCAGATTATCGAATGGGCATGGACTTTTTGGTCTTGTCTTTCGTGGTGGTCGTGGTCGGCGGCATGGGTTCCTTGCCCGGTGCGGTCGCCGCGGGTTTCCTGTTGGGCATCCTGCAGTCGTTTGCCTCGATGAACGAGGTCAAGCAAGTGATCCCGGGAATTGACCAGATCATTATCTACCTCGTCGCGGTGGTGATCTTGCTCACCAGGCCGCGCGGCTTAATGGGCCGTAAAGGCGTGATGGAGGACTGAACATGGCACCCGTTTCAACGAAGGAAGACCGTCTGCTTTTGCTGGGTTTTGCCATTGCAGTGCTCAGCGGCCCGGTTCTGTTGGCCCCCTTTGGCGCCGGCTACCCCGACCTTTTGCAAAAGTTCGCGATCTTCGGAATTTTTGCGATCGGCTACAACATTCTTTTTGGTCTTACCGGCTACCTCTCGTTTGGCCACGCGGCTTTCTTGGGGGTCGGCTCGTACACCGCGGTCTGGAGCTTTAAGCTGCTGACGATGAATGTGCTGCCCGCGGTGCTGTTGAGCATCGTGATGTCCGGGCTGTTCGCGCTGTTGATTGGCTTTATTAGCTTGCGGCGGTCGGGGATTTATTTCTCGATTCTGACCCTCGCTTTTGCGCAAATGTCCTACAACCTGGCGTATTCGGTGCTGACACCGATCACCAATGGCGAGACTGGCTTGCAACTGACGCGCAACGATCCACGCCTGTTGGACGCGATGTTTTCCGTTCCGGTCGGGCAGGGGATTCCATCAACGAGCCTATTTGGCGTCAGCATGATCGGATGGAGTGGCTTTTACTTCTGCGCGGTGCTGCTGATTCTGAGTTTCTATCTGGCACTGCGCATCACGCGTTCGCCTTTTGGCTTGATGCTCAGGGCGGTCAAATCCAACCAGAACCGCCTGAAGTACACCGGGGTCAACACGCGGACCTACGCGCTGACCGCGTTCGTGGTTTCGGGCTGCTACGCTGGCTTAGCCGGCGCGCTGCTGGCGGTGACAGACCCGCTTGCCGGGGCCGATCGGATGCAATGGACGGCTTCCGGAGAAATCGTTCTGATGACGATTTTGGGCGGTGCCGGAACGCTCCTCGGGCCCGTGCTGGGGGCCGGCATCATCAAGTATCTGGAAAACATTTTCTCGGCGTTTAACCATCAGACTTTGCATAATTTCTTCAGCTTTCTGCCAGATGCGGTCGAGAAACCCGTGGTTGGGGTGGTCAGCC
>Ga0114963_10002909_pt1 | contig 11689 bp, 12 predicted proteins | sample C_131016_EF_Meta_FD_87019 | JGI IMG/M metagenome (GOLD analysis project Ga0114963, IMG submission 87019) | Freshwater microbial communities from Lake Croche, Canada to study carbon cycling - C_131016_EF_MetaG | ecosystem: Environmental > Aquatic > Freshwater > Lake | place: Lake Croche, Canada...
GTGCTAGGTATGTGTGGCGGAAGACCCATAGGTGCTCCCATAATGTGCGGAAGACCTGATTGGTTGGCAATAAAGTTAGACATAGTGTTATAATATATAGGTAAACCCGTTACGTTTTTCCAGGAAAAGAGTATTATCTACTTTTGCTGTAATAGCTGTACCACGATGTGTTACAATGTAACAATTTTCGTTATAATTTTGTGATCTATTACGTAAAACTTTAAGTACAAGCTCGACACCTTTATCATCTAGAGATGAATCTAACAATTCATCGTAAAAAATTGTACTAAAGTGTACATCGCCTTGCATGCGACGAATATCTAAAAACGCAAATAAACAGGCAAGATCTATACGCTTACGTTCTCCTCCTGAGAAGTTAAAATATGATTTTTCCACACCTGTTTCATCAGTAACAGTTTCATCAAAATACTCATTAAACTGACAAAGACAATTAGCTTGAAGCGCTTCGAGATAGTGAGCTAAACGAGAGTTAAGTACCTTCAGTATCTTTCTTACAATATACGATTTAACACCTTCTTCAGATACAACAAACTTTACACACTCAAGAACAGATAATTCATTATCAAGTTTTTCAATTTGTACCTTATTATCATTAAATTCAGTTTCAAAATCTTTTACAGTTTTTTCTAATTCAGTATTTGTCTGATTGCTAATATTATTATATTCGTTAGTAAGATCATTATTTACCTCTGTAAGAAAATTAATTTTTGAAGTTATATTATTGTTTGCAGATTTAATGCCGTTAACACTTATTTTCTTTTTATTGATTGTATTATATTCTTCTTCTTTCGCTTTCTCCGCTATATCAAAAGAATTAACAATAGTAGATGCTTCCTCATCTTCTTTTAAAAGTTCATTTATCTCACTATTAATACTTTCAATATGCTCTTCTTTATGTTTTAAGTCATCTTCAGGGTATGGTCGCTTACATGCTGTACACACCGAGCCAACTTCTTGAGCACTATCAAGTTGCTTCTTAAGCATACGAATATTAGTTTTAATTTCAGTAGACTTTTTAAATGCTTCCTTATGATCTTTTTGTATAGTTTTTAATTCATTATTAATAGTACTGACCTTATCATCTATAAGTTGATCGATATTATCGGGAAGAGATGTTATTTGTTTTTTTATATCTTCTATTTTAGAATTATTATCACTAATCTTTTTTAGTACTTCGTCAGCTTTACTTTTTTTATTATCTTCAAAATGTTCTAACTGCTGTTTACTAGATATATAGCTCTTTTCTACTGTTTGATTTTTTGCGAAGACAACTTCATAATCTCTTTTAATGTCATTATATTCCTCCCGTACCTTAGAAAGCATATCAGAAAACGCTTCAAGGTTTAAAACACTTTCAATAAATTTTCTCTTATCTATCTTTGACTGAGCCATAAACGGTACAGTATTATTGATAGTCATAATGACAGAGTTTTGAAATACTTTACCTGTCGACCTAATAAGTTTTTGAATAAACTCGTTAGTCTTTGCCATTGTTGAGTGAGTAATATCAACACCGTCTTTAGTTATAAAGCACTTAGTTGGTAAAATAGATCTTGTAATTTGATAGTTATTAACAATACCGTTATTACTTGTTTGGAAGTCAAGCTTTACCTCACAAGTTTTCTTAGTTTGCGAATTAACAATAAGTTCTTTATTAAGCTCACGAATTGTTGAACCAAAAAGTGCAAAATATAATGCATCAACAATTGTTGATTTACCTACACCATTTTTAGAGTCTTCCTTATCGTAATTAGTACCAGTAATTACGTTAACACCAGGCTGAAAGTTAATAATAGCTGGTGTTTGCCCTACAGACAAAAAATTACACACTGAAAGTGTTTTAAAACTTATTAAGCGCACGAATTTATTTTATATTAAACTTTACCAATAGCAACCACCTTCTATCTGTTTAAACTTTAAAGGTGTTTCTTCTTCAGATGGACTGGTCCAATGTTCATTATAAAAATACTTACCTATATCTCCTCCACTCCATCTACCTCCTTTTATACCGAATAGAAGCTGTAAAGGTCCTCCGAGATGGATAGCTTTTTTACCTTTTAGTCTAGCATGTGCAACCAATGGCAGAGAAGAAGCACCTGCACCAATGAGTAATATATCGTAATCGATCGTATCCATTAACGATTTAAAATATCTGACCATATCCAACCAGCTAGTAAACTCACTTGGTTTATCGATACCTGGCGAATGAGGATGTTTTATTGTAAGTAGAGATTTAAATGTTGGTAGTATTCTTTGATCTTTCCAAATAAGGTGTCTTTTTTCATATTGTTTACGAATAGTGTCTGTAAAAAGAGAAATAACTAATACATTTTTATTTTCAAGGTACTCAGACCACGGCGAACCTGAATAAAACGGCTCTATACTCTGTAATTCGATTAGCTCACAATTAGGTGAATAACTTTTAATATACGATGCTTCAAAAGGCATATTAAACATAGACCACCAAGCAAGTGAATCAATATGTGGCAAACAATTTGTAATTTCTCTTATAAAATCAATTCGTGCTTCCTCTGTTTGAGGGAACACTCCAGCATTATTATAAATTTCATCTACAATATTTGGTAGCCATTGTACGGGTTGATTGTTTTGTTTATAAACGTAATAGTTATTAATGCACATTAATTCACAATTACCTATTTTACCGCAACCGAAAGCACCATCTTTTTTAAATTGCTCATTAAGATAAAACGAACTATTAACAAAATTTTTACTTGTAAAACTCATTTTTTGTACGGATGCCATTTACACGATGTAAAAAATTCTTTCCAATAATTGTACGTCTTATAGTCGTCCGGGGTTCCCCAACAAATGTAACTATCTACTTCAAAAACTTTAACATTAAGGCCGTTTTTAATATTTTGATTAATAACATCATCAACATAAAATTCATTATTAGTACGGAGACCTTGTTCGTAGTTTTTATTTAAACCGTCAATAAAATATTTTGCTTTTCTAAAAAACATAGTACCAATAATAGCATGTGTTTTAAGGGGGTCCTCATGTACAAATTTTTTACATGAAACAAAATTTATATTATCATTATTATCAACATCAAGCCAAGAATACATATTCGGGTTTACTTTACTTGTTTGATTATTTCTAAATGACCAAACTATAACATCAATGTTTTCGTCTTCTAGTAATTTTGCATATTTAGAAGTATTATAATATACACCATTATCACATGCTGAAATAAGAATAGGTTTATCCAGATCTACGTCAAACTTATTAATACCGAGTTCACATGTACATGCTTGTCCAGCAGTTATATTTTCTATATCAATAATTTGCGTATTAGAAAAAACTTCCATTAATTTTTTATCTATATTCCATTTTTGTACATGTTCTCTAAGGCAAATAAAAATATTATGCTTTGTTTGTGGTAAGCAATTAACAGCCTGTATGACCATAGGTACATTATCTATATCAAGTAAAGGTTTAGGTAAGCTATAACCTTGCTCTGTAAACCTACTACCTTTACCAGCCATAGGTAAAATTAATGTAACATTATCATCATGAGTTATAGTTTGTTGCGGTTTTGTTAAATTTTCAAAATATCTTGACCAGCTTTTATAAATTTCTAAATCATATGGTGTGCCCCATTGAAGCATTTTTTCAATTTCAAATATACCTACATTTAAATTATCTCTGATAAGTAAATTGTATACAAGACTAACATAGAACTCTCCTTTTAGATTAATATCTAAATCCATTAATTCTTTAAAATATTTTTTAACTATAGAACCACCTTTAAAATAATAAGTGCCGTTAGAAGCATACTCATTCATTTTATTATCAGTAAATGGTTCTTTTTCTTTTATCTGTATTAATTTTTTATTTTCATGTTTACAGAAAGCATAATTATCACCGCCTAGCATATGCGGATGAAAGCCTGTATAACACGGGATCATACCATCATAGATACCTGTACTTGTTTGTTGTAAGAAATTATTAAAATTCCATTGAGTACTGTAGTCACAGTAACTAATTATTACTTCAGCATTATCTCTAATATACTCCGATATTTGATATACGGCATCAACAGGTCCTTTTCTATTTTCATTGGGTACGGAGTGTATTTTACAACCAGGTACAATAAACAATAGAGTTTCCCTCATACTAGTTTCTTTTAAATGTGTCTCATTACAAATAAAAGTAATATCAGTAACTCCAGGGAACATATTAACAACATGTTCAATAATGTGTTTATTATCAACAGATATAAGAGGTTTAGGCTCCTTATAACCTGCATCAACAAAGCGCTTACCAATACCCGACATTGGTATTATTAGTTGTATATCTCTACTCATATTATAAAAGTCCTTTACCTGTTAATATATATTTACTAAAATTTATATAGTCGGTACATATAGCATATACAATTTTATTTTTAAAGTTTACAATATCTATTTTATCTAATAGAGGTATAATACAGTTAGTGTTAAGAGGTGCTGTTAAATCATGTACCCATAAATGACCGGAGCTTGTAATAACATAAGGATCTCCGGTATGGCAAAAGTATTGACCGATAAATTTTTCACTTTTTAATTTTAAAACTGCATCTATATTCTTACAATGCAACCAGAGAGATTTAGAACGTTTAGTGAGCCAATTTATATCAACAACATAATCTGGAGTATCATGACCGAGCCAATATTTCCCATCAATATACCGTATATCTATTTCAACATCTAAACCGAGTTGAATTGCACAATCAATATAAGAGGGGCGATTTTCTTTATTAGGTACTACTCCCTCAATATTACCTCTATGTGAAATTAATTTCATACTTCTTCAATCCTTAATGTTTTATCGTCAATAAAACAATCATAATAAGGCTTATCAACACGAATTTCGTGATACTTTGCACCCCAGCTATCAAGTTGTACTTTTGTTAAATCGTACCAATTAATTTGTTTTCTACTACCTCGAGATGTCCAATACACTATTGTATTTCCAGCATCATATAGATGATTTATTTTTTCTATATTATCTTTTAATGGTATTGCATCAGCGTAATTGCGACTATTTGGTGTAGTACAGATTGTCTCATCTACATCTACGTAATAAATTTTCATTTTATTAATTGTTTTCTATATAACTCTTTTTTATCATTTTTAATTTTACTAATATCAGTACTATTAAGATAATTTATATTACCTAGCTGTTTTGCATTAAGAAAAATATAAGCTGCTTTTTCACAAATTTCTGTAGCTATTATACATTCCTTATAAGAAGTACCGCTATATATAATACCATGATTCTGTAATAAAATCAACTTAGGAAAATATTGTTCTGTTATTTTAAATAACGTAACAGCCTCTACTATTTTTTGTAATAACTCTACACCTGGCATAGCATATGGAACTATGCATGATTTTTCTCCGTTAAAAACAACTTGATCAGGAAACAATCTATTATTAGCAAATTCATTTATATACTGGCTGCATAAAATAGATAATGTATTTATTGGATGTGTATGAGCTATAAAATTAATATCCTGCTGTTGTAACAACCAAGTATGAAATGCTGTTTCCATACTTGGTTTTTTAATAAAATTATTTTGCTGTTTACCTGATAAACTACATTTAATTATATCATTAGATTTTAAATTTTTTAATTCGGTACCGCTTGCTTTAATTAAAAAATAATTTTTACATTTTTTAGAAACATTACCTTCAGTACCTACTACAAATTGTTTTAAAGAATGAGATAATGTTAATATATCATTAATATCTGACATTAAAATTTCTTTTTAATCATAAAGGCTGTAGGTGCGATCCAATTAGTACTTTTAATATCGTACTCTATACCAGTTTCTATTAAAAATCTTTCTACGCCTGTACTTTCACTAAATTTATGATATTCATATTCATCAAATATAATTACACCGCCAGGTAAAATTCTATCCCAAAGATATTTTAATGAAAAATATGTAGGTCTATCGAGATCTACATCAATGTATAGCAACGATATTCTGAATCCTTTATTTTCCTCTAAAAATGCCGGAATGCTGTATTGTACATCTCCTTTAATTAATTTAAACTTATCTTCATCAATTTTTGTACTTTTTATTTTTTTAGTTACAGATGCAAGTGTAAGTTCGCTAGAATCTACGCGATTATAAACAATTTTCATATTGCTCATATCGGTTTCTCCGTCGTTTGAGAGTATTTTTTCTGCTTCTTCAGTATCAAAAATATCAAAACCTATAACTTTCTTATTAGAATTAGGGCAATAAATTTGTATAAACTTTAAAAAACTAGATATACCTGTACCTTTAAAGACTCCTATTTCTACTATATCTCCGGGAAGATCCTTTACCTTTAAAAAATGTTCAAACCTGTGCAACAATTTACCTGTTAACTTTAAATCATCAGAAAAAATAAAATTATTAAAATGATCATACACATCTTGTTTAATATCATTAAGTTTATTTTCATTACTAATTTCTCTTAAAGCGGCCATACAATTATTTTAATATATTTTATTTAAATGTCAACTTTAAAATAAAAAACATAATATAGTCGTAAAAAGATTTAGTTATAGGGAACATATTTGTATCTAGTGCTTTTAAATATTCATACTCAAAAAATGTAACTTTACTAAAGTCGTTGCCGTGCTCAATATAAGATTTTGTTTTATGCACCTGTAATTGTTTTAAAATATTATCTATATTAAATTTATTACTAATAGTAAGTTCTAAGGAGAGTTTATAATCTTTTTCAATATCATACAAATCTATATTTTCATTTGTAAAAAATCTAATTATTAAATCAGCATGTTGCTTTTGTGGTAAAATAAAATCATTAAAATCTTTTTCTCTTTTACTAATATTTTCTAAAACTTTTTCAATAGAGTAACCTCTTTCTATATGATCTCTTTTTATTTTCCATTTCTTCTTTAAGTTTTCGTCTGTATCCATGAATATCTTTAAATTGTATAAAGAATTATTACTATTATGTAAACTGTGAAGACCACAGACGATTAAATTGTTAGAAGAGTTTATAAGTTGTTTTTCTGTAAACATACCTGTATTATGATTATAATCAACTTGATAAATATCATTTCCTATTTTTAAATTAAAAATATCCTCATTCATTTTGGTGATATAATTTGCGTCAGGGTTTAAGTGGGTTAACTGTTCCCAGTTTTTATTTGATCTTTCCCATTTATGATATCTATCACATTCTAAGGTAAAAGAGTTTGCAAATGTTTTTTTTAATAAATTACTCAATGTTGATTTACCGGATCCCGAATCACCGCAAATTGCAAAAGTGTTACATTTAGATAATATAAACTTATAGTCTATATTCAGTAATTTGTAATTAATATTATTATTGTTTATATAATTGTAAAGTATAGTTTCGGATACTTCTCCAAATTTTAAAATTAAATCGTTTATATTTTTATAAATATCAAAATACCTATTCATACTTTCAGTATTACCGAAAGCTAGTGCATCACATATATAACCGTCACTTTTATTAGTGAGCTTTTTTTTATCTATTTTACTATCTTCGGGTATATATATAATATTTTCTTCTTTTTTATAGTTAAAAAAAATATTTTTAGTGCTAATAAACATATCGGGCCTATACCTAATAACTAAATCATACGGCACGTTATCTATTTGTTCGTTAATTTTTTTTAATTCATTTAATTCATATAATTTTTTCCAATGATTTATAGCACTATTAGCTAGTTTATTAGTACTATAAATAGAACTATTTTCAAATACTACTGTTCTAGGGCAAAGCTCATCAATAATTTTTTTAATATCAACATCTTCAATTAAATTAAAATATCTATCTTCGTGCTTTTCATCTTTTGTAATATGTAAATAAGTGTCGACATGTTCATAGCTATTAATAATCTCTTCCTTTATAAACTTTAAATTTAAATCGTAGCTTCGAAGAAACCCGGATATTAATAATGCTACTTTCATGATATAATGTTCCAAGTGGTTAAGGTAACGGGTCGTAAAAACATTTCTGCATGACCTCGCATACAATAAACATTAACCGGTTTTTTATTTAAAACGTTATATTTTGCATCTAGTTGATAGAATAAGCACGCCCAGATAGAATCAATTAGATGTATTTCTTGAGCATTTTGAAAAATTTTTATATAATCAAAAAAGGTATATGAGTGTTTGTTAACATTAACATAAACGTATTCAGGATTAATATTATTAAAATTAATCTTTGTGTCTACGTGATGGGAACCATGTATATGATTGCTTTGATCGTCATGATATATAACATATTTGTCGCCATATGTATTGATGAATTTATTATATGTGTCTTCCTCTAACTGTAAGTCTCTTTCAACATTAAAAAATAATATTCTATTAATAAAATCAATATCGTAAAATTCGTAAAATAATTGTGAAAAATGACTAATTGGTTTTTTAAAATGAGCAGGTTGAGTGTCGTACCCTCTGTATTTATCTTTTCTATGTACATCATGTGCTCCGTGAAATAAAAGTTCGTATTCGGGTGGTACATGTATAGTATTATTACTAAACTCAACTATAGGTAAATTTGAATTAAAGTTAAATCCACCGTAATATCTTCCATTATCGGTGTCTATATAAATAGCTCTAACACCTGGAACAGATCTTATATAAAAATCAAATAATAGCTTTGCATCTGATCTTATTATTACATCTAATTCATCGTATATAGTTTTGTAATAGTTAATTAACCCCATACAAATTATTATATCGGTCCATCCTAAGTGAAAATATACACATCCTTTTTTCATATTATTTGTTTATAGTGCCTTCATTTTTTTGTTGACATACCTTAATAAAAAATTTATTAATATTTTCAATACCTGGCAACGTAAAACAATTATAATTAACACCATCTATATTATAATTTTCATCAGTACCATCAATTGCATAATTGATATGATTATTAAGCTCAAATAATATTTTACCTAAATAACGCTCTGACGCTTCACTCTCATGACGTCTTGTAATTGTAATATCTTTAACATAGTGATAAAAGTCATTAACTTTATTTGTTGATAAAATAAAGCTATTGCACCAACACAAATAAGTTTTTTCTACTTCAGAGTATAGATTAATACTCTGTAAAACAGGTACTAAAACATCTTCTTTTAAGCAATCATTTTTAAGCCCTATAAGGCTTGCTGCCTCTATTTTATCTATAGCAAGATTATTAAAATCATATCTTTTATTAATAAAAAAGGTATCTTGTGTTAACACTACATAATCGTATTTTTTAAGTAGATTATTTGTTATAAGATACTGAATACCGACTTTATAAGCCCCTATTTCAAATTTACAAACCGTATCATTATCAAGTAAAATAATATTTGATGCGGATTCTATAGTAGAAAATATATCATCCTTATGTTCAGAATTATTATCAACAACTATTATTAATGCGTTTTTGTAAAAAGTATTAATATTAGTTATATAATGCTTTAAAAACGATTGATAACCTCTAAAATATTTATGTGCAATAATAAATACGAGTTTATTCATAATTTACCCATTTATTTGACGCGCGTAAATTATATTTTTCAATAATTTTTATATAATCTTCTCTAACAGAAAGGTAAGATTGACCATATCTTGTGGTAGAAGTAGGGTTTAATTCAAGTAATTTACCGCTATGTGTTATATGTAAATATTTAAATAAATCTAAGCAATTATAATACCCAGCATCAATACTTTTTTTAGTGTGTAAACCTAAAACTTTAAATTTTTTACAAAAATGCTGTACGTCTATATTTTCAATATCTCTATAAGATCTGTTTTGAAACGTATTAACTATATCGTATAGAGCTGTTTTTTTCCATATAGACGGATTTACATTATAGATAAAATCACCTGGCTCATCTACAACAATTAAATACACACTATCATCATCAACTTCTTCATTATCTTTTTTGGGTATCCAAGTTGTAAAATTGTTAAAATCATTTATTTTATAAAGCTTTTTTGTATCTATTGCTGCAGTACGTTTTAAATCTATTTTATCTAAATTATTAATTTTTAAACACTCAAGTAATTTTTCTAATTTTGTATCATCAGTGTTTAAAAGTATATCCATATCGTGCAGAAGGATAAAATATTCATTATCTATTTGTCGAAGGCACGTTGCTATTCTCATAGCATAAACATCGCTATTATTATAAAATACAACTTTATTAAATTTAGAATAAAGTTTTTCTAAATTAAAATCGTTTTGATTTAAAAAAAGTGTGACGTTACCTTTACCTTGTATGTGATCTGCTTGAATTTCTAATATATCTAGATAATCCGTATTACTGTATACTATATAATCAATCATTTGATACTTATAAGTGGAAGTAATTTATTCAAGTTAACACTCCACGGTGAATTGATACCGTTATCAAGTTTAACACATTCTTTTTCTTTTACCACTTTTGTATTATATACTACATTGGAATTCCAGCCAGCTATAGGGGTGTCACTGTAAGAAATTGTTATATCATTATTATTAATATGAGTTATCTCACCAATAATATTATTAACTTTAACTCTCATATACGTTTTAAATTTAGAACTTTCGATATTTTTTGTATTACTAAATAATTGTAAGTTAACTTTACTAAAAGAATATTTAAACCTTTTATTTACTTTTAAAAAATGCGGGGAAACAATAGCTGTTAATTTACATTTTTTATTTGAAAAAAGCACATTGCACAACCCCCCGCCTATTGCACCTACAACATGTTCAGCATTAGCAAACATCGATATTTTTTCACTAGTAGTCATTAACTCTGTAAATACTTCTGTAAAACCTTGTTTTACTAGCATACTTACAAGCTCGTTCTCATTTACCATTTTTCTTCTTGAAGTATAATTAGTGCCTATATTACTTGTATCTCCGTGTAAATAGCTTCTTCTTGAAATATATATTTTTTTTGGTGTTTTACTCTTGCATTTAACTTTACTTGAAAGTTGTTTATAAAAAGTATAAATTTCTTTTCTCGGTGGTAAGTTAGAATCTATATCGTGGGTGTATGACGTAGATACAATAATATTTTTGTAAATTGTATTTTTATTTACTATTTTTATATCTCTTTTTTTAATATTACATAACGCTAAATACTCTGTAACAAACTTATAAAACTCGGTCTTAGCCGGGTTAGGGTAACTCATTAATAATTTTAATTTTGGTAGCTTCTTTTTTAACTTATTAAATGTTATTAAATATGGTAACGTGTCGTAAATAAAATGATAGTAATTATCAGTATTATATACAAAGAAAAAATTAAAATCTTTATCTAATACTTTTTTATCAGTTGTCGATGTATCGTTTTCAACATACATATCAATGTTTTTTAAAGACATTATCTTTTCTTTCAAGGGTTTAAATGTTCCCTCGGATGTTTTAATTAAGATATTCGGGTAATATAGTGTAGACCCTACAAAAGAACAGTCTTTAAATGTATACGCTTTAATCTCTCTACCATTAATATCTTTTTTAAAAATTATTTTTGATAAAGAACAATCATTAAGTTCTTTAATATTCATTATAAATTATTTTTATTATCTTTAAAGAATTTTTCATACGGGTACAAATTTGTATTTTCAATTAATAAATCCATAGGCGTATCAAAAATACCTTTATATGGACTA
>Ga0114963_10002910_pt1 | contig 11688 bp, 7 predicted proteins | sample C_131016_EF_Meta_FD_87019 | JGI IMG/M metagenome (GOLD analysis project Ga0114963, IMG submission 87019) | Freshwater microbial communities from Lake Croche, Canada to study carbon cycling - C_131016_EF_MetaG | ecosystem: Environmental > Aquatic > Freshwater > Lake | place: Lake Croche, Canada...
AACCCCCTGTAAAGTTCTTGAAACAATAGCATATTAAGTATACTAAAAAGAGAACCATAAAAGAATCCTTGCATCGTGCGGCGAAGCCGCACTCAACACCAGTCAACATAAAACCCCCATGTAAAGTTCTTGAAACAATAGCATATTAAGTATACTAAAAAGAGAACCATAAAAGAATCCTTTCATCGTGCGGCTTCGCCGCACTCAACACCAGTCAACATAAAACCCCCTGTAAAGTTCTTGAAACAGTAGCATATTAAGTATACTACAATGAGAACCTATAAAAAAACCTTGCATCGTGCGGCGAAGCCGCACTCAACACCAGTCAACATAAAACCCCCTGTAAAGTTCTTGAAACAATACCATATTAAGTATACTACAAAGAGAACCTATAAAAAAACCTTGCATCGTGCGGCGAAGCCGCACTCAACACCAGTCAACATAAAACCCCCTGTAAAGTTCTTGAAACAATAGCATATTAAGTATAGTAAAAGATGATCTATAAAAAAAAACTTGCATCGTGCGGCTTCGCCGCACTCAACACCAGTCATTACAAATAATTCCTGTAAAGTTCTTGAAACAATAGCATAGTAAGTATACTACAAAGAGAACCTATAAGAATCCTTGAATCGCAGTACTCAAAAAATTGAAAATTTTTTGAATGTAAATATAGAATGTAAATAAAACAATAACTGCATAGAAAATGCAAACAACAAGAGTAGCAAGACAAACGCGTTGTGGACGCTGTGGAAACGATGGACATAACAAGCGAAACCGTAGATGTCCAATGTATGAAATAGAGAAAGAGGGAATTCGCCGTGTGCTAATGATAAGTGATGATGTGTCGTTGAGGTATATAGATAGATACCGATTATTGATGCGTATAATTCAAGAACCAGAATATCGAGAAGTGCTACAACAAAATAGTCAAGTAAATGAAGTATTATACCGCATGGTATGCGGATGGAGCCAATTTGAGAGACAAATTGAGTATGAAGGTCTACTAAGTCGAAGAACGCAAGTACAACGAGAGCTAACAAAAACAGTGTTGAAAAGCATTCCTGTTACAATTGGAGTATTCGAGGAAGAATCCTACGATTGTAGCATTTGTTTGAATACATGTGAACGAATGAGTGTAGCACATACCAACTGTAAACACGCATTCTGTTTAGTTTGTGTATGCGATTATACCAATTCAATCAAAGACAAAACAACCAAACCAAATTGTCCTTTATGCCGAACAGAACTTTCTACATTGAAAGTATCGTGTGAAGAAAAAAAACAAGTGTTACATACACATTTTCACTCATTGTAGATTCTTATAGTCATAGTAAAAAACTTCCTTTTTGCTCCCATGTTGAATGAATCCATTTTAGGTAGGTAGATTTTTATGTAATCCTTACTAATGAAAAAGTTAACTCTTCGGTACTTTATGTGCCCCTTTTTTTATTCTATATCATTTGTTCTCAAATACGAAATATTAGAATGTATATATAAATCAAAACTCTATATATCACTCAAAACTCTATATATCACTCAAAACTCTATATATCACTCATTTCCTTATATATCACTCATTTCCTTATATGTTACTCATTTATTTTTATACTATACTATAAAAATAGATCTATATAACTAATTATAGAATGTAAACACTATAGAATATAACTGTTATCATTCAAATGCTTACATAGTATAATATATATGCATTCAACACTATTCTTTTGTCTTTAGATATATCGTGTATATAGTTCTCTCAAATAATATTTATATAACTCAATAAAAGAGAACCTATAAGCAATCCTTGCATTGCGCGGCGAAGCCGCGCTCAACACCAGTCAACACAAATAATTCCTGTAAAGTTCTTGAAACAATACCATATTAAGTATACTAAAAGGAAAACCTATAAGAAACCTTGCATTGCGCGGCGAAGCCGCGCTGAACACCAGTCAACATAAACCCCCCTGTAAAGTTCTCTCAAACAATACCATATTAAGTATACTAAAAGATGATCTATAAAAGAAACCTTGCATTGCGCGGCTTCGCCGCGCTGAACACCAGTCAACATAAATAATCCCTGTAAAGTTCTCTCAAAACTACTTATAAAAACTCAATAAAAGAGAACCATAAAAGAAACCTTGCATTGCGCGGCTTCGCCGCGCTGAACACCAGTCAACATAAATAATCCCTGTAAAGTTCTCTCAAAAATACTTATAAAATCTCAATAAAAGAGAACCATACAAGAAATCCTTGCATTGCGCGGCGAAGCCGCGCTCAACACCAGTCAACATAAATAATCCCTGTAAAGTTCTCTCAAAAATACTTATAAAAACTCAATAAAAAGAAAACCATAAAAGAAACCTTGCATTGCGCGGCTTCGCCGCGCTCAACACCAGTCAACATAAATAATTCCTGTAAAGTTCTCTTGAAAGAATAAATTTCAAAATTGTAAATTTCAAAAATAAATCAATATATAAATTTCAAAAATTGTAAATTTCAAAAAGTAAATTTTCTATATACTTTTCATTTTCTGAAAAATTTTCTCTTTGTTTTTTTTTGAAAAGAAAACTTGATGTAGCACCCCAAATTCTTATGCATTCATTATTTATTCAATTGAATAGTTACATACCATAAATGCTAATAAACATAGAAACAATGTAAAAATAACAAAATAAAAATTGGGGTGCTACATCAAGTTTTTGGGGTGCTACATCAAGTATTTTGGGGTGCTACATCAAGTTTTTGGGGTGCTACATCAAGTATTTGGTGAACAAATATAAACATTGTATATTATTGTATTTAATGGACCATATATGCAGTATATGTAATAAATATTTTAGTAATAAAAAAAATCAATTGAAACATAATAGAAATATTCATGGCGTTTATTGTATAGATAAAGGTAGACGACGAGACGAAGCAAATATGTATAATTGTAAATATTGTAATAAAGAATATATAAATCTCCAATCAAGATGGCATCATGAAATAAAATGTAAAGATAAAATACAAGAACCTCACGCGAAAATAGAGGTAACTAATGAATTCTATTCTCAAGTTCTCAAGAATAGATTATTAGAAAAAGAATTGGAACATAAAAACGAAATAATAAAAATACAAAAGAAATTATTACATGCAAAAAGAGTGGATACAAAAACATTCAAAACCGTGAATAAAATTCTTATGGATAGAAGTTATAATAATAATACAATCAATAATAATACATATCAAATATTATCTCTAGGTAACGAAGAACTAATCAATGTTCTTACACTTGAACAAAAAAAACAAATAATGAATTCTAGACTCACTTCTCTTGAAAAGATCGTGGAAATTGCACACTGTGGAGACTTGAATCAGTATAAAAATATATTGATAACCAATCTGAAAGATAATTATGCATACCGATACGATGAATCCAAAGGGTATTTTATTACTATAGTAAAAGATGACCTATTGAAAGATGTGATAGTAAATCGTGTAATGGATATAGAAGCGATTTATGATGAATTGAAAACCGCGAATAAAATAAACGAAAGAACGAAGAAATTGATACAGGATTTTTTGGATAAAATGGATAACAATGATAATCCGTTCTTTGATAATGAAACGAAATATGATAATTTTATGTCGTATAAGAAAGATAGAGTCAAAATACTGTTATATAATAATCAAGATAAAATAACAAAAGATATAGCACTATTGATTTCAAATTCTAGAGAAGAAGAACCCCCAAACGATTTACCGAAACTATTTATGTAAATAGTCGTATCTTGTATTGTTGAACTATTTCTGTTACCATATATGTTAATAAAAATAAATATTACATTACTATTAATCGTATAAAAAGAATACCAATAAAAAGCACATTGCGCGGCTTCGCCGCGCTCAACACCAGTCTTTATAAAGTTCTCTTAAACAATACCATTATAAGTATAATAAAAGTAACCATGCAGTATATCTCCTTCCCTTTAGAAGGTACCGCCGACGGTACCTAAAAATATATTTGTTACCAGTTATAATAACATTTTTAATACTTATGTAATAATATTTTTACATAAGTATTAAAAATTTACCCTTTCACGTTCAGGAAGCTTTATTTAGACATATATGTCTATTTATTAGTGAGAACTTGGAAAGCCGTGCGTTAAAGGGTTACTCCCCCACCTATCGTTAAATAGGAAGTGAGAATTCAAAAATACATACATAAAGAGTTAAAAATATTATCTATATTAATTATATAACTAATAAATGATACATGAAGGTAAACCAATTGATGATGAAGGTAAACCAACTGATGATGAAAAAAAACAAAAAAAATGTTATTTTTATACAGCAGATTTTAAATTTGTAATTTTGGCTAATATATATAATGGATCAAAGGAATCAATTGATTCAAAATCTTTATATATTAGAGAAGAAGACCATGTATTAGATACTAATACTGCATTGGATAATTTAATTAATAATGGCTTGATTGTAAGTATAGGAGAACCTATTACACTCGAATTTTTAAGTTCTCCAAATGGTGTACATAAATATAGAGAATATCGATTTTATAGAGAGTTAGAAGATAAAAGGGAACGATATCAAGAAGATATAGAAATAGATAGAAATAAATATAAAAGAGGACATTTAAAAAATGAACGCGATAAGGCTCTAAATGAAAATGATTGTTTAAAGTTTGCTGAATCATTGACACTTGCGAATGATAATAACAGTAAAGATATTTTAGTAAAATTTGCCGAACCATTGACACTTGCGAATGATAATAACAGTAAAAAACTTTTTGAAACATTTATAAAAAAAACACAAACGACGTCTATTTTAAAAGTAGGTAGTACAGAATTTGGAAAGAAAGACCATGATAATTGGGAAGCTACTAAAAGTATAGATAGTGAGAACAAAAATAATAATGCTAAACCTAATAACGGAGAATCATATGCAATTGTAAATCGTTTTAATAGTAAAGATGAACCTATTGATAAAAATGGTGTAGTAATAAAAGGTGTCGATGTTTCTCCTTACCATATTGCATTTGTATTGTATAGTCATAATGGTGTGAATATAACATTAGAAGCTAGTGATGGTGGATATGACCATATTTCAAGTGATCACACTTTATGGTTACCAAAGTTTTCATTTTATTCAACAAATGAAAATGATGAAACATTTCATAAATGTTACAGGAAATTGTATAAAAATGCCCATACAATTGTTTTAAAGAGTAGACAAGATAAAAAAAAAGCTTTTACTGTAAATAAATACGATAGAAATTTTTCAGAGTTTATTTTTACAATTTATCCAGAAGGAACTGCTACAATACCTACACGACCTAAACGAGGAAAAAGTAATTCATTTGTAACTCAATCACACAAAAATATGGAAACTCAATCACCAACTATTCAACCATTAAATAAAAGACCAAGAACTTTAACGCCACAATTAACGCCACAATTAACATCACAATTAACATCACAAGAAGAACAACCAACGAAGTATCTAAGAAGAAGTACGAGAATAACCGATAAATCACCAAGATCACAAATTGGTGGAACAAAAAAGAAAAAAACCCAAAAAAATACAAGAAAGCATAAGAATAAATAAAATAATCAATTGAATTATTATGTTACTATATATAAAAACATAATAATATATAATCTATTTACTTGTTACCATTTTCAGTAACATTTTTCAAATATCCATATAAATACACCGCTACACAGGCGGCTTCGCCGCCACGGGGCCAATAGCGTTATCGAGAACCAATCGGGTGTAGAATAGCATCAAACGAAGTGCGATGCACACAACCACCATTCCCGTGAACCCATTCGATAAAACCGTTGCCCATACCCATTTCAATAAACATACCAAACCAAACATCACGGCAAAATCATTATATACTAATGACAAACAATATATAACTATCTATACTAGTATAATCCAATGAATTTACATAATATAAAATATCGATTCGAAGAGAGCGTAAAAATGACCATATTCACTTATTTCCGTACCAATAATCCTATTATTGATACTATCTTATCTACGGCGATACTTTCATTAGTAGGATATCTCATAAATAGTAATCTAAAAATCGATTATAAACTCATCTATTCATATATCGAATTTCTCTTCAAAAAAAAACATACCATCGTATTAGAAGGTAAAAATAGTACTTATGTATGCAAATATAGGAATGAGTATATAGAATCGTCCCTATATAGCGATAATTTCAACGCAATATTAGACTATATTACAAAAAGTATTGATACAAATAGTTATATATATAATGTGAAAGAATTGAATACAAATAAATCAAGAACAATGAACTATATTGTAAACCAATACTCCAGTATTCAAATAGATCCTTTCATCTATATGTCAATTGCAACGAAAAAAATGAACGAAGATAATGAAGAAAAGAAATCCAATAAACAAAACAATGAAATCGTAATCGAAATCTATTCGTATAAACATAATTTACAATATCTAAAATCATATGTTGAGAACATTACAACTGACTATATGAAGAATATACATAATGAAAAAGAAAAAAAGCGTTATATTTATACACTCGATAACAATAAAATAGATGAAGAAAATGGCATTTCTAGTTGTTGGAGCGAATTCACGTTCGAATCTACGCGAACTTTTGATAATCTGTTCTTCGAAAATAAAGAAAATATAATGAATAAAATCGACTTTTTTATCAATAATAAAGCATGGTACTATGAGAAAGGTATACCTTATACACTAGGTATTGGACTCTATGGTCCACCAGGAACTGGTAAAACATCTTTTATTAAGGCATTGGCGAATTATACTAACCGAAATATCATTGTTCTCTCTTTCAAACTAATCAAAACGAAATCAATGTTGAATACATTCTTTTTTGAAAATACATATAGCAATGACAACGAAAAACATTCGGTTGGATTCGATAAGAAAATCATCGTTTTCGAAGATATCGATTGTTTGGGTGATATCGTATTAGAACGCGGTAGTGGTGGTGAAGAAGATACCACAGGTAACGATACTGTAAATATTACCAATAATGTATTACACTCTTTTATAGGCGGTATCAATAATAAATCCGTTCTAACCAAAGAAGATGATGATCCTATTAAATTAGACGACCTATTGAATATACTAGACGGTATACGTGAAACACCCGGTAGAATTCTCGTCATTACATCCAACTACTATGAAAAACTCGATTCTGCACTGAAACGTCCTGGTAGAATTGATATCACACAAAAACTCGATAATGTAAATCATTATGTTCTCTCACAAATCTATTACCATTTGACTCATAAAAATATAAATAAACAAAAATTAATAGAAATAGCCGAATATTTCTTCTCCCCTGCAGAAATAATCAATATCTATTTATTATATAGAGAACCAGAAGCTTTTATCGACGAACTCATCAAACGGTCGAAAGATGCTGATATACATATATGTACCGTATAAGACATAGGAGTTAGACAGACGCTTTTTTCTTTGGCCTACTACAAAGTAGACATTACGACATTACTGATAAGATTTCGATATATTATTCTATTGGTTATAAGTACGTTCACTATTATATTTTATCATCAATACATACGGTAATAAAATATAAAAAAAAGAGATTGATTATAAAATGTTACATAAAATTCCTCTATCTACAACTTAGACTACTTGACTAGTGAATTTCGCAATGTGTTCTGCCCATTTTTCTTGACCAACCATATGAAGTAGAGTAGAAGGCGGTTCGATTTGATCCTCTTGTAATGGGTTGATATTGATTTTGAAAACAAGATACCGATTATCTCCAAACGAATTGACGAATCTTGAAGTTGTGCCGTATCCAAAGATCCTATACTGTCCGTGCGTCTTCAATGTCTTTTGAAACTGTACGACTTCCTCTCTCTCATTCCAGTAGTCAAAGTGAATGAACGCCGCATAATGAAGCACCGTACGATTATTGTCTCTGTCAATGAAATCCACGCGTTTTACTTTACCTAGAGCCAACTTATTCTCTACGAAATCAGTAATGTCTGTAGAATCGAATTTCTTCCCATCAAGGAACAAGTCCTGTGGAATAATAGGCATATACAAACTCATACACTGCTTTTTCTCTTCAATCAAATCGTCTAGAACAGGAGCCAACGCCAACGGTGCCGTATCAACACATTGCAATTTCTCGTCAACTTCAACAGAATCGTCTAGAAGAGGAGCCAATGGCAATTGTGCAGTCAACGGTGCCGCTAACTGTGCCGCTAATTGTGTCGCATAAAAATCAAATTGCATACGTTGCAACTGAATTCCCATATCAGTAATGTATTTCATTGCATATTCAGCGTGTTCTACGTGCATCGGTTCAATATACAATACAGTTTTCTCTATTCCTTCTGCCAAATTAATTTCCAATGCGATCGTATACTCTTCTTCACTATACTCAATCTCTTCAATCTTACGGACACTTTCGTATAATGCAGCAGTGTTTTTGTTCTTGAAAATGCAATAGAATTCCACATATACATTTATTTTTGTAATATCATTGTCTGGGTGAAACGTCACCACCTGCTTTATAATACCTATCTTCAAAATATCCGTTAGTAAGAAACGGACATCTACCTCTCTCTTGAGACTATCGGGAACATGCTTCAAGAGTAGTGTTCTTCCAAAAAACGGACCTTTATACTCGTGTACGGCTTGATTGGGGATCTGCTCCTCAATTTCGCACAGGACAAGTGTAGTTTCCTTATTGTAAACGCTCATTATTTTATTCAAAAACTGCTTGGGGGATTGATTGGTTACTCTATAGAATAATAGAAATTAAATTTTCAATTTTTTGTATAAAACGATAATCTATACGACATCATCCTTTATCTCTAATAGAATAGTAGGTCGTCTCTCATCTCGCGTGATGCGGCCAATTGGACGAGATAGTATTGTTATGAATTGACCGAAACATACAAGAGAGACGGCTAAATAGTAGTTTGTATGCGTAACTATGATAGATAGACCAGATAATACGTGCCCAGTATACCATAAAATATCCGATAAAATGATATAATAATTCATTGTATATAATATATCATTCGTCTACATTTTCGTGTTTCCAAACCAAACTCATTGAGAACTTATACAAATAGGCTTCACATTCTCATAGTAGATTTTTGGCACAATCGCGTTCTCAAATATAGCACGTTCTTCACGTATGATTTTGGTCGTGCCCCATAGTTCGGGTTGAGTATATAAGAATTTACCTAGCCGCGTAGTATTGATGATACAATCTACTTTACATTTTAATAATTGTGATGAATAACCAATGTATTCGTAATTTGTACCTTCTATAAATTTCATTAGTATAATAGTATATAATATTTTTTACACTCTTTTTTATCCATATTATATAACAAGAACGTTACTTTCAAATAAGCCCTCCCCCCTTATCTAATTATATATAATTATATATAAAAATATTGAAATTTAAATAATAATTAATAATTTGTCTATATAAAGAAACATGGATGCAATGTATATTGTACCAAGTGAAACCGTTGTAAACAATAGTTCAAAGTGCATTGCATTGGGTGCACTTCTCTTATGCTGTATATTATAAATATAGTAAGAATGAAAAAAACTCGTGGTAATATCGAATATTGCGATTTCTCATTATCCTACTCATTTCTTACTATCCTACTCAATTCTTGTTTTCGTGCGTTTTTTGTAATTCTACTATGTCATAAAAACTCTTGTAGAATACAAGTATATTTTTAACGAATATTGATAAAGCCACTAATAGAAAGGGAACAAGATTATAGAGTATTTTGTTAACCCATTCACGTTAAGGAAGCTTTATTTAGATATATATGTCTATGTATTAATGAGAACTTGGGAAAGCCGTGCGTGAAAAGGTTAACCCATTCACGTTAACCATTTCACGCCTAACTTTTTGAATTCTCACTAATAAGTCTGCATATACGCAGAGATAAAGTTACTTGGGAGTGAAAGGGTTAAGGAAGCTTTATTTAGATATATATGTCTATGTATTAGTGAGAACTTGGGAAAGCCGTGCGTGAAAAGGTTAACCCATTCACGTTAAGGAAGCTTTATTTAGATATATATGTCTATGTATTAATGAGAACTTGGGAAAGCCGTGCGTAAAAGTGTTAATATGTGATATTGGCATAATATAATTATTTTTAAAATGTTCAAGGGTGTGCACAGGTGTAAACATATGTTACATGCACCACGAACGCAATATATAAAAAAATACAAAAAGTATAGTATAAAATCAAGCCAACTATACCATTATTATGGTTACTATATAAACAATCTAACTGTCATCCCCTCCTTGTGCGTCTAATACAATATAATTATATTTTTGTATGCGTTTATAGTAACCAATTCAATTAACTAATGTTATATTCTAAGTTAAATATGGGTACACCGCCCCCGCCGACGGTACCTATTTGACGATAAGTAAAGAGTTATACTAATAAAACAAAAGAATCATCCTTTTCATTTTTTATAAATCCAATACGTTTCAAAATAGACACTGAATTTGCACCTTCAAAGGGAACAGAAAGAATCATTTTTATGTTATTTTTTTTTGTAAATTCAATAATATAATTCCTCAATATTGTAGAATAACCTAAACGGCGATATGGAGTAGACGTAAATGAATAATTAATATGTACATAATCAGTATATACTGTAAAATAGATATAAGATACAACACCGAGTTCTTTTTTTATTGCAATAATAAAAGAATTGTTACATAGTTTTTTGGGAACAATAAGTCCAGACTTTATGTATTTGATTTCTTTAGTTTCCACAAAGACAATCGTCTCTTCCATTATTATAAATTTTTTATCCAAAGATTATATGTAAATAGTTTTCAATTTTTCACTATTGAAAATAGCACACATTCAATAAGTTCTAATATACATACAAGAAACGAGTAGATTTATTGTTTTTGTTATGTTAGCATAAATGGTAATATAACATTGTTCTGTTTAAAAAAACAGAACAAGCCATATAATTCACAAAATCACAAAAACATTCAATGTACAAAAAAGTGTGATTTACTAAAAAATCACAAAATCACAATTGTAAAATTTGTAATTATAATTGTGATTTACTATAATATTCCACAATACATATTTTTGTAACTACAATAGTAATCCACTATAAAACAGCAGCGAAAACATTTAAGCAAAAAAGCAAAAATAAATATAATACATATAATATATATCCTTTTCTAGTACAATGACTGACGCATCAACAAACAACATACCAATAATAGATTCTTCTATGAATCCACATATATATGACGAATATAATATGTATTTTTGTCCAGAAAGTTGTAATGGCTATTCAAGTATTGTATATGGTTATCATAATGGAGAACTAACAGATTTGTCTTGTACAATGATATCTGGTAACCCTACTCCAACTTTTTTAAATATATATACAACAATGGAACAACAGGTCCCTGTAAATATACCAATCATTTTCGATTCAATAAATGCAATGGCTGGAGATTGTAATTTTATACCCAATACTGCCGATATTTGGGTCTACTGTCCAGGATTCTACCAAATAACTACAAATATATATCATCTAGAAGCCTGTCAATTTTCATTATATAAAAACGATACAATTGTAGATGGAACGACAGTAGGTTCT
>Ga0114963_10002911_pt1 | contig 11688 bp, 19 predicted proteins | sample C_131016_EF_Meta_FD_87019 | JGI IMG/M metagenome (GOLD analysis project Ga0114963, IMG submission 87019) | Freshwater microbial communities from Lake Croche, Canada to study carbon cycling - C_131016_EF_MetaG | ecosystem: Environmental > Aquatic > Freshwater > Lake | place: Lake Croche, Canada...
TCCTTCCGCATGTCCGCGGGCAAGAGTTTTAGGGGATCCTCGTGCATGGGCGACTCGTCCTCGGATTGCGTGTATATCCCGTCGTCCTTTCCGGTGGGAAGATTGACCCACTTGAACGTGTACCATGCTCCCTCCTCAGTGAGCGAGTACTTCTCCAACCCCTTCTTGATGCATCGCAAGATGGTGGACTTGGAACTGCCTACGGGACCGTGCAAAAGAAGAACCCTGCGTTCCGGGCCGTACCCACCGGCCGCACCCTTAAAGAACTGCACTAGTTGATGAAGGGTTTCCGAGAGCCCGAAGATCGGAGTGTCGGAATTGTCAAAAAAGTTGTAGTGAACGTAGGTCTTACGATACCTCTCCACCTTGGATGTTCCCTTGCTCATAATCATATCGTACAGATATTGATAGGCAGTTCTGGCCAGCCGAGGCCGATTGTATACGAGATCAAGGTACTCTGAGAAAGACATTTCCTCGTTAAGTTTCTTGAACTTTTCCTTATCGAACTTGGAAGAAAGCCTTTTAAGAATTTCGCTCATGTGATACCTTTCGTGGAAAGCGGGGCTTCAAATAATCTAGTGTGAATAAAATAAAAAGACCCGACATCTCTGCCGAGTCTTTTAGGTTAACATAAAGCCTTAGGTTTGTGTAGGTTATTTTACATCACCAAAATGCTTGCCACTGGATATGTCGTCTATCTTACGATAGGGTTCTGCCCCTACTCTAGACGCTCTCTCCGCAGCCTTCCTCTGGTCGCGTGTTCCTCCAGGCTTGTCCATATTGTGCTTGAACCTATAGTCGTGACCCTTGGATTCGCTATTCCATCGGTCCGTGCCTACGGGGTTGGCGAAACTAACCGAAGGACAGCCAAATATCTCGGACTTCTTAGACGATTTGCACTTGGGGCACTTGGCGGCCTTAACCGAATCGTCTTTCTCGGCTATCTTTGACCAAACATCATAAACTTCTTGGCACTTATCGCACTGCATTTCATATCTCGGCATCTTCTTGTCCTTCTGTTAGTTTTTTAATTCTTGAATATGCCTCTTCGAAAGCGTCCAGCTTATAGGAAAGGCTGCGGAATCTCCATAAAAAAGATTTTTCGCATATTTTAATGGCACAGTTGAGGACATGCTGGTCTGCGTCTCCGAACTGCGTCATGGCTATGAGTTCGGCAGCGTCGGGCATCATGAACTTAGTCTCGTCCAGATCGTCTTCTTCCTCGCTATCCTCGTCGTCTTCGCCGAAAAAAAACCTTTTCATGCGCCTCCCGCGTGCAAATACACATTGTGGCATTGTTCCCAGACAGCTAACACAGCCATCTCGTTGACCGTCAAGTTGCTTGTCCCGAACCTCTTTAAAGCCTTTTGGAAAGGGACTACGGCTTTATCTATCCATTCCTCGACGACAAAATTACCGCATCCATACTTGTAGTCCACAAACATGCTCTGCATGACAGACTTAGACGAAGCTATGTCAAGACTTCCTTGAAAATCTCTCACAGCGATCACCGTGGGATCTATCTTCAAGTTTACTAAGGAGTCCTTAACTATCTTGACACCCAACCTTGACGCCCATCTGAAAAGCGGCTTTGTGAGATTCATCTCCAAAAGAACCTCCCAGTCGGGAGCCCGCTTCTTAAGGGAATACCAAGAGGCGAATGCCATCCATTCGTGGCAAGGTTTACATTCACACCTTATTGCTATTTTTAAGTTATCATGAGACATCAACTTAAGAATAGCTTGAAAAACGCCGAATTTTGGTTTTTATCTTAATTGAATGAGGATTGGCGACTCTAAAAACCCTTCCGTGCTGGGCCATTCCGCCGGAACCAAGAGCGCCAGTTCCAGTGAACTTGGTGCCAGAACCATTGCCACCCTCTGTAACGAGCCACTGTTTGAACGTCATTTGCTTAAAGCGCTAAATATGTCGCTCTTTGTGCGCGAGGCGACCGCAATCTCTTTGGGGTCCGTGGCCTTGTCCATCTGGGCATCATAGACTTGACCAACTTGCCTAATCGCCGTTTTGGGGTCTTTTGCCTTCTTCAAAATAGATCTAACATTGTCCACAGTCATATCCTTTTTGATGGGGGGCTTAACGGCGTTAGATCCAGCACCAAGGATTGATTGAAGCGGATTCGCTTGAAACTCTCTAATATTCATCCATTCGCTAAATTTCATGCAATTATGTATTCATGTCCGACTTGATTTTATTAATTAAGGATGTAGTCGAATGACCAGAAACCATCGGAAAAGAAAAAACCTCGCCGACTATTTCGGAACCTACAGGATCGGCATATTCGGATCCTTTAACCAAAACTTCCGGACACATAACATTCATTATCTCGCGGGGAGTGTCTTCGTCGAAGGAAACAACAAAGTCCACGTATTCCAAAGCGGAAATCATAGTTTTTCTGTACTCTAGGTTGTTAACCAGTTTGTGGGGTTTGTTTTGTCTTTTGACACTTTCGTCCGAATTAAGAGCAACTACCAGTTTGTCGGCCTTGGACTTGGCGAACTTCAGAAGTTCCACATGTCCCGGATGGAGAATGTCAAAACATCCGTTCGTGAACGTGAGAGTAAAATCCCTTTTGGTGAAAATTCTTGGGTCTACGAACTTCGAGGGGGCTATCTGGTGCGGGTGGAGAGGGGAGTTATAAGCCTTGTCTACATATAGCGAGCACGCATCAAAAGATATCTCCACAGCCTTACGTATGTCTATGGAGTGAGCCATACACATGCTTAAAAAGGCAATGAAAGCGTCACCTGCGCCTACAACAGATCTCGGCGTCTTCTTGACGGCAGGCTTGTATTCAAACCACCCGCCTTGCACATTTCCCACCACGCCGTCGCCTGCTTGAGTGATCACGACGGCTTGGCAGTCGGTCTTTCTCATGAAGTACTCGCATTGGCGGCGCCAGTCCGATTGGCCACTCATCTCGGCAGCCTCAGCGGCGTTAGGTTTCATAATCGTGCATCCTCTCCATCGCTCCACGGGATGCTTCTTAGGATCCACTATGGTAATGATGCTATCATCCAAATTCTTAATCAAATCATCCCGGCCCTTGAGAAGTCCCTTGTCATAGTCCGAGAATATGACGACACTGAAAGGCTCCGATTCAAGCATGTTTTGCAACAACTTGTCTTGAAGTTCTTTCATCGCTCCCGGGGATAGGTTGTAGTTGTCACCCTCTATGTCAAGGCGACACAACGGAAAACCGTCGCTATAGAACCTCTTTTTGATAGGGACGCCCTTGGAAAATATGCACCCATCCATGTTTATATCACCGGCAAAAACCTTTATGTTCTCGTTCGTGAGTGCAAATAGGCTCACATCAAAATTAAAATTTGAGAACTGCTTGCATACATTTGCCGCTCCACCGAGGACAATCTTAGGGTTGTCTTTGGAGGACTTCATGACCGGTATAGGAAACTCCGGGCTGACTCTATTGGCAGAGACCTCGTAGTATTCATCCAGTATTGCGTCACCGAAAACAGCAATCCTAGGCTTATAATCATACATTCTCTCCAACAATATGCTCACAGACCAAACGCCTCCAGTGTAAACTTAAAAGGCTCCCCGGGAAGCATTTTGACAAGATTCAGCATAGCGAAAGCAATTTCACGGGTCTCTTGTTGGGTGTCCGGCTTAAGCCTCAACCTCCACAGATGAGCGAAGGCGGCAAAAGATCCGGTCCATATGAATTGCGTCTCTAGACAAAGAGGCAGCACAACGCGGCATTGCTCCTTCGCTACGCCTTCGGCCTCCATCTCCTCGTACAATTCTTTACACATGGATACTAAATTGTTAATCCTTCCTACAAAGTAGGAATTCTTCTCCGCATCCAAATCTCCGGCACTTCCTTGTTTACTGTCTTTGGATTGCAACCTCAATTGGCCCGGAGTCCAGTATTCGTCAGAGAAGTCCACATACCTCCCGCTGATGCTATTCGCCGTAAGGCCGACTTGATGCTTAAAAAGTTGCCTCTCCACAAATATCGGGCACTGAATGCGGAACTGAAGTTGCGGGTGCCTGAACGGGGATGTGTGGCCGTGGTCAACGAGAAATTTTATGAGCCTTGAGTCCTTGTCGTCTAAAGATTCCTTCGTCTTGCCGTAACTGACCCTGGCTGCGTTCACAACCATGAGATCGTCACCGAAATGATTGAGAAGTTCAGCCTTAATTTTTCTTCTCCTTCAAAACGTCCTCCCAAGAAACAAACGTTGCCTCGTTGTGTTCCAGAACTTGCTTTCCTTTAGATACAAGGGCATTCTTGCTTCTCATGGCGTGAACTATAGCAGGATTGACGACTTTTTTGGCATTGGTCATGTACTCTTGGAACTCCCATGGAGAGCCGTCCGGAATCTTGTCACTCAATGACCCCGTCCACTCGCTGGCCCAGATGTCCTCATAATTAGAGTGGAATCTATCTTGGTATTCCGTGCTGAACATATGCGACAATATGGCTACAAAGACCTCCTCGGGAAGATCCATGCCATTGATCCTCTGAAAGTCCTTGAACCTTGTAGCGGTGGCGGCTGCGTGGCGCGCAAAACCCTTCTTACACATCCAAAAACCGCCGTTGGTGCTATACGCAGTCTTCTGGGTTACGCCGAAGTCTTGATAGAGTTTTACCATCCGCCCGTTAGGAACACCCCACCAATCGGGACGTCTCGTCTGTGGAGAATTCAAGGGCGACTCCAAGAACGAGTGCCACGGGTCAGATCCAATTATATCGCAGAATTCTTTGGAAGGCTTGCGAACAAAATAATGATCGCTATCTATGAATACGAACAAATCATAGTTCAATTCACAGACCTTTAAAAGATACTCGAACTTCCAATACTGCTTGAAGTCCAAGTCTATTTTTTTATCGAGTTCGCACGAAATCGTTCCGTGAATTGGTTCGTCAGAGAAAGTGAGTATGTCGTGCTCCAGACCCGCCTCTCTTATTGAAGAAACAAGACTCTGCAACATGAATCTGTATTCATTCCAAGCCACCGACCATATTAAAGTTTTCATTTTTACCCCGACACGTAGTTTAGGACGGAATTCCATTTTCTCTTTGCGGAAACAGGGTCACACCATATGTCCCTTGAACAATCACTGGCGAACTTGCCCATCTTCGTTCTGAATTCATAATTCTCGAGATCAACCAGGGCTTCTCTGAGCTCTTCCAAGTTGTTCCATAAGTATCCGGTACGCTGGTTCCATATCATGTTGGGAAAGTTCCACTTGTTGGGTGCGACCACGGGACAACCGGTCAATTGCGCCTCAATGACAGCACGGCTTTGATTCTCTATAAATTCGGAGTTGCAGTTATAAAGAAATACGTCGATGGACTCCAAAAATTCTTGCGCGCCCAATGCATTTGTGCCCAAAAATTTCCACTTGTCAGAAAACTTGAACCAATCGTATTTTTTGGCTAGTTCGTGACTCCATCCCATAACTTTGTAAGAAGCAGAGACAAGCCGAGTGGCTGACTCGTAGAAAACAGGAAAGTCATCGGAAAACTTCATCAGATCATCGCGACTCACCTTGCCGCAGACCAATGTTGGCCGACAAGGCCTCTCGCAATACTGCCAAGTGGAACTATCAAAATAGTTATCTAGTATCGCGGACTTCTGGTTCGGCTTGATGCCGAGTATAGAAGGAGAGACTATTTCATAGTGGAATGGCGAGGTAAAAAGACAGCAGTCTACCTTTCCCTTAGCAATACTTTCCAATTCCTCTCTCGTGGTCCACATCATATCGTTGGACCAAAGAAATTTAAGATTCAATGACCGAATAAAATCAATCCTGCCGACTTCTCTGAAAAGCCGAAAGTTGCAGTTGGCGTAAGCGAACCCCTCTGGGTTTTTGGGGAGTCCCGAGGGCATACAGTATTTGATGCCCAGACTATCTAGGAAATCCGTGTTATGCTTTTCGCCTAACCTAAATTCATCGTTTGGTATGCAAGTGATCCTAAAGTCGTCCTTTAAGAGCATCAAGAGCTCTTTGAGACGTGTATCGGATCCGCCCAAGTCGGATATCCACTGAAAGACATATAGATCAGTTTTCATACTGCTATTCTATTCAATTTTACCAAAAGTTCAAGACCATATTTAACCGCCGAATTTAGACTTCACGGCGGACTCTATCGCTTCCGGAGGCAAACCCTTGGATGCCAGCATGCTTCTGAATTCTTCGGCTCCGCCTGCAAACGGTTGCTTCTTACTAGAGATGTTCTTCTCCCTCCTCAAACTTTTCTCGGCGGACGATTTTATCATATCTATGCCTTGCTGTACATCTGGGCTTCCCGCGCGGCCGAGCATGTCTGCCCACATCAAAATCAGTAGAAGTTTAACCTTCTGATCGTTTTTTAGTTTCCCTCCCTCGAAATACGAGGACAGAAAATCTTTAGGAAAACTGCTTTTTATATGATCCATATGGCGATCGATCAGAAAATGAATCAAGTCTTTGTGGGACTCGTAGAACTCAAGCAAGTCTTCGGGAGCATGAGCCTTCAATTTTTCTATTCTAGGGATATAATATTTGGGGCTGTCGTGGCCTATGGCTTGTATAAGCCCTTTTACCTCGCCGGGAGGAAAAAGAAATTTCTGCCCGTCAGCGGTAACAGTGTCGGGCTTGGCCACATCGTGCAAGAATGCTGATAAATTGAGAACATTCTGCTCCTCGGGACTGACAGAGAAATCCACAGCGCCCAGTATTTCAGACATTGAAGGATCGGCCTTGAGTCTCTCCAGTTCCCTTGCAGCTCTAGAAGTATTTCGTTCGGCCGATCCGTAAATCGATTTAAACACAAGTTTGACATGTTCCCAAGAATTGCCTTCAGGGTGATGTTTGAGGTTTTCTGGGGTTCCTTGCATAAGATCTCGGTAGACCTTGAGCACGTCACGGTAAGGATAGAAACCTTCAGTCTTAAGCCATTCTTTAAACTGCATGGTGTTATCTAGTCACCATTAATGATTCTTATGGAGTCCTCGGGGTAATCAGTCGTAGAGAATTCGAACAATTGAGAATCCTCCAAGGCCTCCATCTGATGGCGAAGTCCCGTAGGCACATGAAAAACGTCTCCAGTCTCAAGAATGATCTCGCTAGCGCACGATAGATCGTCTTCGGGGCCGTACCTTAAAAGCATCCTTCCCAAGCAGTAGAACGTCTCAGTCTTAATCTTATGATAATGATAAGAGCACTTCTTGCCCTTGTGGAAAACAAGAACTTTACCGCAGTACCCGTCCGAATTGTGGACGATTTTCTCGTGGCCCCAGCCCTTCTGTATTATTTGCATTTTTAATTCCGAACAGGTGACCAAGTTCCGTCTTGCATCATGACCTCCAATTCCGAAGCGGGTATTGTCTTCGTGGAGTAGTAATCGCCCGTAGACTCCCTCTTGAACAATGGCGAGAAACGAGTCCGCAGTATGACCGGCGTGCCGTGCTCGGGAGCAAACATCCAAGCAGATCCAGCCTTGTCAGTCCAATAGGATCTGTCCTCTTCGCCGCCGTCCGGCCAAACCTCTTGGTCCGTCCCGTGAGATGGACCGAATACATCAAGGTTGCCGGAGTTTCTTATGTCATCGAGGTTTTCTGTATTGGTTGCATGGTACAAGTAGCCCGGATCGGACTTGATGCTCCCGTCTGGTTTGCGGAACTGTTCTAGCAAAAAATCCTTGAAATTATTCATCTATCGACTGCCTCCGAACCTCTTGTCCGAGTTTGTTGATTCTCTGCTCTGTGTAGACCTCGAATTTCCATCCCCTCACTTTGCAAGCCTCCTCGGCCGCACGCCACTTGTTCTTATTCATCTCCAAGTCGGTCTGGTTGGATGGCTTGATCTCCCACAGTTGCTTCGTCCCGTCCATGAAATTCACAATTAGATCCGGAGTATATTTATGGGCTTGTCCACCATGTATGTAATCTATCCGAAAAGGCTCGGAATAGAAAGACATCACTTCGTCATGCTGATCCAGTATTTTGTAGACTTTCTCCTCCAGACCACTCCTGTACCCAAGCACTCTGCCAGTCTTCGTGGACTCATATTTGCCTTGCTTGAATTTCGGCTTTCTGGTCTTTTTGCCTTTCTGGGAAAAATCGTGCCATAAGATGGCTCTGGCTTGGCCGGCGTAGTTCTTAAAATCAAAATTAGGATGCTTCACCTTCATGTGAAGCTTGACATCACGAACGGGGGCTCCGCAGTGATCCAGAGGGCACCTCACGAACTCGCGGCCTTCCTCGTGATTTTCTACAATATGAGTTTTAAATTCCTCGTATTCCTCAAACTGAACGCCGCAGCAGAAGCAAACGTATTTCTTTCCAGAACTGTCAGCGAAGGGAAGAGTCATCTTTCTCCTTGATAACTCGACCTTATATCCTCCAAGATGCGATCCACGATCTCTCCGGCAGTACGGCACTTGTTAAGAGAACCTCCCTCCTTGCTCCAAAGATATTCGCCGAATTCGTCCTTCTCTACGACGTAGCCTATGTTGCTTGCCCAACTCTCCAACTTAGTATGCGACAAAATCAAACCTCCCCGTAATTCGTGTCTCCATCTTCGTCGTCGGAAACAACTATCATTTTCTTGCCTTTCTTTTCCAACTGCTTTTCCACCTTGTCGTGAGTCAAGATTTCCATGTCGCCTATATCATCGTTGTGAAATACAGACATGGATTTTTCCCCGTCAGTAGACTTTTCCAAGTCATAGGCCGAAAAACTAGCGTCTTTAGCCCAATCCTTGTCTTCCCTCGACTCCGGATTCTTCATGCGAGCGAAGGTTATGCGGCCGGTTTCCGTAGTTCCATACAAAACGCCGTCCTTCTTAAAAAAAAGACAAAGGTCGTTCTCGACAAACATGCGAGACGCGGCGTCCCACCTATCCATCAATTCGCGAAAATTAGAAAATGCTGGGCTCTTCATAAAATCTCTCCCGGTTCAAAGTATATACCTTAACATGTGCGAAAAATCATTCAGATCATTCTTAGAAGAAGAAGAGGAGAAACAGTCCTACTTGTCATCCCTAGAGGATGTGCTCGGCATCGACTCAAGGGACATGGAAAATGAACCGCAGATTGGCACATTTTTCTCTTTTAGCCCGGAAACCTCAGAGAAATTGGGAATAACCAGCAACGTGGGTTCCTACACAATCAAGAAGTTCAAAAGAAACAAAGATGGGCAAATAACGCATGCCGTGGTTGTGAAGGTTAACGACCCCCGCATCAGAAGATCAGACTATAAAGATGAGGACGGGAATATGACCCGAATCCCCAGCGAAAAAGAAAACGAGACCTTTTTAGTAAACATAGAAGACCTAGAGGGGCTTCTCAAACAAGATTTGGAGCCACCTCCCAACGCCGGAATAGCTTAAAAATTATGCTTTGAGATGCGGTAAAATTAAGCGGTCTATTTTTGAATAAAGATCATCCAAGCTACCGTCGTTAACAAGAAAAAAGTCAACTAAGCCGAAATCTCCAGGAGCAGATTCTATTTTCCCCTCGCCGCCCCTTCGCAAGAAATACTCGACAAAACCTCTTATTTGTGACTCAGAGTCGTTAGGGTCGTCGTTGATAAACCCGGGCCTGTAAATCAGAATATTAATTCCGCCGCGATCCCTCACCGCAAACAACTCATTCCGATAACGCACATCACTAATTATGAGGGATATTTCTGGGTCTCGTAGCAGCATTTCAATCCAAATACCATCCTTGATGCTTCTGAATCCGTCCCCTATGAACTGAAGGGCTTGGCGAACCGGAATCTTGAATCCCGGCGGCGGCTCGGAAACAGTCTTCCATTTTTCAATAAAATCAAGATCTGCCTCAAAAGTCTCACAAAAAATCCGCTTTACATTGCTAGCAAACGAACCCCGACCCCAGCCGAGCCTCTTTGCGAGGTAGTCCGCAGTCACATCCTTGCCTTGACGAAGTTGGCCCGCACACGCCAATAATCTCATTTTTTAACCCTTCTTAGGAGAAAGCATACTCTTTTTATTGGACGAGTTCAATACATACATTTGGAAAAAAATATGAAAGAGCCGAGATGCGGAAACTGCTTCCTTTTTGATAAGACAAACGAGACTTGCAACGTGGCGATCTTGATGGATGGAGAAAAATACCACATGCCGGTGAACCCGGAAGACAAGTGCCACATGGATGAGTTAGGGATACCCGTCAATCAAGTGAGGTGGTGGGTGGAGGATCCGAGCACAGGTGAAAAGACCGATAAAAATGGAGTCGTTAAAATTGAATATCCAGATGATTTCTTTGGGAGATAAATGGGAGACTGCTGCGGGCAACAGTTTAAGCGAGGCCAGCCAGGTAAGGCTGCCAATCCGAATCAACAGTGCTTCGTAGACTGCTGCGACACGTCTTGCCCGCCCGACAACTGTTGCGACAGTATTACCATTCACTTCGAGTGCGGCCCCAAGGAGCCCCCGGAATGCACTTGCGACTGCAAATTCAATGGATATGGATTCAGTGGGATCACATTTAAGAAAAAACTAGTCCCGACTCCTACACCATTGCCCACCCCTAACTTTCGCCAAGGAGAAAATCCATGAGCGAAAACGATTGGCTGAATAGAATTTCGGCCTTGGCTTGTAACGCCACAGTAAATCTGACCGTGCCCACTGGGTATGCGGCGGATGTTTTAATAACCAGCGACTTTGGCGACACACTTTATGACTCTGGTATGGGGTCGTCAATAGTAGGTACAGTCCAACGCACAGTTAACCTTGTAGACCCGTTTCCCGGAGCCGATCCGCCAAATTTTTCAAACATACGAATAAAGTTTCGTAATGTTAAGTGCATAGGCGGAGTCGTCGGTAATTATGAGCAAGATTTTAATTCCAATGGAGTATCTTGCGGTGGAACAGTCTCTTCGACCCTTAGCAACAGCGGCGGGAGCGGCGTTTGGCCTTCGTGCACAACTCCTACGCCGAGCAAATCGGCAACTCCAATACCGCCTACGCCGAGCAGATCGCCTACTCCACCGCCGCCTACGCCGAGCAGATCGCCTACTCCACCGCCGCCTACGCCTCCTAGATCAGCCACTCAGCCGCCTACGCCTACGCCCAGTACAACGGCATCGCCTACGCCCAGCACAACGGCATCGCCCACGCCCAGTAAAACAGCCTCTCCGACACCTAGCACAACAGCGTCACCTACGCCAAGCACAACGGCATCGCCGACACCAAGCACAACAGCCTCTCCGACACCAAGCACGACGGCGTCACCTACGCCAAGTAGAACATCCTCTCCGACACCAACACCCTCGCCCACACCAAGCACAACAGCGTCACCTACGCCAAGCACAACAGCGTCACCCACGCCAAGTACAACGGCCTCTCCGACACCAAGTACAACAGCGTCACCTACACCAAGCACAACAGCGTCACCCACGCCAAGCACAACGGCATCGCCGACGCCAAGCACAACAGCGTCACCCACGCCAAGTACAACGGCCTCTCCGACACCAAGTACAACGGCCTCTCCGACACCAAGTACAACGGCCTCTCCGACACCAAGTAGAACATCCTCTCCGACACCAACACCCTCGCCCACGCCAAGTACAACGGCCTCTCCGACACCTAGCACAACGGCCTCGCCTACACCAAGTACAACGGCATCGCCTACACCCAGCACAACGGCCTCGCCTACACCCAGCACTACGGCCTCGCCTACGCCAAGTACAA
>Ga0114963_10002913_pt1 | contig 11684 bp, 10 predicted proteins | sample C_131016_EF_Meta_FD_87019 | JGI IMG/M metagenome (GOLD analysis project Ga0114963, IMG submission 87019) | Freshwater microbial communities from Lake Croche, Canada to study carbon cycling - C_131016_EF_MetaG | ecosystem: Environmental > Aquatic > Freshwater > Lake | place: Lake Croche, Canada...
ATTTTATTTATTTTATTTAAAAAAATTAAAAATAAAAATAGAAATAAAGTATATAAAAATACGAGATTAAAATAACCGAAATCTCTAAATAACGAATGATATAAACTGACAACGGGATTCTTTCGTTGTAAAAAATTATTATCATATTTAATATACTCAAATCTTACAATTTCAAATTTATTTAAATGAGATATAAATTTATTATATATCTGCTTCGCGTAAATAAAATGACCTACATTGATTTTATCTTTTAAATCTAAATTATGTATATAATCTCCTGATAACTTGCCAGCCAAGATATAAAATAGACTATAATTAAGTGATACGTTGTCATTTACTAACTTTCTAAAAAAACTATTAAAATAATTTGAATCTTTGATGTAAATATAATTTCTATTAAACTCTGATTGAGAATTATAAATACTTTTATTTAATGGAGGATCTTGATTAGTAATATTAGAAGCGTTCAAATAATTTAAACATTTGGTCCTATTAACTTGATAAATAGAAAAAATTAACAATATAAAAAAAAAGAAAGCTAAAGAAATTAGTATTAATTTTTTAAATTTAATTTTACCTATAGAATAAAGAAATAATGCAGTGATAAAAAAAAAAACATAAGTATTGACTAGAATAATCTTGTTTCCCGTCATTAAGGTATAAACTAAAAGTGAAGAAAATATCGAAAATATAATCAATAATTTCTTGTTAGTTTTTAAACTTTTGGTAAAAAAAAATAGAATAAAAATTAATAAATAAAAAAAATTTAATAAAACAACAATAATTGGGTGAAAAAAATTTAGATAGTAATGTAACTTTTTATATTCAAGAGACATAAAACTATCTCTAACAAGTGTAAATAATTTTAAATTCAGTAAAATACAAACATCAGATGATGCAAACGATGTATTTAATTTTAAATTATATAAATAAAAGGGAACGTATCGAAAACAAAAATATAAAAATGCGCCAAATACGTTAAGAATAATTATAGTATTTAAAATTTTATTAAAATAAATATTTGATATTTGAATATAAATTTTATTTTTAATATTTTTTTCAATAATTATATTAATTGTAAAAAAAAAAATTGAAAAAAATATAATAGAAATATAGTAATAATAATTGTTGGATTCCTTGATGAAACTATATAAAAAAAATTTTCTACACTTAAGTAAAAAAAAACGTTAAAAAAAATTATAAATAAAAAAAAAAATTTATTTTTTAAAATAATTATAATTTAAAGTAAAATTTAAAATTAAATTTTATTTTTTTTTTACATAAAAAAACCATACTTGCCTACAAAACAAATTATAAAATCGTTTTATCTCAACTCCATATAATAAAGCAGTAACAATTATATTGGGTAATTTAAGTATAATTAATAGAAATTTTAGTAAAAATAAAATTATGTATATAATAATATTATTTCTTAAAAAAAAAGGCATTCGTTTCTTAATTATACTGTATTCAATTTTTCCTAGAATATTATAAATTTTATTTAATATTGGCAACGAAGATAAAATACCATCATTATTATGCTCAAATATAAATCTTATATCATCAACAAAAAAAAATTTTGGGCAATTTGTTTCTAGAAAATTGCAAGCATGCTCAAAGTTAAAAAAAAATTTATGTCTTAAACCTTCGGGTTGTGATTTTTCGAATAGTCCATATCCTATTTTTTTTTTAAGTTCAGTTCCTAAAATGATATCCCAATAAAATGTAGGCCAGTTGTTTGGTAGTGAAATTATCACTTTTCCTGAACTAACTCTAAATAATTCTTTAATTAATAAATGCGGGTTATCAACATGTTCTAACACATCGGTACAAATAATATTTTTAAAAGTATTATTTTTAAAAGGAAGTCTTTTTAGATTAATATTATGATTAATAAAATTTTTATCTTTATTTTTTTTTAAAAACGGTAAATCAAGTCCAAAATACCTTTTTCCAAAAAATAGTTTTAATTCATTAAAATTTTTTCCACATCCAACATCTAAAATTGATCCTTTAAGAAAGGATTCCTTGTATTCTTTAATTGTAGTTAATCTCTCTCTATACTTACTATATTCACGAAATCCAAAAAGATTTAAAAATGAAATTTTTTTTTCCCAAAGCACAATGGTTTATTTTTAATTTTGCATAAACGTATATAATTTTTTATATAACACAATACAAACCTATTAAAATGAAAAAAAAATCTATATTTGCTAACGATTTGTTAATTTTAATATTTGATTATAAAGATTATCTTCAGCAAAATAACTTTTAATTCCGAAATTTTTTCCTGCTTTAATATCAGTAATTTTATCACCTATTAAAAAACTTTTTTTTTTTTTAAAAATTTTGAACTCTTTAAAAGCCTTGATAAGCATACCTGGATTGGGTTTCCTTAAATATGATCCTTTTTTATAATTCTTTATTGCTGAATTTTTGTAAAATGCCGAATAATAAAACTTTAAAATATATCCTCCATTATTGTAAATTTTATCAGCCACCCAAGAATGTAATGATTGCACTTCTTTTTCGGTAAAAAATCCTCTTCCTATTCCAGATTGATTAGTAACAACAATTACGTAATAATTTTTATCATTTAATAACTTTATTGCTTTAAGAACGTCTGTTCTCCATTTAAACCTAGATGTAGTACCTATATAACCATAATCTTCATTAATAACACCGTCTCTATCTAAAAAGCACACTGGCTTTCTAAAAATATCAGGTATGATGCTGTGAGCTTTTTTAAAATCTGTATTTTTTCCAATATCTATAAATTTATTATTATAAATTTTTGCATACAATTTATTATTTGCAAATAATTTAGTTAATAAATCATGATCTAAATCTGAATTTCCTTTTGAAACTAAATTAAAAATTTTTTTTTTAAAAAAATATATACCTCCGCTGACGTTTTGTGTAACGTTCTTTTGCTTTTTATAGAATTTTACTCTGCTATTGGAATCTAATAAATATGAATATTTATCTTTATGGTTCTTAGATTTAATTAAAGCTACACATGCTTCAGCTTTTTTTTGTTTAGCAAAAAGAATTAGATCTCTTAAATTGATATCAAACAATGTATCCCCATTAACAACTATAAATTCATTATCTAATTTTTTGTAAATTTTTTTAATACTGCCGGAGGTTCCTAATTTTTTTTTTTCTTTAATTATCTTTATTGAAGTTTCTAAAAAGTTATTTTTAAAATAAATAATAAATTTTTTATTTAAATAATGTGTAAGAATTGTAAATTCTGTAAAACCTTGAAATTTTAATTTATTAATTAGATAATATAAAAATGGCTTGTTATTAATTTTAAGCATAGGCTTAGGACAGTTTTTAGTTAAATTACCTAATCTACTGCCAAATCCACCTGCTAAAATAATGCACTGTTTAACCACAAAAAATAAATTTAATTTTGAAATAACATAATTTTACTATTAACAAGATTAAAACTTAATTAAAAAAATTAATAGTTTTATATAAAAAATACATTAATAAATATGTTAATATAATTAATAATGAATACAGACTTATCATACATTTCTTTAATATCTTTAATAAATTTTTTTATTGTGGCAATAAGTTTAAAATATTTTATTTCTTTAGCTAAAAAAAAGAAAATATACGAAATTAATAATGAATTTATTAAAAAAAAAAAACCAGTTCCAACTTTCGGTGGTATAATTTTTATATCCACTTTTATTTTATTTTTTACAATATCTTTATTTAGAGATAATTTTATCTATCAACAATTAAATAGACACTATGTTGTGCCATTAATTTTAACTGTTCTTCTAATTATAAGTTTATTGGATGATAAATTTAATATTTCAAGCGGAATAAGATTCATTGTTCAAGTTACAGTAGTCTTTTTAAGTTTAACAGTAATTAAGTTTCCTCTGACAAATTTTATTTATCTTAAATTAGAAGTTTTATTAATTCTTTATCTCTGGATATTCATAATAAATACTTCAAATTTTGTTGATGGATTGGATGGTATGTTATCAATAAACGTAATATTTTTTGGCATAGGAGCATTTTTAATAATCTTCCTAACAAAAAGTTCAAACATAGACCAAACTTTAATATTAAGCACGTCGCTAATTATATCTTCAGTATTAGCATTCCTATTATTTAATTATCCTAAAGCTAAAATTTATATGGGCGATTCAGGTAGTATTCCGACTGGTTATATAATTGGTTTAATTTTATTAAATATAGGAATATTAAAAGATTTTTATGCAGCTTTGTTTTTATTTACCTATCCAATTATTGATGTTGCAACTACTATAGTTATAAAAACTCTTATAAAAAAGAAACTTCCTTGGGCTAGATTATTTGACTATTCCTTTTTACAACCAGTAATTAAATATAAGCAAGAACATAAATACGTCACAAATAAGATTATAATTGCAAACTCCATCTCATTAATACTATTAATATTATATCTCCTTTACAATTATAAATTTTTAATAATTATAAATTTTTTAATTCATTCTTTCTTGGTATTATTTTTTAATAAAAAACTATCTTTTAAAAATGTATCTAAAATAAATAGAATAAAAAAAAGAAACATTTAACCAAAAACAAAAGGATACCCAGTTATTAAAGAAGCTGCCAGAAGTAATAACTATTATAAAAGATAAAAAATTAATAAAAAAAACTTTAAGCATAATACCATCAAAACTATTTGGTTTTACTAATTTATTTTTTGAAACTTTAATAAAATCTAAAATAATTTTTAAAAAGAGAAAAATAAATACGAAAAAACCTATAGTTCCTAATTCTGCTAAAAATTCAATATAATAATTATGCGGGTGAGTTGAACAAAATCCATATTTATATTCTAATTGGGAGTGATATTTTTCTAAATTACACTTTTCTCTGAAAGTTTTTAATCCTGTGCCAAACACTTTATTATCGTTCCACATATGAAGAGCTGTGGACATTAGTGGTAAATGTCCTGAGTTATCTAAAGTATTATAAAATAAATTAAGCATCTTAAAACTATAATCATCTTTATTGTTCAAATTTTTTTCAACAAAATTTTTTCCTTGGTATTTTTCGACAATAAAATTTTTCCATCTGGATGATAAAGGAAATAATCTTGAGTAACATTCAAATATTAATAGAATTACTAGAAAAATATAAAATAAAAAAAATATTTTTTTTCTAAAAAAAAAAATTAAAAAAAGAAACAAAGATAATAAAAAAGTAAACATAGCAGAACGTTCATTAGCGAATAACATTGAGATAAAAATTAAGAATATTACAATAGAAAAAAAAAATAATTTTTTAAATGTATAAATGTTATTAAATTTATAAAGAATATACCCTAAGACAAATAAATAAAATTTACTTATAAAAGAACCTGCTATTAACTCTTTTCCGAAAAAACTTGATGCTCTATTTTCTATTAATGGTTTTCCTATTATATTAAAACCTAAAAAAAATTGAAAATAAATATCTAATATTAAAAAAAATAAAATAAAGGAAAAATATTTTAATACTTTCTCTAAGATAATTTGGTCTACATATAAATAACAAATTAAAAATAATATAAAAAACCTAAAATAAAAAAAAGTTGCCCTAAAATTATTATCTCCATTATAATAATTAATAAAAAAATTAATAATTAAATAAAAAAGTAGAAAATAAAAATAATAAACTTCCGGAAAAAAAATAGTTTTTAAAAAAATTTCTTTAGAATATAATTTAATAAAAAAATATATTATTAATATAGCTAAAAAAGCCTCTGCAAAGAATCTTCCTAATATCAATGAAGACAATATTGCTAATAAACAAAATGTAATAAAATCATTTTTTTTATTAGAGATACTAAAGGTCACTAATTCTTCTTAATTTTTTTATAATGTCTTTTTCTGAATCATAGACAGTCTTTATTCCGTTGCCTAAAGCTTGTTCGGTCGATCTTATATCTGTGACTAATTTTTTAAAACCAATGGGTTCTACTGATGCAGATTGATCAGATCCCCACATTGATCTATCTAAAGTTATATGTCTCTCAACAACACAGGCTCCAAGAGTGACTGCGGAAATGGTGGTGCTCAAGCCAACTTCATGTCCCGAATAACCAACTAGTAAATTAAATTTTTTAATTAAAGTACTTATTGTTTTAAGATTTAACTCTTCAATCTTACAAGGATAGCTGCTTGTACAATGTAATAAAATTAAATTTTTACGCTCTAAAATATCAACTGCTTTTTCAATTTCCTCTATAGTACTCATTCCGGTAGATAAAATAGTAGGTAAATTTTTACTTTTATGTCCAACTAATAAAGATTTATCCGTTAAAGATGCTGATGCAATCTTAAGAAATTTTGGCTCATATTGCATGATAAATTCTAGAGAATTCTCATCCCAACACGAGGCTGTCCATAAAATATTTTTTTCTTTGCAGTGTTTGTCTATAATATCATATTCTTTTTTACCAAATTCTAATCCTCTTTTAAGATCTCCATTGGTTTTTCCAAAAACGCTATCTCTTGGTTTTAATAATTCGTCTTTTGAATAAACTATATCAACAGTTCTTTTTTGAAATTTAACTGCTTGAGCCCCTGCCAACACAGATATATCTATTAATTTTTTTGCAATCTCTACACTTCCATTATGATTTATACCAATTTCTGCAATTACAAAACATGGTTCGTTGTCACCAACTAAATATTCTTCTATTTTAATATTTTTTTTCATATTATTGATCTTCCTCCATCAAGAATTAAATTGTGTCCATTTAAATAACTTGAAGCGTCTGAGCATAAAAATTGTATTGAACCTTTTAATTCTTCTTTTTTTAACATTCTATTCATAGGAATCAAATTAGAAATTTTTCTTACGAATTTCCTATCTTGACTATTGTATATACCGCCAGGAGATAATGAATTCACTCTAACCCCTAAATGCCCCCAGTATGACGCTAAGTATTTAGTCAACCCTATAATACCTGTTTTAATAACTGAATATGTTACAGGTTTTTTTTGTTTTGCCGGATATAATCTTTGATCCGGGGCAATAACAGAGAGGTCAGACGAAATGTTTAAGATCACTCCCTTTTTATTCTCCGCCATATAGCTACCAAAAATTTTAGAACATAAAAAATAACCTGTAAGACCAACCGAAAGCTCTTTATTCCACTGTTCTATAGAAAAATGTTCAAATTTATTATTCTTCTTTAAATTTCCTTTAGTATTTACTTTTGAATCTATAGCCGCATTATTAATTAATATATCAAGTTTTTTAAATTTTTTTTTAATAATCTTTAAAAAATTAAATAAATCTTTTTCAGAAGTTACATCAATTTTAGCTTTATATATATGATTATTTTGAAAATCTTTCTTCAACAAAAAAAAATTTTTATTCAACTTATTAATATTTCTATCTGTAATAATTACAGTCGCTCCATTTTCAAGTAGGGCTCTCGCATGAAATAATCCTAAAAAACCTCCTGCTCCAGTAATTAAGGCTACACGATTATTTAAATTATAAATTTTATTCATTATTTTAAATTATAAATACTTTTAGCAAAATTATTTATGTTAGTTTTTCCGCTGTAATAAAGTTGACCATAGAAAGTTTGACAGTATAATTTTTTAAAAAAATTATTTAATTTTTTGTGTATGATGTTTTTAGTTTGATTTAAATTAATATTATTTAAATTACAATAAGAAACAAAATCTAAATTTTTATAATAACTTTCTCCAAAAACAAACAATGGCTTATTCATAATTAGTGCTTCGTAACCTGTCTTAGAATTAATAGTAATCACTGATTTACAATTTTCTAATATTTCATATGAATTAATGGAGGGATGTAATATTTCAATATTTTTATATTTACTCAATACGCTAAAAGCATCGATAAAACTTAAAGCTCCAATTCTAGCTGGGTGCTCCTTTATATATAAAAATTCATGTTTAGGAATTTTTTTTAATAATCCTTTGATTAAATTTATTTGATTTAAGTAAGTTGGGGATCTGAGAGTTAAAGCAAAGTCATTTGGAACATGCAGTGGGAAATAATGATAAACTCTGTTTTTATTAATTCTTCTTGAATAAAAAAAATACAAAAAAAAATAATTAATTAAATTTTTTAAAAAACTAAATGAATATTTAAAAATTTCATCAAAATCATATTGAATATTTAGAAAAAACTTTTTAAATATTTTTTCAAAAAATCTAATTATATTAATGAAGTTTAATATTTTATAAAAAGGATTTAAAAAATGAGAGACATCTTTTTTAGGAATGATAATTTTTTTTAAGCTTTTAATTTTATTTACAATTTGTAAAATATTTATATTTTTTGAAATTTTATTGTTAGTTATGGGGTTGCACATCAATGTATTTAGTGTGATGTGAAATCTTTCATCAAAAAATGATGGTTCGATAAAATAATTATTGCGTTTAAATTTTTTTGATACATAATATAGTGAAAGTGAAGAACTAAATCCTGACAATTCTTGTATTAGTGTAATTCGAGTGTTTTTAAGCGATAAAAACAAATCTTCTATTTGCGTAATATAAGTTAAAAATTTTTTTAAAATTTTAAAATAATTTCTTTTTCCATAAAAAATTTCTTCATGCTTTAAAACTGTTTTATAATTTATAAAATTATATCTTTTAAATATTTCTTGAAGTATATTTTTATCATCATTTATTTTAGATTTTATAAAAACATGTTTAACATTTTTTTGTAATAAAAGATTTTGACTTTCTGTATCAAAACAAATTATCAAGCTTTCCTTTTTTAAAAATTTAAGTTTTATGGATATATCAATCCAAAATTTTGTTTGATACAATGACTGTGAAGAAAATAAAAAAATAGAATTCTTTTTCATGAATAAAATCTCAATAATTATGCCAGTATATAACTCCTTGAGTTTTTTGAAAGAAACTATTGAGTCTGTTAAATCGCAAACTTATAAAAATTGGGAATTAATTATTATTGATGACAATTCCACAGATGGATCCAGGGATTATTTGATTAATAATTATAAATTCGAAAAAAAAATTAAAATCTTTTTAAACAAAAAAAATTATGGACCTGGATATTCGCGAAATAAAGCTATTCAAAAATCGTCGGGTAATTTTATAGCTTTTTTAGATAGTGACGATTTGTGGACAAAAACAAAATTAATAGAACAATTAAAATTTTTAATAAAAAAAAATTTAAATTTATGCCATACAAATGTTTTATATATAAAAAAAAATATTTTTTATAAACGCAAATTTAAAATTCCTGAAATTTTAGGATATCAAAATTTGCTATATAATAATTATATAACAACCTCTTCCGTAATGATTAAAAAAACTGAATATTCAAATATTAAATTTAACAGTTGTGGTTATGATGATTACGTTTGCTGGCTAAATCTTTCAAAAAAAAATAACAAATTTTTCTTGTTAAAAAAATATTTAACAATTTACAGATTTAGAGATAATTCGGTTTCAAGTAATAAATTTAGATCTTTAAAATGGATATTCAACATTTACTTTAATATAAATAATATTTCACTATTAAAATCCTTAATATATTGTTTTACCAATATATGTATAAATATTTATAAAAAAACTTTTTATGAAAAAAAATAATTTTTATATTATTATTCCTGCAAGAAAAAATTCAAAAAGAATTCCTAACAAAAATTTAATAAAAATACTCAATTTTAGATTAATTGAGTATACAATACATCACGCAAAATTAACAAAAAACAAAACTAATATATTTATAAGCTCAGATGATTCAAGAATTAGAAAAATATCTGAAAAATATAAAATTAATTTTACTCTTAGAAGCAAAAAAAATTCACAGGACAAAAGCACTACGGAGTCTGCTATTCTAGAAACAATACTTCAAAATAAAAAAAAAATTATATTTAATAAAAATTCCCATATAGTTCTACTTCAATGCACCTCCCCAATAAGGTCTAGAAATGATATCGATAAAGCAATTAAGCATTATATAAAAAATAAGTTAGACAGTTTATTTTCTGGTTGTGAAAATAAAAACTTGTTTTGGGGGGAATCTAAAAAAAAATTACAACCAATAAATTACAACATGTTTAAAAGAAAAAGAGAACAGTCTATGCAAAAACAATTTATAGAGAACGGCTCTATATATATTTTTAATCTTTTAAAATTTTTAAAATACAAAAACAGATTATTTGGTAAAATTGGTATTTTTTTAATGAATAAAATAACAACAATACAAATTGATGATAAAGAAGATGTTATAATTTGTAGAAAATTACTAAAATAATTTATGGAAGAAACAAAAAAAATAATTTTAATAACCGGAACAAGTTCTGGTATAGGTGAATTTTTAGCTAAAAAATTTATCGATGATAGTTATATAGTTATTGGTATTGCAAGAAAAAAGGCAACGATAAAAAATAAAAATTACTTTCATTATATAACCGATATCAATAATGAAAGGATCTTAAAAAGAATTTTTTATAGCATAAAAAAAAAATTTAAAGATATAGATGCTGTCGTTAATAATGCTGGATCTACTACTGAAGGCTATAAGTTTTCTTCATTTGAAATAAATATAAAGGATAATTTAAATCCTACATTTTTAATCTCAAAATATAGCGTAGACTTAATGAAAAAAAGAGGCGGCAAAATAATCAACATATCTAGTATTGCTGGTATAGCAGCTCTTCCAAACAATCCTGGGTATAATTCTTCTAAAGCTGCAATAAATTTATTAACAAAGTCATTCGCCTTAGATTACGGAAAATATAATATCAATGTAAATTCTTTAGCACTTGGATACTTTCCGACTAAAATGACAAAAAAAAGTTATGCTGACACAAAAAAAAATAGATTAATCAAAAAAAACACAATTTTAAATAGATGGGGAAAATTAGAAGAAATATGGGGTCCTATTAAATTTTTATCATCTAATGAGGCCAACTATATAACCGGACAAACATTAGTAGTTGATGGAGGATGGCTTAGCAAAGGATTAAAGTGAATATTGGATTTATGCAGGGCAGACTAAGTCCTATTTTTAAAAAAAAAATTCAATCCTTTCCTTGGAATTATTGGAGGAAAGAAATTTTTATAGCAAAAAAAAATAATTTTAATTTAATGGAATGGACATTGGACTATCCTAGACTATTCAATAACCCTTTGATTAGTTCTCAAGAACAAAAAAAAACTTTAATTTTTTTAAAAAAAAATAAAATCTTTGTCAATTCAGTAACTTGCGATTTTTTTATGCAAAAACCTTTTTTTTTAATTAAAAATAAAAAAAAATTTGAATTAAATATAAATAATTTATTAAAGATTATAAAAAGATTAATAAATGCTAAAATTCAATTTATTGTAATCCCGCTAGTCGATAAGTCATCTATTAAAAATACTTATCAAGAAAAACTAGTAATAAGAGAATTTAATAAAATTATTAAAAATTTAAATACTAACAATTTCAAAACTAAAATTTTATTTGAAATAGATTATTCACCATCTAAATTAAAAAAATTTATTAAAAAATTCTCATCAAATTTTTTTGGGATAAATTATGACAGTGGAAATAGTGCATCCTTGAATTATAATATTGATGAAGAATTCAATTGCTATGGCGATAGAATATTAAATATTCATATTAAAGATCGAATAAAATATGGAAAAACAATAAAATTAGGACGTGGG
>Ga0114963_10002914_pt1 | contig 11680 bp, 10 predicted proteins | sample C_131016_EF_Meta_FD_87019 | JGI IMG/M metagenome (GOLD analysis project Ga0114963, IMG submission 87019) | Freshwater microbial communities from Lake Croche, Canada to study carbon cycling - C_131016_EF_MetaG | ecosystem: Environmental > Aquatic > Freshwater > Lake | place: Lake Croche, Canada...
GGCACTTGTATGCGCTCACGCAAGATTTGTAATGCATAAGGATTACTGGGACCCATTCCAGTACCAATCGGAGCAGCCCATGGCATGATTGCTTCACAACCTACATCAACCAGGCGTTGGCAAACAACTAAGTCTTCGGTACAGTATGGAAGAACTTTAAAACCATCTTTTAATAAAGTCTTCGCTGTTTCAACGAGATTCAAAGTATCAGGTTGGAGAGTGTAATCATCACCGATTAATTCTAGTTTAATCCAGTCAGTCTGAAATACTTCACGAGCCATATGAGCAATTTGTATTACTTCCTCAGGTCGGTGGCAACCTGCTGTGTTGGGTAATACTGGAATATTAAGTTTTTTGAGTAAGTCCCAAAAGCCACTAGAAATTTCAGAAGGGTTGGCACCTTGACGACGCAGTGAAGCGGTCACCATTGCCGGTTGCGCAATCTGAATCGCATCCTCTAAAATCTGTGGTGATGGATAACGAGAAGTTCCCAGTAAGAGTCGACTTGTAAAAGTCTGTCCATATAAAGTAAACCCCGCATCATTCAAATTGGACATCATTAGCCTCCTGTCACTGGTGAAATGATTTCAATATGATCATTTTCTTGCACCAAGGTAGTTGCATAATAGGCCTTGGCAATAAATTGAGAATTAATCGAAATCGCAAAAGGATTTTTCGGTTGCAACTCATGAAGTAATAAATCAAGAGGCAAGGATTCCGAAAGCTCTTTTTTTACTTGGTTAACAAATATGATCATAAGATAAGTCTTGAATTTCAATTTCTAATTCGTTTACTGAAAGGTTTCTATCTTCTAGAAGAATATTTAATAAACGATCTACGACGGCGGGTGCAATTAAAAAGCCATGACGATATAAGCCATTCACATGAATGAAACGAAGGTCTTTATGAAGCTGAATCTTCGGTAAATTATTTTTAAAGCTAGGCCGACACTGAGCGCCTGATTCCAAAATTCGGGCCTCAGCAAATCCAGAATGGATTGTGTAGGCAGCACTTAATAGTTCTAAAGCGGATCTGACACTCATAGGAGAATCATCTTCGGATTCAATTTCTGTAGCGCCAATCACATAGACATGATTTCTTTTTGGGGCAATGTATATGGGGTATTTAGGATGGATTAATCGAATAGGGCGAGTAAGCTTAACTTCGGGAGCATAGATACGAATGACTTCCCCACGAACCCCTCTTAATTCTGGCGCATTAGACTTCGCCCCTAATCCTCTGCAGTCAATCACATGATCAAAGTTATCAATTGGAAACTGATCTAGATTAACTGTAAATTGCCATTGATATTGGACTCCTAATTGAGTACCTTTTTTGAGAAGTGCATCCAATAATTCCCGATTATCTAATTGACCTTCATCCGGTAAAAAAATACCTTCTTCAAATTGACGGCTTAAGTGTGGCTCTAATTGCATTAAGTCATCTTTTTTTAAGTTTTGCGCTAGACGCGAAAGGGGGAGATACTCGGAGGTTTTTTTTAATTGATTTTTAAAGTGTTGAGCACTTGAGGTATCTTGATGATGCCAAACGATCAAGGAGCCTTTTTGTTGGAAGAAAACATCCTCGCCAAGAAGATTGAGGATTTGCGACCAGCGGTCTAAACTGTAATAACCCAATCTCACAATACTCTCTTCGGTGCTGACAGATTCTGCAAGAGGCGCAAGCATGGCAGCAGCAACAAAAGCCGCAGACTGCGGATTTTGTGAGCTACTCTTATCATAGACGCTGACTTGGCAGCCTGCATTTGCTAACTCAACTGCAAGCAGTCTACCTAATAATCCAGCGCCCAGAATTGCGATGTTTTTGGGAGAAGGGGTCACTTAGATGCTTATTGATAAATTTGTGAACCTTTTTTACGGAATTCAATTGATTTCTCTTGCATACCTTCTTGAGGATTGTTGCCTTGATTGGCGGCGTAATCTCGCACCTCTTGAGTGATTTTCATGGAGCAAAACTTCGGACCACACATCGAGCAAAAGTGAGCTATTTTTGCACCATCAGCGGGTAAGGTTGCATCATGATATTCCCGCGCACGCTCTGGGTCTAGTCCCAGATTAAATTGATCTTCCCAGCGAAACTCAAAACGGGCTTTGGATAAAGCGTTATCCCGTAACTGAGCACCAGGCATCCCTTTGGCTAAATCAGCTCCATGAGCAGCGATTTTGTAGGTAATGATTCCTTCGCGAACATCTTCCTTGTTAGGTAAGCCAAGATGTTCCTTTGGAGTCACGTAGCACAACATAGCCGTACCATACCATCCAATTTGTGCTGCACCAATACCACTAGTAATGTGATCATAACCAGGCGCAATATCTGTAATCAGTGGACCAAGAGTATAAAACGGCGCCTCTAAACAATGCTTCAATTCTTCGTGCATGTTCTCTTCGATGCGTTGCATGGGCACATGACCAGGACCTTCAATCATGACCTGAACGTCATGTTGCCAGGCAATCTGCGTTAGTTCTCCAAGAGTCCGAAGTTCGCCAAATTGAGCTGCGTCATTTGAGTCAGCAATACAACCAGGACGCAGTCCATCGCCGAGACTAAATGAAACATCATAGGCCTTCATGATTTCGCAGATTTCATTGAAGTGGGTGTAGAGGAAGTTTTCTTTATGATGGGCAAGACACCATTTAGCCATAATTGATCCACCACGAGAAACGATCCCTGTAATCCGGTCTGCGGTTAAGGGCACATAGCGCAGTAGAACACCAGCATGAATCGTAAAATAATCGACCCCTTGCTCAGCCTGTTCAATCAGTGTGTCTTTGAAAATTTCCCAAGTCAGATCTTCTGCCTTACCACCCACTTTATCTAAAGCTTGATAAATAGGTACCGTACCGATTGGGACTGGAGAGTTACGAATAATCCATTCACGGGTTTCATGAATATTATCGCCAGTAGATAAATCCATGATCGTATCTGCACCCCAACGAATCGACCAAATCATTTTTTCAACTTCTTCATTAATCGAGGAGGTGACAGCAGAATTACCTAAATTACCGTTAATTTTGACACGGAAGTTACGACCGATAATCATTGGCTCTAATTCGGGATGATTGATATTAGCAGGAATAATAGCTCTTCCAGCAGCAATTTCTTGACGAACAAATTCAGGAGTGACTTCTTCTGGAAGATTAGCCCCATAAGAATGGCCAGGATGTTGTTTGAGAATTTGTTCATAACGAGGATCTTTACGAAGACTTGCAAGATTTAAAGATTCCCGCAGGGCAACGTATTCCATTTCTGGAGTAATGATGCCCTTTTTTGCATAATGCATTTGACTCACATTATGGCCATCTTTAGCAACACGGGGAGGGGCAATATGAGCAAAACGTAAGTGTTTTGTTTTTGAATCTTGAGCACGTGCAATTCCGTATATCGAGGTTGGGCCTGCTAACTCATCTGTATCATTTCGATCAATAACCCAGGATTTTCTTGGTGTTGGGAGACCTTCTTCTAAATTGATGACTACTTCTGGATCACTATAAGGACCCGAAGTGTCATAGACAGGAATAGGGGGATTTTCTAATAATTCACCAGTAGTTGTTTTGGTAGCAGTTTGTTCAATCACACGATACGGCGCCAAAATATCAGGACGCGAACCTGTGAGGTATTGTTTGCTAGAGGCGGGATAGGCGAACTTCTGACCGAGGTCTTGTTCTAGACTACCTAAAGTAAGTTCTTGGGGTTTATTCATTATTCATCTCCATGGCTACGCGTTGGGATGAACAGAGACCAATTTTTGAAACTCCTCACGCCAGCATTATCTGGTTCGAGTGAAGGGTATTTCTCAGCCAATAGAGATCTATTAGCACCCCTGTTTCATCCAAGCCTTAATTTAACATAAATTAAGGTTTTACTTTACTTTTACTGGTGGATTTGCTCGGTAAGTTGCTTGAAAATCTAGCATCCAACCAGGATATTCCTTTGGAATAGCACTCACGGTGTCGAGTTGTACGATTTCTTCAGGACTGAGCACTAGTGAAGATGCCTCCACATTATCTAACAATTGTTCTTTTGTTTTGGCTCCGATGATGACTGAAGAAACCTCTTTTTTGGCCAAAACCCAAGCTAGCGCCACTCTAGCAACAGAAACACCATGTGCTTTTGCAATTGGTTCCATGGCTTCAATACAGTTATAAGCACGATCTTTATTCAGTGGTGGGAAATCAAACTCACCTGATCTTCGTGCGCCCTGTGGCGCATTTGCGTTACGCTGGTATTTTCCAGATAAAAATCCACCTGCGAGAGGGCTCCAAACCATTAGACCCAAGCCTTGATCATTTAATAAAGGAAAAACTTCACGCTCAAGTTCGCGACTCGCAATCGAGTAGAAGGATTGCACACTGATAAACTCACTGTAGTTTTTCGCTCTTGAAATCCCGAGTGATTTCATGATTTGCCAGGCTGCCATATTGCAAAGACCAATATAGCGAACTTTGCCACTTCGAACCACATCATTTAAAGCACTTAATGTTTCCTCTAGAGGAGTTAAAGGATCAAAGCCATGGACTTGGTATAAATCGATATAGTCGAGTTGAAGACGTTTGAGGCTGGCGTCTACTTCATTAAAAATATGGAATCTTGATTGCCCCCGACCGTTTGGTGTTTCATCCATAATCCCAGTGGATTTTGTAGCAATAATCATTTGATCTCTAGGGATACGCGTGTCTTTGATTGCTTGACCCAAAAAAGACTCTGACTCACCGAACGAATAGACATTGGCGGTATCAATAAAATTAATACCTTCATCATAAGCAGTTTGTACTAATTGATTGACATCCTTTTGTTGAAGTCCACCCATGACTGACCAAAATCCTTGGTTGCCAAAAGTCATAGTTCCTAAGCATAGTTCTGAAACATAAAGACCAGTAGGTCCTAGTAAGCGATATTTCATGATGATTTTCCTAAAAAAATGAAGAAGAATTAATATCTGTAACGTGCGCCACCATCAACACTCATGACTTCACCACTAATGTATGCTGCCTGCTGAGAAGCCAAAAAGAGGGATAGTTGAGCGATTTCTGTTGCTTCACCCATGCGGCCATATGGTAAGTTTTTGATTAAATTTTCATATGCTTTACGATCAGCTTCAGTCGTTGGATTTAGTAAGCCCTCCGTTCGAGGAGTTCGAATCAATCCAGGGCTAATTCCAACAATACGAATATTGTCATTGGTACTTTCTGAGCCCATCGCTTTAGTAAATGCAACAAGTGCGGCATTTCCGGTAGTGGTTCCTATGGATTTGAAGTTCAGACGATCAGCCGCAATACCAATAATATTGATAATGACCCCACCATGAGGCCGCTTTTGCATAAACGGATAGATTCTGCGAGTGAGGAAAATAGTGGACATCACTTTACCCTCCCAGGCATCCCGAAATTTTTCAGGATCGATATCTTGGAGCGTTCCACGCCCCATTGCACCAGCAGAATTCACCAAAATATCAGCATCCTCATAAAACGCTGAGAGTGAGTCAATATTTTTATCATTAGAAAGATTCACGGCCATCGATTTGACATCGACACCAAATTCTTGCGCAAGATCTTGATGGGCTTTGTCCAAAGAGACTGAGTCTCTTGCGACTAGACGAAGTGCACAACCCTGAGCAGCAAAGGCTCTTGCGATGGCTAAGCCAATCCCTTTTGAACCTCCGGTGACCATGACAATTTTATTTTTTAAATCAGGATACATAACAGACATAATTTATTTTTCTATTCAGGTTTGATGTTGAGGGATTGAATGACTTTGCCCCAGAATTGATGTTCTTTGGCAATGAATTTAGCGAATTGTTCAGGGTTATCTGTAAATGTTTCAGCGCCAATATCATTTAATTTTTTAAGCATGGCTGGACTATTCATGATTTTGACAATTTCAGTATTTAATTGATTCACAATCACTGTAGGAGTTTTTGCCGGCAAGAAAAGAGCATACCATTCGTTGGTCACTACATTAGGATAGCCAGATTCAGCTATCGTTGGCACATCAGCTAGAGCTGGAGGACGTTTAGCCCCCGTTGTCGCGATAGCGCGAATAGCCCCGGATTTAACATGCGGAATCGTAGCGGTTGGACTATTAATAAATACTTGGAATCTTCCTCCCAGAAAATCGGTCAGTGCAGGACCGCCTCCTTTATAAGGAACACTTAAAACATCAATACCAGCTTCTTTCTTTAGATATTCCATAGTCAAGTGTCCAGAAGATAAGCCACCTGGTTGACCATAGGCTAGAACACCCGGATTTGCTTTGGCATATGCGATGAATTCAGGGAAGGTTTTAACAGGAATACTAGGATGAACCGTCATGAGACCAGGCATGATGCCAAGCATCGCAAGGGGTGTGAGGTCCTTCATGACATCAAAAGGGATGTTTTTAGAAACATACGGATTAATGACTAGAGAACTAATTCCCAGGCCAATCGTATAGCCATCAGGATTAGCTTTTGCGACTTCATTATTACCAATAATTTGATTACCACCAGGTTTGTTTTCAACAATCACCGTTTGACCTAAGGATTTTGAAAGCTCACCAGCAACACTACGTGCCAAAAAATCAGCGGTTGCACCAGGAGCAACTGGCACAATAATCCGAATTGGTTTCGATGGGTAAGGATCTGCGGCATATCCAAGAGATAAACAAAAGCTTTGAACCGCCAAAAATAATGCAATGAATGTTTTCATGAACACCCCTTATGATTTGGTTATAACCAAACATATAAAGTGGTTACCTATTGAAGTAACTACCTTATGTCTCCGTATTATTTAATAATGTTAGATTTCATTATATTCAAAATTGATGTTAGGTGGATATCCCTTGTTTTAAAAAGAACTGAGTGTAAAATCACGGTATAAAAAAGGAGACAAATCATGGATAAGCCATTAGGTATTGGTGTCATAGGTTCTGGTAGGATTGGAACATTACGTGCTAGATTGGCATCAAAACATCCATCAGTTGGTTTTCTAGCCATATCTGATCAAGATGAAGCTAAAGCAAAACAATTGGCCGAAACATGTCAAGCAGATTTTTATACGGCTGATAATGATTCAGTTATTTCTCACCCACAGGTAAATGCTATTTTTGTTTCAACCCCAGAAAACTATCATGTGGCACCCATTATTCGTGCCTTGGAATTAGGCAAACCCGTTTTGGTTGAAAAGCCCTTGGCCATGAATTTAGAAGATGCAGATCATGTATTGCGAGTCTTAAAAGAAACCAAAGGCAGTTTACATATTGGCTACAGTCGACGATTTAAAGAATGTTATCTTAGAGCTAAAGAGCAAATGAATCATCAACGCTTAGGAAAAATAGTTGGTGGTCAAGCGCGGGTCTATAACTCTCGATCACAAGCATTTTCAATCCTCAAAAGAGATCCTCACGCAACTCCCGTTGTAGATGTATTGACCTACTACGTAGATTTAATGTGTTGGTTACTAGAAGATCAGTGTCATCCAGTTGAAATTATTGCGCGTGGTCAGGGAGGAATCTTCAAAGAAGCTGGATTTGGGGCAGATGATGTCACTTGGGCTATTGTTACTTTTTCTGATGGCGCGGTTATCAATTTAGGTATTAGTTATGCTTTACCAGCAAAATACCCAACCCTAGGACAATCTGATCGACTAGAGTTATTAGGGTTAGAGGGAACGATGATCATTGATGATGATCACATGGACCATCTGTTATATTCCGATAGAGGTATTCCACACGCCTACGTTCCTGATCATGCAGTCAATATGGCCTTTTTAGGGAGTAATACAGCTGGTGACTGGGCATGTGGTGATTTTTGGGGACCTTTGGGGAATGAAACACGTTCATGGCTTGATCAATTAGTTACTGGTCAGGCGACCATGCACTGTAATCCATTGCAGGCCAGAAGAAATTTAGAAACCACCTTAGCAATCGAAAAAGCTGTCGAAACTGGGATGCCAGTTAGACTCCCGTTGTAAATTCATTCGAAGTACTCCAAACTAAACAACAAGCTCTATGAAAAAATTTACCTACTTATTTTTAATCATCATTTATCTTTATTCTAAGGTTATCTTTGCCCAGGATGTTTATCCCAATCACCCCGTAAAAATTATTGCTCCTCAAGCAACTGGAGGTGGAGTGGACATTGTTGGTAGATTTATGGCTGAGCAATTACATAAAGAGTTAAAACAAACATTTATCATTGATAACCAAGCTGGAGCCGGGGGTGCTATTGCTGGAAAAATGACTATTATTGCACCGCCAGATGGTTATACATTAATGATTGGATATGTTGCTACACATGCGACTACACCTGCAGTTAAAAAGAATATTTATGACCCCATTAAAGACTTCACATCGATTGCGATGTTCGGCGGAACCCCTAATATTCTTGTAGTTTCAAAAGATGTTCCCGTGAGTAATTTAAAAGAATATATTGCGTATGCAAAGGCGAATCCGAGTAAAGTCAATTATGGAACATCAGGTATTGGCACTCTGAATCATTTGTTGATGGAGCAGTTCAAGTATGAATCTGGAGTGAAAAGCATGATGGTGCCTTATCGCAGTATTGGTCAGGCATTTACTGATTCCATGTCAGGTCAAATACAAGTGATTTTTCCTGGTTTGTCGGCAGCGATGCCGCATATTCGTTCAGGTGCTTTTAAAGCCTTAGCTGTTACTGGAGAACAAAGAAGTCCCTTATTACCCAATGTTCCCACATTTAAAGAGTCTGGATTTAATGGTTTTGATGGTTTGACTTGGTATGGTTTAGTTGGTCCAGCAAAATTATCAGATGCCATTGTTCAAAAAATCAACAAAGCAGTGAACACATCATTAGAAAAACCTGAAGTAAAACGTTTTTTTGCAGAGCAAGCTTTAAAGCCGATGCCGATGACACCTAAACAGTTTGAAAACTACATTACTCAAGAAGTAGATCATTGGTCAAAAATCGCCAAAGCCAGTAATATTACATCGGAATAAATCATGAAATCCTTGCCTCAAATATCTATCTCAGAACAATTGGCTGAGCAGTTTGCACGTTCAATTCCTGCAATCCCACAGAGCATGCAGACCTTATGTGATTCTTTATTAATTGATACAGTAGGCTTATGTGTTTCTGCTCGACATCAAGATTATTTACAGGCTACGATTAGAGCAAGTATCGAACCAGGAAACTGCTCTTTGATTGGTCATTCGGAACGAGTGAATGTTGCCTCAGCATGTTTAGTTAATGGCACTGCCATCCATGGCGAGGACTTTGACGATACATATGAAGGTGGGCCAATTCATGCAGGAGCAGTGATTGTTCCAGCAATATTGGCAGCCTCAGAGCAACATCAATTATCTGGTGCAGACATATTATCTGGCATCAGTGTTGGTTCAGAATTAATGTGCCGGATGTGTACAGTTGCGCCGAAGTTAGTTCATAAAGCGGGATTTCATCCGACAGCCGTATTTGGAGCTATTGCCGCTGCAGCAGGAGTCGCAACTGCATTACGCTTAAATCAGCAACAATGGGTCAATGCTTTGGGTATTGCCGGAAGTATGGCCTCAGGCATTATTGAGTATCTGGCAGAAGGTACTTGGACCAAGAGAATGCATCCTGGATGGGCAGCTCAATCAGGTTACCGCGCTGCTCGTCTTGCACAAGAGGGTTTTACAGGCCCTAGAACTCTCTTTGAGGGGGAGCATGGTTTTTTTCATGGCTTTGCAAATAAAGATGATTGTGACTTCACTAAGATGATGGCTGGACTTGGTGAGGTTTGGGTTTCTGCAGACATGGCATTTAAACCATTTGCTTGTGGCACGATGGCACATCCATTTATTGATTGTGCATTAGAGCTTATGAAACAGGGCTTGGATGTCGATGCAATTGAAAAAATTGAGTGTAATACCGCAGAAGGAATTTTGCACCGTTTATGGGAGCCTTTATCTCAAAAGCAAAATCCACCGAATGGTTATGCGGCAAAATTTAGTATTCCTTATGCCATAGCAGTTGCGATGATTCGAGGTGATGCTGGTTTAAATGATTACCAAGAAGAAGTAGTTCATGATCCTAGAATTACTACTATTAGCAACAAGATTAGCTATATAGTTGACCCTAATAACCCTTATCCAAATCAATTTACTGGTCATATTCGAGTTACATTAAAAGATGGCTCAATCCGAGAGCATGCACAAGGATTTTTTAGGGGTGGGAGAGATGCACCCATGAGTATTGATGCTTTAGAGAAAAAATTTATCGCTAATTGCATTTATGGAGGATGGTCTGAGTCACATGCTGTTCAATCTTTAGCAGTCCTAAGAGGTTTGCGTACTAAACAAGTTGTTGATTTAGCTGTATTGCGTTCAGCCTAATCCATTTAAATTTAAGAAACTATTTATGAAAAATGCTCGTCAAGTTGCCGTTGTTACAGGATCGGCACGCAATATTGGAAGGGCAATTGCAATTGAATTTGCAAAAGCGGGAGTAGATGTGGTTTTGAATGGAAGAGCGCCGAGTAAAGAATTAATCGAGGTTAAGGAAGAAATTTCATCACTTGGCGCAAGTTCATTAATATGTATTGCAGATATTAGTACCGAACTAGGCGCGAAAGAAATTATGGAAGCCACGATGAATCATTTTGGCCGAATTGATATTTTAGTAAATAATGCAGCACTTCGAAGACATATCGAATTTTCAAGTTTAGACTATGCCGCTTGGCGTGAAGTGATGCAGACGATTTTAGATGGCGCATATTTGTGCTCATTTGCCGCCTTACCATATTTAAAAGATTCTCCCGCCGCCTCAATTATTATGATGGGTGGGATGTCTGCACATACTGGTTCGAAAGAGAGAGCCCATGTAGTCACAGCCAAAATGGGTCTTGTTGGTTTAACCAAAGCTTTAGCCCATGATCTGAGTGAGTTTGGTATCAATGTTAATTGCGTAGTCCCGGGATTAATTGATACTGTCCGTGGTGAATCGGCTGGGAGTGGGACACCGGAACATCATAAAAAAAATACCAGTTTGTTAGGACGTCGAGGTGATGTATCTGAGGTTGCTCAGCTTGTTCAATTTTTATGTAGTGATAAAGCACGCTACATAACAGGGCAAACGATTCACGCGAATGGTGGAGCTTATTTAGCCTGATTTTTATATCATCTAGAGATGAACATAGAGGCAAGTAAAATAATATAAGGAGTAAATGAATGGATTTAGGCATACATGGTAAAAAAGCAATTATTTGCGCTTCCTCAAAAGGGCTCGGTAAAGCCTGTGCCTTATCCCTCACTAAAGAAGGTGTTCTCGTCACGATTAATGGCCGCAATCAAGCGACGATCGATCTAGCAATCGAAGAAATTTTTCAGGCAACAGGAGTGCGAGTCAATGGAGTTGCTGGTGATATTCGCACGGAGGAGGGTAGGCTTGCGCTTCTTGCAGGATGTCCTGATGCGGATATTCTTGTTACCAATAATGAAGGACCTAAACCAGGAAACTTTGAGGATTGGGGGAGGGAGCAGTATTTAGAGGCATTTGATGCAAATATGCTCGGACCTGTACTGATGATCCGCGGTGTATTACCTGGAATGCGCGAAAGAAAATTTGGTCGGATAGTCAACATTACTTCAGCGATGGTGAAGTCACCCCTACCTCATCAAGGTCTATCAACGGCAGCAAGAACTGCTTTAACAGCGGTTTGTAAAGCTA
>Ga0114963_10002916_pt1 | contig 11675 bp, 12 predicted proteins | sample C_131016_EF_Meta_FD_87019 | JGI IMG/M metagenome (GOLD analysis project Ga0114963, IMG submission 87019) | Freshwater microbial communities from Lake Croche, Canada to study carbon cycling - C_131016_EF_MetaG | ecosystem: Environmental > Aquatic > Freshwater > Lake | place: Lake Croche, Canada...
AGTTCTACCATAGAGTGGAGCAGAAGGTCCCCTTTGACCTCGACTATCTCAACCAGATCACGAACGGCGGGGTTCCGAGCAAGACCCTCAACGTCATCCTTGCGGGCACGGGCGTGGGCAAGAGTCTCTTCATGTGCCACCATGCGGCCAACTGCCTCAGCCAGAACAAGAACGTCCTCTACATCACCTGCGAGATGGCCGAGGAACGCATCGCCGAGCGAATCGACGCAAACCTCATGGACATCACTCTGGATGATCTGAAGAAACTCCCCAAGGATGTCTATGACCGCAAATTGAATACGGCCACGGGGGGACTCACGGGAAAACTCATCATCAAGGAGTACCCTACGGCCACGGCAAACTCCGACCATTTTCGGCATCTTCTTCAGGAACTTCGTCTCAAGAAGGACTTCAAGCCCGACATCGTGTTCATCGACTACCTGAACATCTGCACCTCCAGCAGGTTCAAGACCGGCAACAGCAACATCAACTCCTACACCTACGTCAAGGCCATCGCAGAGGAACTCCGTGGTCTGGCGGTTCAGCACGACTTTCCCATCTTCACGGCCACCCAGACCACCCGATCGGGCTACAACAACTCGGACGTGGAACTGACGGATACGTCGGAGTCCTTCGGCCTTCCCGCCACGGCGGACCTCATGATCGCCATCATCTCCACGGAGGAACTGGTGGAACTCGATCAGGTCATGGTCAAACAGTTGAAGAATCGTTATGGAGACCCCACTCTCCACAAGAAGTTCGTCGTCGGCATCGACCGAGCCAAGATGAAACTCTTTGATGTGAGCGACAAGGACCAGAGCCTCTTCAACAAGATCTCCAAGGAAGCAAGCCAGACCAGCGGATTTGACGACGACGACGACGACGATGGCCCCGGAACATCCTTCAACTCGAAGTTCAGCATTGATCGTGGTCGAACCTTTCGGAAGTTCACCGATTGGAAGCAATGACCCTAAATAGACTGGATGTTCGGTATGATTTCGTCATGGTTCAAGGGACAAAAAGTGCCGCCTAAGACAGAAACACTCATCGAGTGCCCCTCGTGTCCCAACTGCGGGCACGCCACTAGTCGTTCATGGCAGGACTACACCTTCTCCGTGGGCGGGAACGAAGAGTATCAGACTAAGCCAATCGTGTCGGCGACGGTCACCATGAACATTCCAGTATTCCGGTGTCTGAACAAGAACTGCAATACTTGCATGTATGGGAAGGAAGCAGAGGAGATGCTCCTTCCGATCCAATCGGTTCTTTCAAAAAATGCCGTACCACAAATCCGCTAAGGAGTATTTTAGAGGTCATACTATGATTAGAAAAATCAAAAACATGGTTTTGGTTCTTGCTGGAGGAAGTTACCAGTGGGACAGGCAGGAAATCTCTTGTCGAGAAACGTGGGCCAATCCCGCATACAACGACCCCGACACCGTTTTCTACTTCATTCGGGGAGACACGGCGGCATGTTTCTACGAGAAGGGTGTCACCAAGAATTACGAATGGCAAAAACATCGAACGGGAATGAGCGTCGATCAACTCAAGAATGCCAAGGTTGACATCGATCATGACACCCGAACCATCAAGGTCGATGTTCCCGACCACCACTCGTATAGCATGTTCAAGTTTGGTCTTGCTCTTCGAGAAGTATATAAGCACTTTCAGTGGGACTATCTCATTCGCCCCAATTCGGGGAGTTATCTGAATGTCAATCTCCTTTCGAAGAAACTAATTGATCTTCCGAAAGAGAACTTGGTGTATGGCGTTCCTATCAATGAATACGGTTTTCAATTCGCAAGCGGAGCGTGTTTCACCTTGACAGAAGACCTTTCCCGCAAGTTGGATGCTAATCTGGAGACCCTTCTGAAAATTGGCAGGGAAACAATTTTACCGGATGATGCCGTCATCGGATACATCCTTTCGACACCAATTGTCCTTTCTCCTCGAATAGCCGTCTGCTATGCCGACATTCAGGACCCTGCAAAGAAGGATACTTGGTTCGACCCCGATTGCTACCATTATCACTTCATGTCAACCAAGGACGATCGACCCCATTACAAAGTACATCAGAAGTTCTACGGAGACATTTCAAAGTGATTGGTGGTCTGAAAGAATACAATCAACTGGTTTACACCCCCTCCGACATCAATGAACATCTTCCCACTCTTTGCAAGTATGCGGAAAAATGCGATGTTGTTGTTGAACTCGGTGTTCGATATATCGTTTCTTCTTGGGCATTTGTCGTAGCAAAGCCGAAGAAACTGATATCCGTGGATATTGTCAACCCAGACACCCACCCAGACAGTCGAGGATATCGAGTTCATCACCTACAGTCGGCATGTTCTGAGAACGGAACCGAGTTTGAATTCATTCTAGGCGACAGCAGAAAGATCGATCTCCCCGAACACGATCTTCTCTTCATTGACACGCTGCACAACTATGAGGTTCTGAAAGAGGAACTCCGAGTTCAGGCACCGAAGACCAGAAAGTTCATCGCATTTCATGACACCACGCTGTTTGGCTATCGGGATGAACAAGGTCAAGGTCCCGGTCTCATCAAGGCAATTCAAGAGTTTCTCGCCTCGAATCCGAACTGGTCGATCGAAGAAGTATACAACAACAACAACGGACTGACGATTCTTGCTAAGTCTTGACGGATACATCTATGAAAACCAAGGTATTGATTACGGGGGTGGCTGGGCTGATTGGTTCCAGACTGGCTACGTGGATACTAGACAACATCAAGGATGTCGAAGTAATTGGCGTGGACGATCTCAGCGGAGGGTATAGCGAGAACGTCGATCCTCGGGTGGATTTCCATCCCATTTCGTGTGGCGGAGACACGTTTGGCGTTTTGATGGACAGGGTTCGCCCGAACTACGTCTATCACCTCGCAGCCTATGCAGCGGAGGGTTTGAGTCCTTTCATTCGAAAGTACAACTACGAGAACAACCTCCTCTCGACGGCGAATGTCGTGAACGCCTGCATCAATACCAATGTCAATAGACTCATATTCACGAGTTCCATGGCCGTCTACGGCAAATCTACACCTCCATTCGATGAAGCCCTTCCTAGGTCTCCCATTGATCCGTACGGGGTGGCTAAGGCATCCTGCGAGAGGGACATCGAAATCGCAGGCGAACAGCACGGACTTGATTGGTGCATCATTCGCCCCCACAACGTGTATGGTCGAAATCAGAACATCTGGGACAAGTATCGAAACGTCCTAGGAATCTGGATGTACAAGCATCTGAACGGAAACCCCCTGACCGTCTACGGAACCGGTGAGCAGGTCCGTGCCTTCAGTTATATCGATGATTGCCTAGAACCCCTTTGGAAGGCTGCAACCTTGCCTGAAGCGTCCCACCAGATCATCAACTTGGGGGGAACCAAGGAATACTCCATCAACGAGGCCGCAGAAACCCTCATTCGGGTCATGGGTGGGGGTAGGGTGGAACACCTCGAAGAGCGACACGAAGTCAAGTATGCGTGGTCCACTTGGCAAAAGTCGGTTGACATCCTCGGATATAGAGACACCATGACACTGGAGCAGGGATTGTCTCTCATGTGGGAATGGGCGAAGACCCAACCAAACAGAGAGCAGAAGCGATGGAAGAACTACGAAGTGTCGAAGGGAATCTATTCGTATTGGAAGTGAAGTTTATAAATAAGGAGTCTCGGAGACTCCAATGCTGTCCTTCGCATCCAGAACCCAACAAACACTGAACGAAGAGAAGTCGCTGAACAAGCACCTCGACCACATCGAGGACTTGATGATCCTCAACGGAAAGGACGGACTCGACCTGTCGATTGCTTTCCTCAAGGACATCGTAGAAAGCCTCAGGACGGGCCAGACGAACATGGGTGTATCCGCCAAGTGGGATGGCAAGCCCGCTGTCGTGTGCGGCGTAAACCCCGAGAACGGCAAGTTCTTCGTCTCCACCAAGTCGGCGTTCAGCAAGACTGTCAAGGCATACCACACAGAGGACGAAATTCGTAAAGGTATTGAAATAAAGGATTTGGCCGATAAACTGGTCGAATGCCTCAAATACCTCCCCAAACTGGGAATCAAGGGGGTCCTTCAGGGCGACCTGATGTTCGTGGCGAACAGCAAGCGAACTCTCAAGGTGGGCAAAGACGATTCGGTGGGGTTCCAGCCAAACACCATCCTCTATACGGCTCCTCTGAGGAGCGAGGTCGGTAGGCAGATCAACGCAGCCAAACTCGGCATCGTTTTCCATACGGCCTATTCGGGAGGGACGATGTCGAGTCTTTCGGCCACGACATTCAACTTCGATTCGAGCAAGTTGAAGAAGACCGCCGACGTATGGTTTACCGACCCGAACGTCTATGATCTCACTCCGGCATTGCTGAAGCCGAACGAATCCGATCCCATGATGAGGGACATCTCGAAGTGCGAGTCTCTCGCCAAGAAGGTTTCTCCGTTTCTGGGAACGCTTCTGGCTCAGGCGGATTTGGTCGAGATGCTGATGCCGTACATCAATGGAACGATCAATGGAGGATTGGCTCAGTTCACGGCGAGTGGATTCTCACTCTACGTGAAGACCCGATTTGAAAAGGATATAAATAAACTCAAGACCGAGAAGGGTAAGCAAGCGAAGACCGACACCATGAACAAGGCCCTCAACTTCATCGATGCTTATGATAAGCAATTCACGAATCTATTCGCCCTACACAACATGATTGCGAATGTGAAGGAGATGATCTTGACCAAGTTGCATTCCATCTCCCAGTTCGGTCATTTCTTCGTTGACGATGAGGGTATTCGCCCAACCGATCCCGAGGGGTTTGTAATCGCCCGCTCGGGTAGGGTAGTCAAGTTGGTCAATCGCCTTCGCTTTAGCAGGCAGAACAGAAAGGTCAATCAATGATCCGCAAGTTCTCGGAACACAGCATCGCTCTCACGGAAGCCAAGAAAGACACGGTTGTGTTCGCATTCGGAAGAATGAACCCCCCGACCATCGGCCATGGTGCGGTCGTTGACAAACTACTGTCCTTGGCCCAGTCCAAGAACGCCGATCACTTCCTGTTCGTCTCGAAGACGCAGGAGCCCAAGAAGAACCCCCTGAGCCACGAACAGAAGGTGTCGTATCTCAAAAAGTTCTTTCCCAAGGCCAATGTTCCACTCAACAAGGCCATCAACGCATTCGACGCTGTTCTGTACCTCTGTGAACTGGGTTACAAGCACATCACGGTCGTCACGGGCGACGATCAGGTGGAAGACTATCGAAGGATCTCCCAGTACAAGGGAAAGAAGGATTCCAAGGGAAGAACGTATTCGTTCGAGACGATTGACATCGTAATCGCAGGAGAAGCGAGGGATGATGCCGCCAGCGGAGTGGCGGGAATGTCGGCTTCGAAGATGCGGGCGGCGGCGTTCAACGGAAACTTCCCGGCGTTTGCGACGGGAGTGCCCGGAACGGACAATTCCCTCAAGAAGAAACTGTATGACGATGTCCGAAAGGGAATGGGTCTCAAGGAAGAGTTCGTGCATGAACAGGCCGACAAGACTTCCGGCGTGACCATCATGGCCCTCACGTCGTCCCAAAACGATCTCAGCGACACGGTCGAGAAGATGGAGAAAATCTGCAAGAAGAAGGGCATATCCTTCTATGCGGTGAAGACCAGTTCGGCTCAGGTTGAACTCTCGGCGGTCACTTCGAAGAAGATCAAGATTCGCAACTATGACGGCGAAGAGAGCGATGTCACGATCGATCCCTCCAATACCGTCTGCATCGTCCGTGGCGGCGTGATGAACAGCGATATTGGTGTCGCCATCATGACCATCCTCCAGAACAACGGCGTGTTCATGGTCAACGAACGGGGCGGAATGGAACTGTGTGCCAACAAGTTGGAGACTGCCATCGCTCTGAAGAAGCATGGACTTCCTCACCCACGTACGGCGTTTGTAAGCAAAGAGGAGAACGTCGAGGCGGCGGTCAAGGAGGTCGGCGGAAAGTTCCCGATCATCGTCAAGACTCTGACGGGAGCCGAAGGCATCGGCGTGTCCAAGATCGAGAGTCTGGAAAGCCTCAAGAGCGTTCTTCAAACCCTATGGAAGTATGAGGCAGAGGTCATCATTCAGGAGTTCCTGCCCGATTTCAAGAACGACGTTCGCAGCATTGTCCTCAACGGAAAGATCTTTGCGTGTGCGAAGCGAGACAAGGCACCGAAAGATTTCCGTACAAATATTGCCCGTGGTTCCAAAGGCGGTTCCCATCAACTCTCGGAAGAAGAAATCAAACTGGTCGAACAGGCCGCTAGGGTCAGCAAGTGCTACTACGTGGGAATCGACCACGTCATCAATGATGGAAAGCCCTACATCATCGAGATGAACGCCAGCCCCGGCAGCGGCAACATCTACTATCGATACTACGAGGACGGCAAGGGCAAGGACAACGTGAAGGGCGAAGAACTGGTAGAGGACTTCGTGAACTACCTGACCAACAAGGCCCATTGGAAGTTGTTCTCCAATCTGGCCGTGCGTGAGACAGTCAAGGTCAATGGCACGGAATACGAAGCCAAGGTGGACACCGGAAACAGTGGATACAACTCCATTCACGCCACTGACATCAAGGACAACGGAGACCATACGGTCACCTTCAAACTACCAAATGGAAAGAAGGTTACCAAGAAGATCGTGAGCCGTATCACGGTCAAGAGCGGAATCGGCATCAAGAAGCGAATGGTGGTGCTAATGGACATCGAGTTCCACGGCAAGCACTTCACAAACATTAAGTTCTCCTTGGCCGATCGAAGCCACATGTCGAGCAAGGTCCTTCTGGGTCTTCAATTTCTGAGCAAGACCGGTTTCATGGTGGACCCGGCGGAAGCCATCTATCCCCAACCGCAAATCGGATCGAACCGAAAGGGCGAGGAAGAAGAGGAAGAAGAGTTGGCCGAGGCCGACATCGGCAAGAGCAAGGAATACACCACCAAGACCGGAAAGACCAAGGAATCCCCCAAGGACGCAAAGACGGGAATGCCGAAGAAGTACGTTCGGGGTCTGTCCGTGAAGGATGCACTGGCTCGAAAGAAGAAGTTGGCTGCTCGCAAGGATGCTCCCGACGATGATCCGAAGACTTGGGAGTTCACGGAACCCAAGGAGAAGGACATCGAGACCAAGCCCTCGAAGTATACTCAGGCGTTCAAGAAACTCGCCAAGAAGGGTGGGGCGATCAAGGCCCTCAAGAATCAGGTCGAGGTGGATCATGCCCTTTCAGTCATTGAAGGCTTGACGCAATACGAATACTCCGATCGAGTTTCCAAGGCCATTCTGCTGGAGCAATGGGCCATCCTCAAGAACGAACTGGACGCTGCTGCAACCTATCGAGAATACATCAACCTCGAAAAGCAGGAAACATATGCGAAGTACAAGGAATCGACTCTCGAAGAAGACGTGGACTATCTCCTGTGCGAAGTGAGCCCTCCCGCCGGTGGTGCCCGCCGTTTCTCCAAGAAAGAGAAGATCAAGAAGGAGTTTCAGAAGCGATATGGCAATCGTTGGAAGGAAGTCTTCTATGCCACCGCATGGAAGATGCACAACGATTCCGTCGAGCATGACGGGAACATGGTGGAGTCGGCTATTGACAAGATCTACAGGGAAATCGTAGTCGAAGGTGCATGGGACTGGACGGCGAAGGGCGCAAGAGGTCCGTTGCCGGTCGGAACTGACCAGATTGTAAAAACATACAAGCATGACACCCCCGGCGAACGTGAGCAACTGGATGAGGTCGCCGACGAAGAGAAGGACGGAATCTACAAGGAATGGTCGAAACTCGTCAACATGACGGGCAAGGAACTCTCCGACTTCATTGACTCCGAAGAGGGCAAGGAGGCGGGTCTAAGCCGCAAGGAATCCGGCAAGGCAGGGGCAGGAGGAGGCAAGATCAAGTCTGGCCGTGATTCCGCCCGTGCCATCGTCCGTATGATGGGTCGCAAGAAGGACTCATGGACCGACAACGACTGGGAGTGGGCCAAGCGTCAGATCAACTTCATCAATCGAATGAAGGGTGCGAAGGGTAGTATGCGTGAGAAGGACGGAAAGCCGACTCGAAAACTGCTCGCACTGAAGATATGGGGCCACGATCCCGAGAAATGAAATGAAATCATTCAAGTCACTTACGCTAAATATACAGGAAGCACAGGTCGAAGCCGTCAAGAAGAAGGCATCACAAAGCGGAATACCCTATGGAATACTCAAGCAAGTGTATGATAGGGGAATGGCTGCTTGGAAGGGCGGACATCGACCGGGAGCGAACTCGCACGCATGGGCACTCGCAAGGGTGAACTCGTTCATCGTAGGTGGCAAAACTCGCCATACTGCCGATAAGGATCTTTGGAAAAAAGCCAAGGGTGGCTAAGTAGTAGTAATCATAAATAAACCAACACAGCGGAGAGAAATAATGTTCACGCAACCCCACAATCAGAACCTGCTCAGCGATGTCATGAAGATCCTCGGTGGCAGCGACAAGCCCGAAAACAACATTCGGCCCGCCCCACAGTGGGTGATCGATGCGTCCCATGGAGCAGCACGCACCCTTTCCGAAGCCTACTCTTCGGGCGAGGTCGTGACCAGCGAAACCAAGCGTGATATTCTTCGCAAGCATCTTGCAGAAGCGGTCAAGAACTGCGGCTGCAACGTGGGCAAGGACGACCCGATCTACTTCGAGAAGGAAGTGGAGAAGAGAATGTCGGAAGGTACGGTACAGCCCACTCAGAAGACCGTTCTGGCCTCCCCCAAGGAGGTCGCCAAGAAGACTGCCAAGCCCGCCTCCAAGAGCATTCCGACCAATGCCGGTCTGGGAAGCAAGAACGAGTCGATCGAGGCTGATATGCGGTATTTCCTTACCCAACTGACCGAGGAAGAGATCGATGTTCTGAGCGATGTCGTTCTTGAAGCGACCATGAGCAAGAAGCAGTTGGACAAGGCTGTCAATGCCGCTTTCTATAAGCATTTCAACAAGGTTCAGATCGACATGATGTCGATTCCCAAACTGTACAAGGAAATCGAAGTGGGTCTGTCCGCAGGCAAGAACCCTGATGAGTTCGTTCCCGCTCTCGTCACCAAGTACCGCAAGAACTAACACCAACCAACCACGCTAAATAGGTAGGAATAGGAGATCACCCAACATGGCAACATGGCGTAACAACGACCGAGAAGAATCGAAGCCAACGTGGCTGAACAAATCCCAGAAGCGAAACTGTGTGCGAACCGTCCGTGGATGGGAAGTGCCATCTTCCAACGCTTTCGGCAATCAGTTTGAAGGCTGGAAGTTGTACGGTGCAACTGCCTACGTTCCGACTACTGAACTACTCGTGGCCCTTCCAACCGATGTGACGGCAGGTTCCATCGCCAGCGGCAACATGGTTGGTCCGAACTACTTCATCCGTGGCACAACCGGTGCATACGGAAATGGTTATGGTGGTACGTGTTCGGCATTTGGATTCACTGCCAACCGTGATGTTCCCAACTATACTCCATACTTTACCTGTCCATTCAATGCCGATTCTGCTACGTCTGGTGGTCCAGATGGCGTTGGTGTTTCCCACAATGGTTCCAACGGTTCTGGTCTGATGTCGGACAAAAACTATGCCTATAAGGTCAATAAGTATGGAGTATCCTCGCTCGGCCTTCCATACGGCGTGACTGCATATGTCAAAGTCTGTCTCAACGATTACAACTTCACCCAAACGATGAGCATTACTTCGGGCAACGGTACGGGATTCAATCTCTACCTACAGAATCAGTTGCTTGATACGACTCTTGTTCCCACTGCCGTGTACGAAGAGTTCTTTGGCCCAACCGCTTCCAGCAATCACAACAATGCTGTGATTCGATTCACGAATCAGCAAGCAACTGCCGGTAGTGCAACAAGTGCAATCAATAGCACAACTCGTGTGATCGTGATTGGCCTGACCGCAAATGACGGTTCCGGTGCTACTGTTGCAGGATTCACGTCGGGAGCGACTTCGTATGGAATCTCGTTTGCCGTCAAGTTCGATCGTCCAAACCCCTACGGCTAATCCAAGGAGTAATGATGCGGCGTTTCAAGGAAATTCGTAAAGTTATTCGTGAGTTTTATGATACTCCTGCTGGCTCTGCGCCCAGTGGTTTGCGTGGTCGTGTTGGTCCGCAGGACGGTCAAAATGCGGTTGACTTCAATCAGAACCTCGCCAAGTTGAATCCCGGAGAGGTCTCCCGAATCAATACGTATCTGGGTGCCCTCTCTGCCAAGGCGTACATCAACCCGAACGAGGCGATGAAGGAGATCTGGAACAGTCTGTCGTCGATCGGTCTGAACTTCAAACTCATTCAGGGAGACGATCTATACCGTCCCGGAACTCGCTGCTATGAACTGAATCTGTTTGGTGGATCGTTCGGTGCGGATGGAACTCGATACGGGTACAACCCTCCGGATGACAACATCGAACGAAAAATCGGAGTGAAACTTGGTCTTGAAGTGACTTCGCAGCCGACCTCGGGGGGACGTGTTGCCCTCCACGCTCGAATCGTCAATATGTGATAGGTATGGATGTTTGGTGAGCCTCTAAACGATAAAACCTATATTCGCTATGCTATGAACCACTACGACAATCCCTCGGGAGGAATCGAGGAGTTCGAAGAAGACATGGCGAGGGTTGTCTATCTGAAGAGGCTATTCCGAAAGTATCAGAAAACAGGCGTGCTTCGTGAACGCCTGATTCTCAATCACATCATTACATTCTACAACGTCTTCGGAGTCGAGGTGGCAACTCGACTCCTTTTCTTTCGCATCGAAATCGATCTTCACTACATACTAAAGACCTTTTTGGTATTCTTGAACTATCTCCCAGAAGGGAACCCGAAGTTCTCGGTGGGTTGCGATGTGGTGTCTATCTCAATGGACAAGGGAATCATAGACGTTCTGAGGAGGATCTGATGGACATCAAGCAACTCATTTCGCACCAGTTCGATCGAATCGTGTCAACGCCCCTGAGCGAGACTCCATCCGAATACACCATGTTTCGTACGATGTGTGTTGGGGTCAAGAAACTCCTCGAAGCCATCACCCCATCCTCCTTGGAGTCCAATGCTTCCGACATCGTATCCACGACCATGAAACTTCGCAGGTACATCGGATCTGACCTGCCCGACATCACGGTGGTGGATCAAATGGTGGCCGAGAAGTTCGCCGAGGTCGGGGTTGCTCTCGAATCCCTTTCCGAGTCGGCATCCAATCCCGTAGCCATCCCCGCAGGCGAGTACGTCGTGCGTGGGCGTGCGTGCGTGTGGGAGGAGGATCTTCTCCCGATTGACGAGTGCTTCGGGCATCCCGTGTACCGAGCAAACGGCCTGTACTTCATTCTCAGCGAAGCCAAGAAGAGGCGAATGGGTGAGGACGCTCCGGTGAACGCCGTGGGTGGCGGGAACATCGCAGGCGTTTCCCCCGGTCAGGAACCCCCCGGTCCCAAGGGTGGGTTTGCAGGTCGCATGATGCTGAGCAGAAAGAAAAAGAAGAAGTCTCCGCAGATCGACCCCATGGATGGTTGGCCCAAGTGAGGCCCGTTTCGAAACCACGATGGAGGTGATGCTTGAGTATCAGGGAAGTCAACCGAATACTTGCCGAATACGCTAAGCAGAAACTCGATCCCAAATCCGAGAGAGC
>Ga0114963_10002918_pt1 | contig 11674 bp, 10 predicted proteins | sample C_131016_EF_Meta_FD_87019 | JGI IMG/M metagenome (GOLD analysis project Ga0114963, IMG submission 87019) | Freshwater microbial communities from Lake Croche, Canada to study carbon cycling - C_131016_EF_MetaG | ecosystem: Environmental > Aquatic > Freshwater > Lake | place: Lake Croche, Canada...
CTCGTCCATCTTAAAGAAAAGCGCCTTCCTCCTGTCGCACGCGCCTTCAAGAGCTTCCTTCAGGAACACGCCGAGGAAGTGATTGAACACTTTTCCGGATCGACCAAATAAGACGGTTTTTATTTAGGAACAAATCCTGAGGCTTGGTCGGCACCCTCTCCAAAAAAATGGGCTTCCATTTGATCCTGCAGATAGCGTCGCGATCGCGCATCCATCAAGTTCAAACGATTCTCATTGATCAGCATTTTTTGGTGCTCTAACCAAGACTTCCAAGCTTCTTTAGAAACGTTTTCAAAAATACGTTTACCCAGTTCCCCTGGATAAGGGGGTAAATCCAAGCCTTCCGCTTCTTTTTGCAATTTGACACACTGCACGAGGCGACTCATAAGAATATTCCTGTAGTTATTTGTGCTGATGTGATCCCGAGCTTGCTCGGCCCACGTTGTGGTGAAGCGTGTTTCCGCTTGCGCTTGGGGTAGGGGCCAAAGATTTAACAAATATCTTTGAACGCCGCTCATAGTTATACAGTTCCTGCTTACGCTGAGGTAACTGATCTAGACTTGTTTCTTTGAATCCTCGTTCCTCAAACCACTGACCCGTTCGGGTACTCAAGAGGAACAGACGCCGAATGCCACGCTGACGTGCCTGGTATTCCACATGGCGTAATAAGCTATCCCCTCGCCCATAATTGCGATGGTCTTGATTGATTGCAAGGCAAGCAAGCTCTGCTGACCCTTCCTCCGTAAAGGGATACAGCGCCACGCTCCCAATAATTTCCCCTTGATATTCCAACACCCAAAATCTTTTAATCTCTTGGGCAAGCAAATCTCGATCTCGGCGCACCAAAATACCATCGGCCTCGAGGGGTTCAATCAATCGAATCAAGCCAGGGATATCCGCATCGGTTGCCGCACGCAAAACATCTGGGATATCCGGGCGAACCATGGTGCCCACGCCTTCCCGGGTAAATAATTCTTGGATTAAAGCGCCATCCACATGACGACTGATGAGGTGGGTTCGCCCCACACCCGCTCGGCACGCGCGCGCGGCAGAAGGCAAGAAAATACGCACATCCTCTGATTGATTGGGATGATCATCCAACAATTGCATCGCGCCCGAAACAGAAAGTTCTGTAATGGGGGCGCCTTCACCATCGATAGCCCCTGAAGACTCACACAAGAAAATGAGTTTTTCTGCTTCTAGGGCAATGGCCGCTGCCGTCGCGACATCCTCTAGCGTCAAATTAAAAATCTCTCCCGTGGGGGAATACCCCAATGGTGGGAGCACCACAATCTCATCGTCCTCTAAACGACGTTTAATTCCGACGGCATCGACCTTACGGACAAACCCCGTATGCTGAAAATCCACTCCATCCAGAACCCCTACGGGGCGAGCGGTAATGAAGTTACCGCTTGCAACACGAATACCTGAACCCGCCATGGGCGAATCCGCTACCGCACGAGACAGCAGCGCTTCAATCTCCAAACACACTGCGCCCGCTGCTTGAACCACACAATGAAGGGCTGCGTCATCCGTCACACGACGATCAGCAACCATTTTGGGGACAATACCTTGCTCTTGAAGGCGTGCATCAATTTGCGGGCGTGCACCGTGCACCAAAACCAATTGAACCCCTAGGCTTTCAAGCAGGTTAAGGTCATGTACGAGATCAATGAAGTGACCATCTGTGACACATTCCCCCCCAAACGCAATGACGAAGGTCCGTTTACGAAAAGCGTGGATATAAGGGGCAGCGGCACGAAACCACTCAACGAAATTTTCTGAATAGGTCATGGCTGAATTATAAGGAAGTTGATCGGAAATCGCCGAACCACGACTGTAAACTGGCGATAGCAGCCAATGCTGCTGTTTCGGTTCTCAAAATACGGGGGCCCAAAGACACACTGATAAAATTCGCCGCTTCCAGTTGTTGAATCTCCACAGGATCAAATCCCCCTTCTGGCCCCACCACCAAAATAACACCTTGCGGGGGTAATCTTAGGCTGGCGAAACTGCTTTTGTTTTCTGGTGCCAAGCGAACCCGCAGCGCTTCAGGGGGGAGTGTTGCGATCCACTCTTCCATATTTTTTAAATCTTGCACCTCAGGAACCGTCACTCGTCCCGATTGCTCGGCTGCTCCCACTACAACCCCTTGCCAATGTGCGCGCTTTTTTAATGCGCGTTCTTGATCCAGTCGCACGATAGAGCGCTTCATTTGCAAGGGCACGATACGCTTCACGCCCAGTTCAACTGCTTTTTGCAATACCCAATCAAATTTGTCAGATTGACTCAGACCTTGGCCCAACGTGATTTCAAGTTCTGATTCAACCTTAGGATATTCCGCTTCTGCTAAACGGACACTGCAGGCTCCGCCTTGAACGTGTTCAATGTTGCCAGAGTGCTGCACGCCAGATCCATTGAAGACCTGAATTGCATCTCCCACACGCAAGCGCAAAACACGCAGTGCATGATGTGCAACGCTTTCTGGCAGGGGGCAAGAGTCTCCAGCCGCCAGTGGCACTGGAACGTAGAAACGAGGCGTGTGCATGGCTTACGAAGAAATTAATAATCCTCATGTTAGCATGGTCGCTTCCGGTCATTGAGGTTAGCGCGAATGGCGATGACACCCATGGAAGAGTCTTCTTTACCCCCTTTATTTAGGGAAGAATGCTCGCATCAACTGCTTCCTTTGGTTATTGAAGCAGTCAAACGTGTTGCAGTTGAAGAGGTGATGCCTCGGTATTTAAATGTTGCCCGCCACCGTAAAAGCGATGGCAGTGTATTTACCCAAGCCGACCTCGCAGCACAAGAAGCGCTGGTCCGCGAACTGCAATTGATTCGGCCTTGCCCTTTTCTTGGCGAAGAAATGGGCGAGGCAGAACAACGAAACCTGTGGGAATCCGGCGAACAGGGACTCTGGTGTGTAGATCCCATTGATGGCAGCTCTAATTTCGCGAATGGGATTCCGTACTTTGCGATTTCAGTTGCCCTGGTTAAAGCAGGCAAACCCATTTTGGGAGTTGTCTACGATCCTGTAGCCGATGAATGTTTTAGCGCAGCCCGCGGCCGGGGCGCATTTTTGAACGACGAACCGCTGCCCATTCAAACACGAGCCGCCTCACTGCATGAAGCCATAGGTGAGGTGGATTTAAAACGACTTCCGCGCGAACTCGCGACTGTGCTGGGGCAGCAACCCCCCTATTCTTCGCACCGAAATTTTGGGGCCAGCACTTTAGAGTGGTGCTATGTGGCCGCCGGTCGCTTTGATGTTTACCTTCATGGCGGACAAAAACTTTGGGATTACGCCGCCGGCTCCTTAATCCTTGAGGAAGCAGGAGGACGGTATTGCGGCCTACACCAAGATGATTTCTGGATGGGACACCCGTGGCAACGGTCTGTGATTGCCGCGCTCAGAGACAGTGTTTTTGAGGAATGGAAAAACTGGATCAGATCAAAGCTCTCACCCGAAACCGACATCGATTCCTAGTGAGAACATCGGGTTCAAGCCGTCAATCGATCTAAAGCCTCTTGATAACGGGCCCCGGTTCCTTCAGCAATCTCTGAAGGCAAAGTAGGTGCCGGAGGGGTTTTGTCCCAAGAAGTGGATTCCAGCCAGTTTCTTAAGAACTGTTTATCAAAACTATCCGGGCTCGAACCTGCTTGATAGGTAGACAATGGCCAAAAACGGGAAGAGTCTGGGGTCAGTGCTTCATCAATCCAAACCAAGTCCCCGTTTTGATCGGTACCAAACTCAAACTTGGTATCGGCAATTAAGATCCCGCGTGTCTCAGCAAACTCAGCAGCTGCACGATACAGCGCCAACGTAATATCACGCACTTGCGTTGCGCGCTCCCGCCCCACTAAGTCACAAGCTTTTTCAAAACTGATATTTTCGTCATGATCGCCCACCGCTGCTTTGGTTGCAGGCGTGAAAATGGGTTGAGGTAGCTTTGAGGCTCGTTGCAAACCACTCGGTAATTCGACACCGCATACCGCTCCAGAGGCTTGGTATTCCTTCCATCCTGATCCTTCTAAATATCCTCTAGCAACCGCCTCAAGAGGCAAGGCCTCTAGCCTGCGAGCAACGACACTGCGCCCACGGACTTGATCGCGCTCTTGGGCTGAAACTACGGATTCGGGATCGATATCGGTCAAATGATTAGGAACAATCTGAGCCAATTTTTTGAACCAGAAATTGGAAAGCGTATTGAGGATGCGCCCCTTACCGGGAATAGGGGTGGGAAAGACAACATCAAAAGCAGAAAGACGATCTGTGGTCACTAAAAGCAAATGCGCTTCGCCCACCGCATACACATCTCGCACTTTGCCCCGTGCAATGAGCGGCAAGCTCGAGATCCGACTTTCAAATAAGGCTGGAGTCACTTCTTTCATCCCCGTCTTCCTGCTCTATTCCACAATTAAAAAAGATTTAGCCGTGACTGCCGATGCGGATCACCTTCATGGTGTTCGTCCCGCCCGGCTTTCCGATGGGTTCACCTATCGTCAGGATGATCAGATCTCCATCCTTCACCGCACCCAGCTCTTTGAGTCTTACCTCTGCGAGTTGCATGACTTCTGCTGCATCTCGCGTCACATGCTCAAACGCAACGGGGTATACCCCCTTGAGGAGGGTGACTTTGCGCTGCGTTTCTTCGGATGGGGACATGGCATAGATCGGCACACCGACATCCATCGATGACATAAATCGCGCTGTTGTTCCGCTCTGCGTGAGTGCAGCAATCGCTTTAACGCCTAGATGGCGGGCGGTATAAACCACTGCGTGAGCAATCGCCATTTCAACTTGAGTGATCTGACGTTCAAATTCAGGGGTGGCAGCATCAAGATGCGCCAATACCTCTTTTTCTGCTTCTTCACAGACGCGAGCCATTGCACGAACGGTTTCTACAGGAAACTGTCCGACTGCCGATTCTGCGGACAACATCACGGCATCGGTTCCATCGATGACTGCATTGGCCACATCAGACACCTCTGCCCGTGTGGGAACCGGGCTTGAGATCATGGATTCCATCATCTGGGTTGCGGTCACCACGGCCTTATTTTTAAGGCGAGCAGCGCGAATCATGCGTTTTTGCATTGCGGGGACCGCGGCATCACCGACCTCTACAGCCAGGTCACCCCGCGCAACCATGATGCTGTCTGAAGCATCGATAATGTCTTCTAGCATTTCCATGGCTTCAGCACGTTCAATCTTGGCCATCAGTTGAGCAGTACCGCCGGCTGCGCGTAATAAGGTTCGCGCTTCGCGCATATCTTCGCCTGAACGAGGAAAGGACACCGCTAAGAAATCGGCCTGCATTCGGGCCGCTGTGCGGATATCTTCATAATCCTTAGGAGTCAGAGCCGGGGCTGTCAGACCGCCACCGCGACGATTGATACCTTTGTTGTTAGAGAGAATGCCACCCTGAATAACCCGGGTATGCACCACTGACCCTTCGACTTTAATCACTTGTAGTTCAATTTTTCCATCATCCAGTAGCAGGGTGTCTCCTGAACGCACATCATTTGGAAGCTCGGGATAATCCAGTCCAGATCGTTCATCGTTACCGATCTTGCATTCCGCATCTAACAAATAAGTCTCGCCTGTTTTGAGAGTGACTTTGCCGTTTTCAAATTTGGCCACACGAATTTTAGGGCCTTGTAAGTCCGCCAAAATCCCTACCGTGCGCCCCATTTTGGCTGCCACACTGCGCACCAGCTCAGCGCGCGATAAATGATCGGCTTCCGTACCATGCGAAAAATTCAGGCGGAAAACTTCAACGCCGGCTTCGATCATTTTTTCCAGAACGGCGGGATCGCTAGAAGCAGGTCCCAAGGTTGCAACAATTTTGGTGCGGCGTGACATAAGCGTGTTCTCCGTTATTGTTAGATGGAGCGAAATGCATGACGGGGATCTCCCGTCACAGGTTCAGTGAGCCGTCAAACTCCCTTATGCTGGCTTGGCTGCATAGGTAGACTGGGCATACGTGGATTGGCCCTCTCTTGAAGCATTGCAACGGCCGGAAGTGTTTTACCTTCCAGGAACTCCAGAAAAGCGCCTCCACCCGTTGAAATATATGAAATCTCTTCCGTGATACCAAATTTCGCAATGGCTGCGAGCGTATCGCCGCCTCCAGCGATGCTAAAGGCCGGACTCTCAGCTATTGCTTTGGCAAGAGAATGCGTTCCCGTTGCGAACTGGTCAAACTCAAAAACCCCCACAGGCCCATTCCAAACAATCGTCCCTGCACGCGCAATAATGTCAGCCAGATGCCCTGAGGTATGAGGCCCGATATCAAAAATCATATCGTCATCACTGACTTCTTCAACAGATTTCGTCACAGCTGGGGTGTCCGCTGCAAACGCCTTACCTACAACGACATCTGTGGGGATGGGTACTTCAGCCCCCCTTGCAGACATCATATCGATGATCTCTTTAGCGATCGCAATCTGATCGGGTTCAGCCAGCGATTTACCGATCTTCCCACCGGCTGCCAAGATGAAGGTGTTTGCAATTCCCCCACCCACAATCAGTTGATCTACACGCTTTGCCAACTCCGTCAGCACGGAGAGTTTAGAGCTTACTTTGGATCCGCCCACAATCGCCACTAGTGGTTTTGCAGGAGACTCTAACGCCTGTTTAAGTGCATCTAACTCGTCCGCCAGTAAAGGACCGGCACAGGCAATCGGCGCATACATCCCCACCCCATGGGTAGATGCTTCGGCTCTATGCGCTGTCCCAAATGCATCCATCACAAAAATATCGCACAGATTGGCGTAGGTCTTGGATAAGCTTGCTGCGTCTTTTTTCTCACCAACGCGAAAGCGAACATTTTCCAACATCACAACCTGTCCAGGCTGTGCATGTGCTGTTGCCAGCGCACCTTGATGCAGATAAACAGGGTAATTCAGTAACTCGGATAAACGCTGAGCAACGGGCGCCAAGGAAAGTGCAGGATCAAACCCTCCCTCAACGGGACGTCCCAAATGAGACATCAATAGAACCGCTGCTCCTGCAGAGATTCCCATCTGAATCGCTTCAAGACTTGCCTTGATGCGCGTGTCATCGGTAATACGTCCGTTATCCATGGGCACATTCAAATCCGCCCGGATGAGAATTTTCTTACCGGACAGATTGAGGTCGCTCAGTCTTAAAAAATCCATGTTGATTTAGCTCGCTGCCATCCAGGCCATTGTGGTGTCCAACATGCGATTACTGAAACCCCACTCGTTGTCATACCAAGACAATACTTTGACTAAATTCCCTTCAGATACTTTGGTGAGTCCAGCATCAAAAGTACTGGAAGCGGGGTCATGATTGAAGTCCACCGAAACCAAGGGCGCGGTGCTGTAGTTCAGGATGCCCTTTAATGCAGCACTTTCGGAGGCGCTCTTCATAATGGCATTCACTTCTTCTACTGTGGTGTTGCGGGCGGCTTCAAAGGTGAGATCCACCAACGACACATTGATCGTGGGAACGCGCACGGCAAAACCATCGAGCTTGCCGTTTAATTCAGGCAAGACTAGGCCAACCGCGGCGGCGGCGCCGGTCTTGGTAGGAATCATAGATTGAGTGGCAGAACGCGCACGGTGAAGATCTGAGTGATATACGTCAGTGAGCACCTGATCATTGGTGTAGGAATGGACGGTGGTCATCAGCCCTTTCAGTACGCCCAGTTCTTTATGTAATGGCTGCACCAAAGGGGCCAAGCAATTCGTGGTGCAAGAGGCATTTGAAACCACGGTATGGGAGGCCTTTAGAACTGAGTGATTGACTCCATAGACCACTGTGGCATCGACATCTTTTCCGCCGGGGGCCGAAATCAATACTTTTTTAGCTCCCGCTGTAAGGTGGGCTGACGCCTTTTCTTTAGAGGTAAAAAGACCGGTACATTCCAAAACCACATCGACCCCAAGATCGCCCCAAGGCAATTCAGCGGGATTACGAACGGCAAAGACCTTAATGCGATCGCCTGCTACAACAAGATCTCCTGACTCTACTGAAACAGGATATCCAAATCGACCGTGTGCGGTATCGAAGCGCGTTAAATGCGCATTGGTTTCAGGACTGCCTAAATCGTTGATCGCTACAATTTGAATTTGTTTTTGCCGATCCGATTCGTAGAGTGCACGTAAGATATTGCGACCAATACGACCATAACCGTTAATTGCGACCTTAATACTCATTGCGACTCCTCAGGATAGTACGGCGCGAACTGCTTCAGCTACACGCTCTTTAGTGAAACCAAAATGGTTGAATAAGGCATTGGCGGGCGCTGACTCTCCATAGACGTCTATTCCAATCACTTGTCCGTCTAGGCCCACATATTTACGCCAGAAATCACTCACACCCGCTTCAATAGCGACACGAGGGAGCTCACTGGGCAAAACATGCTCATGCCATGCCGCATCTTGTCGATCAAAAACCTCTGTGCAGGGGATCGATACCACGCGCACATCAATGCCCTCTGAAGCCAAATGCTCTTGTGCTTGAAGTGCTAATGCAACTTCAGAACCCGTTGCAATCAGAACAACCTCGGGCTCATCTCCGCTATCGCGCACAATATAGCCACCGCGGCGAATGTCTTTACCGCTGCGCGCGCTATCCGCGAGGAAGGGCAGATTTTGGCGGCTAAAAATCAGTGCACTGGGGCCATTGTTTTTTTCGACTGCGCAGACCCAAGCATACGCGCTCTCTAACGTGTCAGCAGGACGCCAAACATCTAAGCCTGGCATCAAGCGCAAGCTCGAAACATGTTCTACGGGTTGGTGTGTTGGCCCATCTTCGCCCAATCCAATGGAGTCATGGGTATAGACAAAAATCACACCCAGCTTCATCAATGCCGCCATGCGCAATGCATTACGGGCATAGTCTGAGAAGGTCAAGAAGGTCCCTGCAAAAGGAATCACCCCACTATGCAAAGCAAGGCCGTTTAGGATGGCGCTCATACCAAATTCACGCACACCGTAGTTGATGTAGTTGCCCCCTTCAGCCTGGGAAAAAACCTTCATTCCAGGCCAATTGGTCAGATTTGAGGCCGTCAGATCTGCCGAACCACCCACCAGCTCAGGCAAGGCTGGAGCCAATGCCGCTATCGCATTCTGAGAAGCTTTACGCGTAGCGATGGTCTCTGCTTTTTCACGCACGGTGGCCTCTAAACTGGCAACCGTGTGCTCCCAGCCTGCGGGTAAATCTCCGGTCATGCGTCTTTGAAACTCAGAGGCCAACTCCGGGAATGCCTTTTGATAGTCTGCAAAACGCGCATCCCATTCCGCTTCAAGTTTGGCGCCACGTGCATTGGCATCCCATGCTTTCCGAATATTCTCAGGAATTTCAAAGGGGCCATGCTTCCATCCCAGAGCCGCACGGGTGGCTTCAATTTCTTTGTCGCCCAGCGGAGAGCCATGGGCATCCGCGGATCCTTCTTTAGCGGGAGAGCCTTTACCGATTTTTGTTTTGCAGCAGATTAACGTTGGCTTATCAGCCTGTTTGGCCGACTCAATTGCGGCACTGACTGCATCCGCATCATGGCCGTCCACATTTGCAATCACATTCCATCCATACGCCTTAAATCGCGCAGGGGTATCGTCAGCAAACCATCCCGCTACATTTCCATCAATGGAGATTGCATTGTCATCATATAAAGCAATCAGCTTAGAGAGCTTCAAGGTACCTGCCAACGAACAGACCTCGTGGGAGATGCCTTCCATTAAACAGCCATCCCCTAAGAATGCATAGGTATGGTGGTCAACGATTTGATGTCCTGGGCGGTTAAATTCGGCAGCCAAAATGCGTTCGGCAATCGCCATTCCAACTGCGTTGGCAATTCCCTGACCTAAAGGACCCGTCGTTGTTTCGACACCTGCGGTCATCGCATATTCAGGGTGGCCGGGCGTACGGGAATGCATTTGCCGAAAGGCTTTGAGATCTTCTATGGAAAGGTCATACCCCGTGAGGTAAAGGAGCCCATACAACAGCATTGATCCATGACCGTTTGAGAGAACAAATCTGTCCCGATCTACCCAATGCGGGTTTTGAGGATGATGACGAAGATGTCTATTCCACAGCGCTTCAGCAATCTCAGCCATGCCCATGGGCATGCCGGGATGTCCCGAATTGGCTTTTTGAACGGCATCAATGGCAAGAACGCGGAGGGCGTTGGCAAGATCACGGGAGGAGACAGCAGTCATAGCTTGGAGGGAAACCTAAACAGGCGAAAGCCTAGCATTATCCCCGACCTAGGCTCACCCATCAAATCAGGCTGAGTTGAGGCCATTTGCTACCAGCCAAACTGCGCCAGCGCCATGCGGGAGGAAACAACCAGGAGAAAAAGAGCAAACACTCTTCGTAGAGTCTGTACCGGCAATTTATGCGCTGCCCGCGCCCCATAGGGTGCGACAAAATAACTGGTCAATGTCACGCCTAAAAACGCAGGAAGATAGACATAACCAATACTGCCCAACGGCAAATGGGAGGCTCCCCACCCATTGACCATATAGCCTAATGTACCTGCTAAAGAGATAGCCACGCCCAGAGCGGCTGAAGTGCCTATTGCCTCATGCATGCCTACGCTGCACCACACCAAGAAGGCCACGCTCAGTGATGCCCCGCCAATGCCTACCAAGCTTGAAAAACCTCCGATGAACGCACCCATCAACATCAAACCCGTTGCTCCAGGAAGATTAGAATGGGCAACCGGCTTGGGTTTACGCAGCAAATCTTGGGCAACGTAAACCAGAAAACTCAGAAAAATCCACTTTAATGGCGCCGCAGGGAGTTGGGCTGCCAAAAAAGTCCCGGCCAGGCTTCCCACAAAAATTGCCGGGGCCATGCCCTTGACCACACCGCGATGCACCGCGCCCTTTTTGAGGTGCGTTCGCGCACTCGAAAAACTGCTCGCCAAAATGCACGCTAACGAGGTTCCCAGCGCCATGTGCATGGCGTGTTCCGGTGGAAAGTTTTCTGCGTGGGCCGCGACCAGAAAAGCCGGGACAAGAATTGCCCCACCCCCTACTCCCAGTAAACCGGCAATAAAACCGACCAAAGCCCCCATCGGGAAGTAGAGTAAAAGCAGCGAAAAATCCATCAGAACTCAAGTAACTTTTGAATGGTGCGCCATTCTGAAGGGCTCACGGGCGTAATGGAAAGGCGGTTCCCTTTAGCCAAAATACGCATCTCTTGTAAATCAGGGTGCGCCCGAAGTTCTGATAAGGGCATTAATCTTGTTTTTTTGACGAGCTTCACATCCACCTGAAACCAACGTGGCAATGCCTCGGTGGCTTTCTCATCGAAATATTTTCCCCCTGATTCAAACTGGGTGGGGTCGGGATATGGGGCCCCAACAATCTTAGCGATTCCAGCCACACCCGGTTCAGCACAACTGGAGTGATAAAACAGCACGCCATCGCCTGGCCTCATTTGGTCGCGCATGAAATTGCGCGCTTGATAATTTCGAACGCCATACCACCCCACAGTTTGATCCGGGAATGAGGCCAGATCATCAATGCTGACCTCGCTGGGTTCAGATTTCATCAACCAATAAGCCATGAATACATCGTCCACATGAAACGTTGGGTCTGTGTACCTGCAACGCGGTAGGGATAGGGGGGGTGTCCCCCGACAGTGCCGTTCAGACCCGCATCTTGAACCCAAACCTATATTAGGTGGGCGCCGGCC
>Ga0114963_10002919_pt1 | contig 11669 bp, 7 predicted proteins | sample C_131016_EF_Meta_FD_87019 | JGI IMG/M metagenome (GOLD analysis project Ga0114963, IMG submission 87019) | Freshwater microbial communities from Lake Croche, Canada to study carbon cycling - C_131016_EF_MetaG | ecosystem: Environmental > Aquatic > Freshwater > Lake | place: Lake Croche, Canada...
CTCCACGATCATGCCGTCTTCGGCCATGTCGCGGGCATGGTAGCTCGATCGCACCAGCGGTCCGCTGGCGACCTTCTTGAATCCCATGCTGCGGGCGAGCGTCCCCAACTCATCGAATTCCTCCGGCGGCAGATACCGACCCCCGGCTCCTCAAACAATCGGGCGAGCCGGGATCGGCGAAGGTGGAGGAGACGAGGAGGATGTCCGACTTGTTGTGCGCACCATGCCGTCCCGGGTGGCAAGTCGGAATCTCCGAGCGACGGAACCTTTGCCGTCCTGGCGGCGCGGCGCCATTCGACGCAGGTTCCGCCCCGGGCAGCCCCGAACCTACTCCACGATCATGCCGTCTTCGGCCATGTCGCGGGCATGGTAGCTCGATCGCACCAGCGGTCCGCTGGCGACCTTCTTGAATCCCATGCCGCGGGCGAGCGTCCCCAACTCATCGAATTCCTCCGGCGGCAGATACCGTTCCACCGGTAACGAATCGAGCGTCGGCTGGAGATACTGCCCGAGTGTGATGAAATCGACGTTGTGCTCGAGCAGGTCAGCGAAGACGTCGAGCAGTTCGTCACGGGTCTCACCGAGTCCGAGCATGAGGCCGCTCTTCGTCTTCACGCTGGGTAGGCACCGCTTCGCTTCGGCGAGGAGTTGCAGCGTCCAGGGATAGTGGCTCTTGCGACCTCGAACCGTACGGTAGAGGCGGGGCACGGTTTCCGTGTTGTGGTTGAAGACATCAGGCCGCGAGAGCATCAACTGCTCGAGAGCCCCCTCCTTGCCGATGAAGTCCGGCACGAGCACCTCGACCGTGGCGCCGGTGGCCGCACGCACCGCCTCCACCGTTCGCCGGAAGTGCTCCGCGCCGCCATCGTCCAGATCGTCGCGGGTGACACTCGTGATCACGACATGCCGCAGCCCCAGCCGCTTCGCCGCCTCGGCCACCCGCTCGGGCTCATCCTGTTCGAGCTCCTCCGTCTTTCCCTTCGGAACCGAACAGAAGCCGCAGGGCCGGGTGCAGACGTTGCCGAGGATCATGAACGTGGCGGTGCGGGCCGACCAGCATTCCAGTCGGTTGGGACATTTCGCCGACGAGCAGACTGTCTCGAGGTTCAGTTCGGCGATCAGGTGCGCCATCTCACCATGTCCACCGCCCGGCTCCAGATTCCGCCGCAGCCAGGGGGGAAGGCGGCGGGCGGATGGGAACGGTATGGAAGTTGGCGCGGAAGCAGACCCGCAGCCGGTCTGTGTGCCGGCAGCGTCGTCAACACTGATGATCGGAAGGGAGCCGAGCGATGATGCCAAGGTGTTATCCGACACTTCTGCTGCGCTCCGAAGGTGCAGAGCCTGACGACTGAACAGGCATGGGAAAACCGGACTGGATATGCGATCGCGGAAACTCGAAGGCGTCGACCAGATGCTCGACGACCGCCGCACGGGCGTCCTGCATCCGAACCCGCCGCTGAACATCGGCCTCGACCGACCCCATCGTATGCGTTCCAACCCCGACGGCGACAGGCACGCTTTTTATCCGGCGGTGGAACTCGAGCGGGGGCTGGACGTTGAGAAAGCCGCCATGCCAGACGACACCCCGCCGCACAGCGACGCCGATGGCCGCCAACAAGCCCGTCCGACCGAAGATCCCGTGCATCCTGGAATCACGGGCGACGCCACACCGCAGGCTGCGGACGGCTGCCTCGAGCCCGGACTCCAGGCGCTCGACGTAGGCACCGACGTCGTGGCGACCGAACCCCAAGTCGGCGAGCGACGCAAACATGCTGATGCCGATCTGCCCTGGACCGTGCAGCACCGCGCCCCCGCCCCGGCCGATGAATCGCACCTCCAGCCCGCGCGACCGCAACTCGTCGTTTGAGAGGCCGATGTCGGCCCGTGAACCGAGTCGACCAATCGTGATCGAAGGTGCGGGATCATACAGCATGAGCGTCGGCGGCCTTCCGCCCGGCTCCGACACCTCCCACGCCAGTCGCTCGGCCATCGCTGCATACGCATCGAGACCGATCGTGCCGGCCAGCCAGACGGCGACCGCCGGCCGAGCCGACCGGTCTGCATGGTGGGCGTTCATCTGGTTGGTCGCCTCACTTTGCCAGCGCCGCGTGCAGCATGTCCCACGGCAGTGGCATCCACGGCACCGCTTCCGGCAGCCTGACCGCCGCCGGCCCGACCAAAACTCCCGCCGAGAGTCCGGCATCGGCCCGCTCAAGCGCCCGATCCACGGCGGTCGTCAGATGGTCGAGCCATGCCGGCACCTCCACCCCCGAGCCGCTGGCCACGCCCAGAAACTTCGTCGCGCATTCCTCGAGCCGCTCACCGGCACCAGCCGGGTTCCCCGTCACCAACTCCCTCACGGCCGGATCGATCAACGCCTCCAGTTCATCCTGTTCCAGCGCCATCGTGAACGGCCGCCGTACCCGATCGGCCACGCTTGCCAGCCGCACTCCCGACTGTGTTTCCAGCGTGGTCAGCCGGGCAGCCAACCCCGCGGCGGTCTCGCTGGTCTCGTCACGCATCCGTCCACGCCAGGCCGCCGCCGCCTCGATGGCAGCCCGCCGCGCAAGCACCCGGTGTGCCATGTTCACCGGTCGCAGCGTCCATGCGATGCGTTCGTGCTCTGCTTTGATCCGGAGGAAGTCGAGAAGTACATGCAGGCACTCCCCCCGATCCGATTGTGTGGTCGTGGAGTTCCAGTCGCGATACTCGGGATGGTTTTCGGCCACGCACTCAAGCACCAGCCGTAGCCGGTTCGCCGCCTGCTTGATCGGCAAAACGCCGCTGGCCAGGTCCTCGAGAAGCCGCACGGGCCGCCGCGGCGGTCGCGGAGAGTCGGACAGATCGATGTCGTCGGGCTCACCCGCCGCGCGGTCGATGAGCTGCTCAAGATACTGCCGCACGCCGCCCCGGAGGATCCCGCGGAGCGACGGGGGGGAGAGGAGTTGCTGTGTGAACAGTCCCGCACCGTAGCGCTCGATGAATTCCTGAATTGAGGCAAACGCCTTGTCGTCCTGCACACGCTCCAGCACCGAGAGCCGCAACTGCCGGGCATGCGTCGTCCAGGTGTCGAGCAGTCGGGGCACGAGTAGCGACAGGCCGTCGAGAATTCGCTGCGTGGCCACCGCCGGATCGGGTGCCGGTCCGCCCGACTCGGCCGTCGTCGCCGTCTCCACGATCCGCTCCACGAGCGATTTCGTCGCGGCCTCGAAGACCCGGTCAAACTCGCTCACGCTGGCCGCACCGCGGGGCCGCCGGCTCTCGAGCGCCTTGGCGAGCTGCACGATGTCAGCCGTCTCCGCCACAAGCCCCAGCCGCGGCAAACAGGCCGCCAGCCGCGTCAAGAGCCGCTCCCGACTCCGCGCCAGAACGATCTGTTGGGGATCACCGCCACGCGAGAGCGGCACGTAGAGCACCATTCGGCCGACGAGCTTACTTCGCACGAGAGCCAGCTGCTCTCGCGCTGCGGTCGCATCCCCTGCAAAGATCGCCGCAAAAAGTCTGCCGATCGACGCCCTCCCGGCCCGCCGCGTTCTCCTGCCGCTGGGTGGCTGCCGCGAACCGTGCAGACGGGCCGAGAGCAGCCAAAGCGTTTCGCTGGCCTGAAGCGCGGCTTCGATCATCTGTTCGGCGGCGGCGTCACGGTGCCAGCGGAGCTTGTCGAATTCGGTGGGCGACATGCCCGGAGACGGGACCGTATCGCGTCTGGCCACCGAGGCAGCCGCGCGGATCAGCGTGCGACGCAGTCGCCGCAGCACCGTCCGCCAACCAGACACCGAATCGATCTCGGCCTGAGCGGCCTGAGTCCCGGCGGCCGCATCGATCGTAGACCACGCCACCATCGCATCCGCGAGCAGCTTGAACACGCCAGCCATGAGTACCGCTGCATCCTCGACAGCCGACACGCTCGTCAGCGTCGCACCGCCGCCGCCATCCATGTCGAGCATGCCGCCATCGACACCATCGTCGGTCGAGTCGCGCCACACCATCGATTCATACGCCGATGCCACGCTTTCCTCGCCACGCTCCTCATCGTCCACCGGCTCGCCCGCGAAGTCGTCGGCCAGGCCGTCCGCACCATCGACGGCCCGCCCTGGCCGCCTTCCATCCCCCGGCTCGCGGCCGGTGGCGGCGGCCTCGATCACGTCGGCCACGCCGCTGGTGTTGGCCTCGACAAGCTCCAAGAACCGACGCACGCGGGATCGGCCGGCCTCGGATCGGTCGGCACAGGCCCGCGTCATCCACCGCATGGCCTCTCCGAGCCAGACGCCGCCGGAGCGATCGATCGCAATTCCCTCCAACAATGACGCCCAGTGCACGAGCAGACCCATCGCACCATCGAGATCCCCCTCATGAAGCAGACAATCGGTCGCCTGCGAGTGGGTCTCAGGTGATGAAAACGACGCCACCTCCTGCCGCCAAAATCCCGGTGGCGGCGGCTGGGGCGTGGTCTCGCGCCGGCGTGCAAGCGCTGCGATCACTTCGCGGGCCGAGTCGTGCACTTCGCGGCCCGAGAGATGCGGCACGCCCGACACCGTCGTCGTCGCAAACCGATCCCACCAACCGCCGAGCTTCTCGACCGCTGCAGCCGCCCGCACTGCGGCAGCCGGCGGACCGTCGAGCCCGGCCTGTCGCCAAACGGCCGCATAGCCATCCAGAATCGATTCCGTGATCGCGACGAGATCGTCGACACGCGGATCGGTCAGGCTTTCACCACCAGCCTCGTGCAGCGGAAACTGGCCGCCGAGTCCGAGGATGTTCCATGGATCGACCACCGCGCCGCAGTCCACAGCCCGCATGAGCAGTGCACTGGCGGCATCGAGTTCCTCGAGCGCCGCAGCAGCGGCCGACCGCCGGAGCGCCTGCCGCGCCGCCACGACACGGCTGGTGATCCTGGCCGCCATCCGAGCCGAGGCAGCGGGCACCATGCCGGCCATCCGCTCCGCGCCCTCCGCCCGACCCAGCCGCGCGAGCACCGCCGCCAGCGCCACGCTTTCCACCTGCCGGGCCCGTCGGCCCGCGAGCAGGGTGTTGATGTGTCGACGGACACCGCCAAAGGGTTGTCGCAGTCTGCGAGTCTCCTCGTCGAGCAGTTGCCGATGCTCCGCCGGCAGTTGCGTGAGGAACCACCGGTAAAACTCGTCGCGGTAGCCAGCAATCCGCGGTAACAGGTCGGCCAGCGGCAGGCTCGCGGAGGCGGCGCCCGGACCGTGCCCGGAGAGCCCGGAGGCCATCAGGATGACACCCGCAAGCACTGCCGCAGATTCACGCCGCAGTTGCGTCTGCCGCTCGGCAGTTCGGTCGGCCGGCGATTCGACCGCCGCCTCAGCCCACGACAGGATGCCGTCGAGGGTGGCCTGCTGCACGACCATTCGCCGATAGAAGCCGTGCCCGTCGATACGTGCCGGATCCCAGAGACCAAAGAGATAGTTCGGGCGGCTTGCCGCCGGGTGGAGAAAATCAAACGCCCGTGGGTCGCACGCCAACTCCTCGAGCAGGGCGAGATCGAAGTCGGCCTGCCGCAGGAGAGGTTCTGGCGCCTGCTCGAGGATCGCCACCGCGTCTTCCACGAGCCGGCGGTAGCGGCCGTGCGCGGCCCCCGCGCCGCGGATGAAGAGCGGGATCGGCCGGACCCGTTCATGGAGATAGGGCTCCGAGAGCCGACCGTTCTCCAGCACGGCCACCGGTCGCCAGCCGACGTAGTCATTGAGCCTGCCGATCGCCTCCTGCACGATGCCCGCCCGATCGTCTCCTGCCGGCTCACTGGCCAGGATGGCCTGCGCAGCGGCCATCAGAAAAAACGGGCGTTCCAAGGCTCCCGGTGACTGATGCTCGAGCAGATCGGCATGGAAGGCACGATAGGCCGGCGGCAGCCGGACGAAGAGCAGGTCGAGCACCGCCCTGGCCTGCCCGGCGTCACGGAAGGCCGCCTCACTGGCCGCCAGAGTCTCGAGCCGCTCGGCAAGAAGGGCCGCCACGTGGTCCGCAGCATCGTTCTGCTCCACGATCGGGCCACCGGCGGCAGCACCGCCCACTGCCGCGCCGGCAGCAGGCTCCGCGCCGGCAAACAGTTCGTTCAACGCCCGCCAGACGGCCGGATCGAACGCCCCGGAGGAAAAATTCAGATAGCCCAGCACGACAGCGGCAGGGTCGTCGGGACGGGACCGCTTCCCTGCGGTTCCGGAGCTGTCCTGGAGATCGTTTGGGGGATCGTTCGGGGATTCCTGCCGCATCGACACCATGCCTCGTTGTTTCACGGTCTGCCCGGGGCGGCACGGGCCTCGGGCACGCGGCGGGAGAACCGCGATCGTAGCATTTTCGCAGGCCCGATTTCGTGGGCTAAGCTTGTTTGAAGGGTCTTCGGGCCCACTCTTCCAGCAGTCTGCTCAATCTAGGCCCCCGATTTCCAGGCATTCGCCATGATTCCCAGCGTGCCCGCCCAGATGATCTCCCAAGCCCGTCTGTGCCTGCTGCTGGTGGCTGTGCTTTTGGCGGCGCCCGCCCGCGGCCTGGCACAGAGCTGCCTTGCAGGTACTGCCGCCGACGAATTCACGGCCGACAGAGCTGGATTGACTCGCGAGTGGATTCTGCAACTGCCCTCAATGGCCAATGGCTCGAGCCTGGCGCAGGTTGTGGTCGGCGACGGCCTCGTCGTGGCCCAGACCAGCGACGGCGGCGTGCATGCGGTGCAGTCATCTCCCTTCGGCGATGCCGTGCAGCCAGCCGGCTCCCCGCTTCCGGGATCTTTGCTCTGGTCCTATCAGGTTGGCCGCGGCGGCGGGCCGATCATGCGGGCCGGCATCGGCGCCGACCTGGTCGCCGTACCCCACGATCGCGGAATGGCCGGACTGGAACGATCGACCGGTCTGCCCCGCTGGCACGAGTCGTTCGGCCAGAGCGTGTCAGCCGGTGCTACAGTGATCGGCGACTGGGTCTACATCCCCACATCGGCCGGCACCGTCAGTCGCTTCGCTGTTCATCCCCTCCGGCATCCGACGCAGACGAAGGCAGCCGCCGCAAACAGCCCGACCAAGAAAGCCGGGAACAAAACCGTCAAAACGGCGAAGAGCGCGCGGAAGCGTCAGGAAAGCCTGGACCCCATCGCCATCAATGATGGAGGGAGCCACGCCGTCCAAATGGCACCCGGCCCGCTGGCCGCAGGCCTGCTCTGGTGCACGTCGGATGGCGTGCTCGTCACCCTTCAGCCCACCGCGACGGAATGGCGGCGACTCGAATTCTCGTTGGAGAATCCTCCTGCAGGCCCGCCCGCGGTCCGCGAACGCAGTGTTTTCGCGAGTACGACGACAGGCGATTTGGCACGGATCGATCTCCCCACCGGCCTGAAGGAGATGCAGCTCATCTGGTATACGGTGCTGCCGGGCCCCGCTCATTCCGGCCCGTTCGTGTCGGGTGACACCATCGTGTTGTCGCTCGGCGACCTGGGCATTGCCGCCTACTCCGCCGAGACGGGAGCCCAACTCTGGCAGAGTTGCCTGACTGGCCAGATCCTCACCATCGGCGGCGGACGGGTGTGGCTCATCGATGAGTTGGGGAAACTCTCCGCGTTTGATCTGGCCGACGGTGCCCCCCGTGAGCGGCTCTGCTTGGGCCCCTTCACCATGCCCATCGTCAACAACTCTTCTGACCGTCTGCTGCTGGCCTCGCCGTCGGGCATGCTCGTCAGCCTGGCCCCGCGGGGCAGCCGTGGCACACCGACGCCTGCAGAGGCGACCGCTACCGTGCCCGCTGCACCGGCACCCGGGCTTTCGGATCCTGCCGCCAAGCCTCGGCCATGAGTGCGTAGAGGTCACGGTCGTAGCGATGGAGCCGGTGCGGATCCTGGAAGAAGCACTCGCTCGCCACCGCAAAAAATTCGCCGGGTCCCTCGGCTGCGTAGTCGTCGAACGCAACGAACCGTCCCTCGTCGAGCGCCTCCGCAAACCGTTCCCGACAGTCGGCCATCCCGCGCACCCAATCTCGCCGCTTGGCTGCCGACGCAAGCGGCGGGACACCGTCGATCTCACCGTCGAGCAGGTCGATAGCATGGGCGCATTCGTGGATCACAACGCTCCGCGGCCCATCGCGAAGCCGGCCACCCTCCACCACCCGCGGCCACGACAGCACCATGCTGCCGCCGTTCCAGGTCTCGCCCAGCCGCGGTTCCTGCCATTCCAATTCGCCCCCGCCCTCCAGAGGCGTCGACCGCTTCACGAGATAGTCGCCCGGGTAGACGAGAACCGACCGCAGGCGGTCGAAGAACTCGTCGGGCATCCCCAGCACGATCAGGCCGGCCTGTCCGGCGATCGACAGGCGGACCTCGTCGTTGATCTCCAGGCCGCGACAGCCCTCGAACCGTTTCTCGGCCACGAACACCGCCACCCAGTCCCGCAACCGCTCCCGATCCTCAGCGCCAAGCCACTGCATCTGCCGCACGTTGCGGGCGAGGATGTCGCTCCAGACTGGCGGCCACGGCTGCTCCCGGATCGAGCGACGTCGTCGCGACCGCAGCCAGCCAAACATGACGACACTCGCACGGCGGACAAGGACAGACCCGCGGGCGTCCTTAAGGCTTCAGCGGCAACTGCATCCGCCGGAAAAACAGATCCAGGGCCAGAACCAGGCACCCTGTTGAAACAGCAATGAACGACAGCAACAGCATCGCCGTGTAGACGTTCATCGGTTGACGTGGAGAATCGGATTTTGAATCGTCGGCCATGGCATTCGGTATGGTTCGGAGACTGCTGAAGAGGCTCAGGCCCGGATCAAGCCCGGAAATCAAGTCCAGTGATCACGCTTTAAGCCGCGTGGTGACCTTGTCACCTCGCTGCACGATTCCGCGGGAGTATTCCCTGACGAGCACGGCGACGGCCCGATCAGGCTTCACGCTCTTGACGATCGCGCGGCCCAGATACTCGTCGTTGCGATAGACCTCGATCTGGTGGCCTGTCTGCAGCCCATCATCGAAGCCCAGCGACACCTCGATGGAGTCATCCGCCACGGCCATGACGACGCCATTGATCGTCGGGACGCGGTCCTTCGGCATGCTGTCGAGCGACAGGCCGTTTTGCTTCAACAGCAGTCGGGCCTGAGAAACCTGCTTCTCGAGCTGAGCCCTCCGCTCGTTGGCAATCTCGAGAAACGACTCCTTCTCGTGGAGTTGGGCCGCGATTTCAGCAGCCCTATCGATCTGTTCGACGACTTTCTGTTGCTTGTCGTTCGTCTCTGCCTGAAGTTTTGCTAGCTGCGTCCGGGCCTGCGTCAGTTCATCCTCGACCTTGGACAGGTCGAAAATTTTCTTCTGCATATCCTCAAGCTGCTTGTCGCGGTCGCCCTGAAGGGATTTGAGTTCCTTGTCTTTCTCGATCAGCGCCTGCTGGAATTTGGCAATCACCTGATCACGGGCCGCCTCAGATGTGGCGACGTTGCCCGTCAGCCGCGTGATCTCCTGTTCGAGGCTGGCCTTCTCGGTGTTGAGCTTGTCGAGAGTATCCTTCGACTCCTTCGCCTTTTTTTGCCAGTCGATGTGCGAAGAGTAGATCGCGACGGCAAAGCTCATGAGCATCAGGCTCATGACGAAGATCGCAAACACGAAGATCTTGCCGAGGACGTTTTTCATGGTCGAATCACTGCGTTCGCGGGAGGGCGACGTTTCAGGCGGTGCCGGGGCCCACACCCGCCCGCACCCGTCAGCCTAAGGGTTCTTCGGCAGGCGGGTCAACGAGTCTGCAGCCTCCCTGCCTGCGACCATCCCGACAGCAGTGCAACCGTTGCCACCGCCACACACGCCCCCAGCGGCAGACTCCCCCACGTGAGCCATGGGCTCGTTCGGCCGTCGGGCCTGACATCGACCCGCAGGGTGCCCGTGGCCCGCCTGGGGCCACGGGCCAGCAGCCGCCCCGAGCCATCGATCGAGGCCGAAAAACCTGTGTTGGCCGCGATCACAATGGGCGTCCGCACCTCGACGGCCCGGAAGATCGCGGCCGCCAGGTGCATGTCGAGCTCGCTCGATCCCCAGAACCAGCCGTCGTTGGTGAGGTTGACGATCACATCGGGCCTTCCGCCGGCGTGGCTCAGTTCGAGCACCAGCGACCGCACCGCCTCCGGCAGGGCCGTCTCGTAGCAGATGTTCACCGCCACCCGCCTGCCGGCGATCGTGACGGCCACCGGCTCGGTGCCGGCCGTCAGGCCCGCCGGCAGTGGCGTGAGTCGGTAGAGCCAGGGAAACCGCTCGGCCAGCGGGATGTATTCGCCGAACATCACCGGATACTGCTTGCTGTAGCACGCCAGCGGGATGCCGTCGGGACTGAGAAACAGTCCGCAGTTGTAGTTTCTCGCGCCGGAGGGCACGTGCGGCGTGACCACCTGTTTGTCGAGGCCGACCAGCCAGTGCGTGCCATACCGGCGCGCGAAGGCGGCCAGAAGCGTCAACCGCTCCTCCTCCAGCAGGCGGCGACAGGCAGCTTGCCGATCGGCAGCCGAGGCCTGGCGCCGTGGTGTGTCGGCAGGCTCCGCGGCATCCCGGCCGGCGAGTGTCTGGTCGATCACGCTCTCTGGCAGCACCTCGTCGGGATCGATCTCCAAGAGACCCCATCGCCACATCGTCTCCGGCCAGACGATCAGCTCGGGAGGCAGTTGGCCCGTTTCGCCTGTCGTTGAACCCACGTTCGAACGCAGCGCCGACATCGTGAGCTCATCATAGTGCCGCGCCACATCGCCCGCGGCTGTGGGATCGTGCTTGAGTTCAGTGTCGATCGATCCCTGCACGAGCAGCACGTCGAGTGGAGGCCCGGCCGGCCGCGGCTCTCCACGTATCCGCCAGCTTCCGTAACAGATGGCTGCGAGCAGCACGAGGAAAGCGGTGAGACCGTCGGCCAAGGCCACACGGCGTTGATGCCGCAATCTGAATCCGACGCTGTGCTCGCGCGACACCACCGCGGCAGCCACGCTGGCGATGCCCGCCGCTACGGCCATCACCACGCCCCCCACGCCCACCGCGCCCAGACAGTCGGCCAACTGGATCAGCGTGGTCCAGCGCCACTGCGTGTGGCCCAGTCCACCGAACGTGAAGCCGCCCAGCACCCAACCGCGAAGCTGCTCGCAGGCCATCCATGCAAGCGGTGCCGCCGCGACGAGCGGCCACCTCCAGCCATGCACAAGCCGACGGGCGATCACGACGAAGAGCGGCACATAGCAGGCGAGACACGCAGACAGCGCCACCCAGCCGATCGAGGTGGCAGGGTGCGGCAGCCGGAGCCAGTGAATTGCGGCCAACCAGTGAAAAAACCCGCCCATCCAAAGGCTTCGCCAGGGATGCGTGGCCGACAGCCGTTCGGCCTGCACGACCGCCAGCCACGGCAGCGGCGCGAGCCACGCGAGCATCCAGCAGTCAGCTGGCGGCTGCACGAGAAACATGGTGGCGGCGCCTGCCAGGGCGAGCCCCAGCACGCCGCGATCGTCGAGCGGTTGGCAGGAAAACCCCGGCATGGCCCCCAGGCCGCGTAGGAACCGGCCAATCCAAACCGGTCGTGTCTGACCGTGTGTCATGGCGCCGCCTCGAACTCGGCGATCACCATGCCTGGCATCACGGCATCATCCTCATCGGCCAACTGCACACGCAGCTGGCCCGTGACGGGCGACTCCAGGTCGATGGTCGCACCGCCGCCGAGCAG
>Ga0114963_10002922_pt1 | contig 11662 bp, 10 predicted proteins | sample C_131016_EF_Meta_FD_87019 | JGI IMG/M metagenome (GOLD analysis project Ga0114963, IMG submission 87019) | Freshwater microbial communities from Lake Croche, Canada to study carbon cycling - C_131016_EF_MetaG | ecosystem: Environmental > Aquatic > Freshwater > Lake | place: Lake Croche, Canada...
CTGTATCACCAGTTGCTCCAGTGTCTCCTGTTGCTCCTGTGTCTCCAGTAGCACCTGTGTCTCCAGTAGCACCTGTATCTCCTGTTGCTCCTGTGTCTCCAGTAGCACCTGTATCGCCTGTAGCTCCAGTATCGCCTGTTACACCAGTGTCGCCTGTTACACCAGTTGCTCCTGTATCACCTGTTGCTCCTGTGTCTCCTGTTGCTCCTGTATCGCCTGTAGCTCCTGTATCACCAGTTGCTCCTGTGTCTCCTGTTGCTCCTGTATCGCCTGTAGCTCCTGTATCACCTGTTGCTCCTGTATCACCAGTTGCTCCCGTGTCTCCTGTTGCTCCTGTATCACCAGTTGCTCCCGTGTCTCCTGTTGCTCCTGTATCGCCTGTTGCTCCTGTTGCTCCAGTGTCTCCTGTGGCACCTGTATCGCCAGTTGCTCCCGTGTCGCCTGTAGCACCTGTATCGCCAGTTGCTCCTGTTGCTCCTGTATCACCTGTTGCTCCTGTGTCTCCTGTTGCTCCTGTATCACCAGTTGATCCTGTATCACCCGTATCCCCTGTTGCTCCTGTATCACCCGTAGCCCCAGTATCACCCGTTGCTCCTGTATCACCTGTTGCTCCAGTTGCTCCTGTGTCTCCTGTGGCACCTGTATCGCCAGTTGCTCCCGTGTCGCCTGTAGCACCTGTATCGCCAGTTGCTCCTGTAGCACCAGTATCACCAGTTGCTCCTGTAGCACCAGTATCACCAGTTGCTCCAGTATCACCAGTTGCTCCAGTATCACCAGTTACTCCAGTGTCTCCTGTTGCTCCTGTATCTCCAGTTGCTCCTGTATCGCCAGTTGCTCCTGTGTCTCCCGTTGCTCCTGTATCACCAGTTACCCCAGTGTCTCCTGTTGCTCCTGTATCGCCAGTTGCTCCTGTGTCTCCCGTTGCTCCAGTATCACCTGTTGCTCCAGTGTCGCCAGTTGCTCCTGTGTCACCTGTAGCTCCAGTATCACCAGTAGCACCCGTATCACCAGTTGCTCCCGTATTACCAATTCCACCAGTCTGGTAGATTCTGATATTATCAACTAGAACTGGCGGTGAGGATACAGTTACAGAATACATGTCCAGTCCAAATCCAGCATAGGAAGGATATCCAGTATAATAGTCACCTGCTAAAAGGATAGATACCACGACTCCATTAATATAGAAATACCCCTGTTGGGTATTTGCGTAGATTGCAAAGATGTCTCCTGGACTGAAAGAGACTGATGGAACGGTTGGAGTTCCATTGTCTGTTGAAAAATAGATAGTATTTCCACCATAAATCTCACCTTTCATAAAAGAATTACCAATGCCAAAAGCAAATACAAAATCACCTGATGAAACAGAACCTACATCAGGAAGCGTACATTGACAATAGAGGCCATTACTATACATATCGTATTTTTCAACTGTGGTAACACTTTCACCACCCGCATTGAGAAGAACAGATGTAGGTGATACAATGGTAGGACTTCCTCCACTGGGTATTAAGGTCATAACTGTTGATCCTGTAGGTCCTGTAGATCCAGTATCGCCTGTAGATCCAGTATTGCCTGTTGCTCCCGTGTATCCTGTTGGTCCTGTTGGTCCTGTAGATCCAGTATTTCCTGTTGCTCCCGTGTATCCTGTTGGCCCAGTTGGTCCTGTATCACCAGTGTCTCCTGTTACTCCTGTTGCTCCTGTTGCTCCTGTTACTCCTGTAGCACCTGTTGGGCCAGTAGAACCAGTAGCTCCTGTATATCCAGTTGGACCAGTTGGACCAACAATCCTCCCTACATTATTAAATATTCCATGGCCAGACGAAAAGGGGTTGATATTTTGAAAGAATGCGACTGGAGTTCCATGAGCTGTCGCCGTCTGAATTCCTCTAGTATCTGCTAAATATGCTGAAGGACTTGCTACATTAAAGAGTGCCTGGGTATAAGGTATAACCGAATAGGGTTGCGTTGGAATAGGAATATTCGATACATCAACAGGATAAACTACTGAATTTGTAACTCGAACATTTGTCATATATCCGTCTAAAAAATTACCAGCAGAACCTGGCGTTGAATACCAGGCTCCAATGGTATCAACCGCATTTGAAAAATTAAAAGGAATACCATAACTATCTATATCATTATATTCAGTCAAACACTTTACTCCATTGATCCACATTGTAAAATTATTCGATGAAACTGAACTATCACGCGATAATACGACATTATACCACTTGCCAGGTATAAATTTATTAATACCAATAGGCATTTCAGGTGAATGGGGCAAAAGGAAATAAATTGCTCCAGAATTATAGGCCCTGAGTTCAATTGTATCTTGATTCGTTGGAAAATCCAAGTAAGTAAATAATTGAAGAGGAGCGTAAGAACTAGGAGGAGTTCCTGAAAAACTCGAACCAATTAATCCTTCTTGATTCGTCACTGTATTAAAATTAACCCAAAACTCTACAGTAAAATTTTGTATTCCCAATGAAACACCTGGACTAAAAGAGACATATTCACCGCTCGCAGTTGTAAATCCTATACTCCCACCTGCCGGCCCTTGATACACCTGTAAGTCCCCAATATCTTCCTGAATAATACCATCGCCATAAATCAGACCAGATACATCATAATTCGCAAGACCTGACGCATCTGGAACAGATCCAACTATGATAGTTCCATGAAGACCCATTTGGCCTGTTGGCCCTGTATAACCTGTTGCCCCTGTGTAACCTGTTGCTCCCGTAGGGCCAGTAGACCCTGTATAACCTGTTGCCCCTGTATATCCTGTTGGGCCAGTATCACCAGTAGCACCTGTTGGTCCTGTAGCCCCTGTTGGTCCAGTTGCTCCTGTATATCCAGTGCCTCCTGATCCTCCCCCGCCTCCAGATGCGGCTTGATCATAGATGAATCGACCAAGAATGGAATCAGTGAATGTAATTGTTGGCGGTGAATCAACTGCTGTCAAAGCTGCCAGACCATTGGCATTCAATTCAAAGATATAGCCATTCGCAAATTGAACAGGCCTCCCCCCTCCCCCAGTTGGATCAATGACCGCATTGTATCCACTCACATCTTCCATTTTAACGGTAGCACTTTGCCCATCGCCTGCTACAGAATCGATACTATAGATACGAAATACATATCCGTCAATCGCATCTGTCGTCCACATTCCAACATTTATGGATGTCAAATCATAATAATTTGCTGTACCATTGTAGTATTGGCCGGGATAATTCGCAGCTGGAATTGAAATATCTACCGTGTATACATTTGGAATCCCAGAGTCACTTACTGCCCCGTAGTACACCAATAAACATAAAGGTGGACTTAGGGGCGGCGTTATTGGCATATCTAATTAAAAACACTTAAATAAAGAATACTTGAATTCGCATTAAGATTAGGGCTTTGAAAAGGGCTTCCAACAATTGTTATTGAAAGCCTCCAATTTGACCCATTACGATCAAGAACAGTTTGAAAATAATTACTAAGATAAACACCAGGTGAAATTGGAACTACATTTAAATTTCCTGAACCAGCAGTTGTCGCCCATTGCATAGTACCATTTATATTTGGTGGAACATTTGGCATATTATACGAGGCATCAAAGGTTAAAATTAAATAGCTAGCACCAATGGACCATGATCCAATAGAACTAGGAAAATTTGTAAAATTATATTTGCTAGGTGTAGTATCAAAAGCCCCAGCACCTGCGAATGCGAACGTTATATAGCCAGATGTTACAGTCGCACCTTTACTTCCTGTTTGTCCAGTTGGACCAGTTGTATATGGACCAGCAGGTCCTGTTATAGAACTTATAGGTCCTGTAAGTCCTATATATCCTACACCAGCTGGCCCTGTGGGCCCAGTCACACCAGTAAATCCCAATGGTCCAGTTAATCCTGCTGGACCAATAGATCCTGTTGCTCCTGTGGGTCCTGTAGTTGCGATAGAACCTGTCGTACCTCTTGCTCCTGTAGGCCCTGTTAGACCTGTTGAACCTGTAGGTCCCGTTTGTCCTGATCCTGCTGGTCCTGTTGGACCAGTAACTGTTATGCCGGTAGGCCCAGTATTTCCAGTACCACTTGTTATACCTGAGCCAGTAGGCCCTGTAGGACCTAACACACCAGCATAAGGGAGAAGATTCCATGGCGTAATTCCATCTCCTATCTTAAACTGATAGGTATCTAAATTAACTCCAAATTCACCGCTTGCTAGAACTGTATTTTGTGCCGCCCAATTACTGGTCGTATCACGTCGTAATTGTAATTGAATATATGGCATACACTCTGTTATTATATTGTAAATATAATAACAGAGTTTAACCTTGTTATACCAGTACTATCTACTTAAATGCGGTTATATATAAAATGTAGTTATAGGTATTTGGACCCGTTAATGCTCTAGGTGTAAAGGTTGTATTTAATACGACTGAAAGTGTCATTATCCATTTTCCACCCGTATATGACAATGTAACCTGCGGATATTGATTTGCTGCCGCAGCAACATACATAGGAGAATATATACCAGGATATACCATTCTCGTCCTCCATCCATTTACTACAGTACTACCAGTAGATGTGCTGATCGTGTAACTTCCATACCAATACATAATACCTGTTATATTCGGGGGTATAGTAGATGTATTATTAAAATAGTCACTAAATGTTAATTGAATATTTGATCCATCTAAAATTGCCCAAGTTCCAAGAGAAGACGGAAAGGTGGTTGTAATGTCATAGGATCCTGGTGTTGTGGAAAATGTGGAAGAGGTTACTGGCCCAGTGAATGACAATTGAATATATCCTGCTTGAATTGTACCTGTTCCTAATCCAGGGCCGACTGGCCCTGTAATGGAAATACCTGCTGGTCCTGTGGGACCTGTTCCACCAGTAGCACCTGTAGGACCCGTCACATTTATAGAGCCTGTTGCTCCAGTTGGCCCAGTTAGGCCTAGACCAGTAGGTCCTGTAGGTCCAGTGACAGTACTTGCCAATCCTTGTCGACCTGTCGGTCCAGTAACACTTAATCCGTCAGGACCAGTTGGACCTGAGTTTCCTGTATTACCTCTATAGCCTGTGTAGCCTGTTGTATTAGACCCAGTGGGCCCTGTAATTCCTGTGTCACCAGGTGGTCCCCTCGGACCTACATATCCAGCAGTTCCTGTACCCGTAGATCCAGCAGGCCCAGTTGAACCAGTAGAACCCTGATAGGGAAGATTTATCCATGTATTTACACCATCGCCGAATTTAAATTGTCGTAATGATAAATCAACCCCTAATTCTCCACTCTGTAGAACTGGATTATATACAAGATTCCAATTGCCAGAGGTGTCATGTCTTGGTTGAAACTGAACAAGCGGCATACTCTGATAAATGTCCCATTTAATTCTTATTCATGGTCACACGATCACCTTGAATAAGAATTCTGCCGTAAAACTATTTAATTAAATACAGTCATGTGTAAGACAAAACCATAAGTCCCATTGTTTGTACTAGTTTGATATCCACTGCCAGAATTTACTGTCAAAATCCAATTTAAACTTATCGCGTTCCAAACTATTTGAATATTCGCACCAGCACTAATTAACGTATTTCCTACCATTTGACATAACCAATTTGTTCCATTCCACCAGTTAATAATACCACTAAAATTAGGCGACACTGCTGAATTATTATAATAGGAATTATTAAATGTCAGTGTAAGATTATTTGTACCAGGAGGAATAGTCCAAGATCCAATAGACGACGGAAATTGTGAGAAGTCAAATGTAGTTGTACTAAATGGAAAAGATCCTCCAAGCATAGCAACTTGAATGTATCCTGATGTAACAATTGTTCCTGCTCCTGCCGGACCCGTTGGACCAGTATAATATCCACCTGTTTGACCTACAGGTCCTATTAAACCTTGAGGTCCCGTCGGACCAGTCCCACTTATACCATCAGGACCTGTAAATCCAGTACCACTAAGACCTTGAGGACCCGTTAATCCAGTAGTTGTACCTTGAGGGCCAGTAGGACCACTATGGCCAGTATTTGAAAATCCTGTTGGTCCAGTCAAACCAGTAGGACCCGTGGGTCCAGTAGCACCTGTAGCACTAGTAGGTGAAGCACCAACAGGTCCTTGTGGGCCTGTATTACCTGTTGGACCTGTTGGACCCGTATATCCTGTTCCACCATTTCCCGCTGGACCTGTTGGACCGGGCCCTCCATATAATCCATTATAAGGCAGTCCAGTCCAAACAGTAACTCCATTTCCTATTTTAAACTGGTATGTATCGGTATTAATACCTATTTCCCCATTTAATAACGTAGGATTATAAAATGCCCAATTGGCACCAGTATCTCGTCGCAATTGAAATACAATATGAGACATGCCTCCTCTGATGTAAATCACGGATATTTAGCTTCCTAAATACTATCACATTTACTGAGCTCCACCACAATTAAATACAGGGCCAATTATATAATTAGTAGAAGCATTGCCCCCATCAAATATAGTCGAGTAAATAAGAACAGATCCCGTTGGACCTGTCGGTCCAGTATAGCCTGTTCCACCTCCGCCTCCACCGCCTCCTGCGGGCCCAGTAGGTCCAGTAGGTCCTACATTACCACCACAGGACCCACCGCAAGCACTATTACAATAACAACATAATATGGCCTGGGCTGCGTTATATGTTTGTGATGTGGCTGCTAGGGAATTTAATGCCCGTAGCCTCGTTAAAGCACTAGCATTCATAACCTCTGATTATAGATGCTAATATTTACCATAGATTCACTCAACAGGGAGTGTCGCATTAGGTGCCGCATCTACAGGAATGGTGACTATCACAGACGGACAGATAGTGGGTTTCTGAACCTTCATGGTCATGACTTGGGTCGGCACACAACCATTTACAACGAGACCTTGATTAACTAGGTCCATGTATTCATACGTTGCGTATACTGTTGGATTTGGTCTTGTATAAGCGGGACTAAATTTAGGTAACGGGAAGGAACAAGATGACGGATCAAAGTAACCACAGCATCCATTTCCAGATGTATCTGACGCAGGAAGGCCCTGTTTCTGTAGGACTGAATTGAATCCAGCGAGTGTAGCCTGTGCTTTTCGTTTACGAATTAAATCTCCAGCGTCCATCTACTATATCCGAAGATTCTGCGATCAAAGACCTAAATAGTGAACAAGCCCTTATAATAGAATGTGTGGCATCTGGGGCTGTATAGGGAGGGAGGCGACTACCGATGAAATTGTGGATTGTCAATTGGCATTAAAAAATCGAGGACCTGAAGACGTGGGACTTTATAATCTTGCCTCTCTGACGCTCGGCTTTAGTAGGCTTGCCTTGAACGGTGTCGGACCTGATGGAAATCAGCCTATGGAACAAGGGCGATTCGCCTGGGTCTGTAATGGCGAAATTTATAATTGGAAGGAGCTCGCCGACAGATTAGATCTGTTGTGCCAGTCCACGTCGGACTGTTCCGTTCTAGGACCTCTCTGGTCCAGGTTACGAGATACTCCTGAACAGTTCTTCAGGGCCTTGGATGGTGTCTTTGCCTTGATCTTAGTGGATCTTGATGCCGGCGAAGTCATCGTCGGCAGAGATCCTTACGGTGTTCGACCATTGTTTTATGTAACACAAGATGGAAACACCTGGATCGCCAGTGAAATGAAGGCTCTCAAAGGTAAAATCGCAGGGGCTACCATTCATCATGTGAAGCCCGGGACCTATATGCGAATTCAGATCTCAAGTGGTTTTATTCTTGACGAACAGGCGTGGCATTCGGTTCCTTGGGTCAAGAACCCCGTCCTTCATGAAGCAAGAGCTTGTAATCTGATTCGCGAAGGGCTTGAGCAGGCCGTCAGGAAGCGGCTCATGACCGAGCGGCCTGTGGCCGCCCTCTTATCAGGGGGTCTGGATTCGTCCCTGATCGCTGCCTTAGTTCAACGGGAACTGGTGGCTCTCGGAAAACCACGACTTGAAACCTTTACGGTCGGATTCGAGGGATCACCTGATGTCCTGTTTGCTCGGCAGGTCGCGACCCATATCGGATCAAAACATACCGAAATCATCGTGACTCCCGACCAGTTTTTTGAGGTAATTCCAGAGGTTATTCACGATATTGAGTCCTATGATATCACATCTGTTCGGGCGTCCGTGGGGAACTGGTTCGTCAGTCGGGAGATTCGGGCTAGAAGCGACGCAAAGGTTGTATTTAATGGGGATGGGGCCGACGAGCTGTTCGGGAGTTACCTCTATTTCTTTAGGTCCCCTGATGACGAGTCGTATGAGGCAGAGGTCGGCCGGCTGCTGAAAGATATTCATAAGTACGATGTGTTACGGTCCGATCGCTGTATTAGCAGCCATGGACTGGAGCCCAGGACGCCCTTTCTGGATAAACAGTTCGTGGCTCTTGTCCGATCTGTTCCAACAGAGTTGTTAAGACCGAGGAAGGGCTCCGAAGGCAGGTGTGAAAAGTGGATCCTGAGAAAGGCCTTTGAATCGCTTGGACTACTCCCTGATTCGGTTCTGTGGCGACAGAAGGAGGCCTTCAGTGACGGGGTATCAGGTAAGACCAAGTCCTGGTACCAGGAGATCCAGGAACGCATCCCTGATTCAGAGCCAAAACAGACCTTTTCGCATCTGCCGCCCCAGACAGAAGAGGCCTATTACTACAGATCGATCTTCCATGAATACTATGGTGTGGAGGGCGAACAGGTGATTTTCTATTTTTGGATGCCCAAATGGTCAGGGGAAACAAAGGATCCAAGTGCCAGAACGCTCAGTCTTTATTAGAAAGTCTCTATAGAGAGATGGACAGGACTGTATCCAGTATGATAACAAAGATTCCTATTGTTCAGATTTTATGGATTGCCCTCATGGTTCTTGTGGTATACACGGTTATTAACATTGGTTCCAACTATCTGTCTGTTAGTAAGCTCAGAGAGTTGGAGGGATTTGATGGGGCTGTGAGGGGCACGGGACACCCCGATTGTCTCCGGACTTTGGATAAGGCGGCGGAAGTCCTGGGGCTCGTGGATCGTGCGTCCTCAAGCCCCGACTTTGCCGAATTCCAGCTGATCCTGTCCAAGCTCGCGTGCTTCAAGAAGGATGTCATGAGCCCCAGTGGAATCATCATGGCCACACGATACCAGCCCTATGAGACGGCCCATGACCGTGAGCCCATTGCGGAAGTGGCTGCCACCTGTATCAAGCAGACCATTCCCCAGAGGGATTTGGACATCATCTTCAAGACCTATTTGAACAGGGGCAATGTGCTTCTGAAACGCCTGTGTACCACGGCAAATCTCACAGAAGAAGCAGTTTGCCAGGCGGAACAGTTGTTTAGTGATGCCTGGACAGATGTGTACAGTGTAGCCCAGCAGCGTTGTATTGCCACCCCTGCGGATACCTATGACGGGGTTCTCAGGACGACACCCTTTGAGCCCCAGGAGGTCAAGGAACTCGGCGAATACAATGGGTACTTCTCGGGATGGTCAGGTGGAAATGTATAAATGAATTTATATAATATTTAGACAACTAATCAAATAATTGTCTAAATAATGAGTTTCATTGTCTTCTAAAGATCCAGTCCTAAAAATGTACGCCCAATCTTACTAGTTACGAACATGCCAAATCCAGAAGCAATCTGGGCATAAAATAATGAAGTCCTTTTTGTACAACATAATAAATATAAGGATAACCCAACAAAAAGCAGAAAACTAAGCCAGAATAACTTTGTAAACAAATCCATTCACTATTATACATGTATAAAAATGTTTATTGATTAATATCTCATACAGCGGCAAGGATTCATATTACACCTGTTACAACGCTTCTTCGGCTTACAGCACTTCTTCTTCTTTTTATCGCATTTATCATCGCACTTCGCCTTTGCTTCCGTCGTTGCCGTAGCCGCAGCAACCGCGTCAGAAATACGCTTGGATGACTTTTCGAGTCCTCCGTAAACGATCATAACTATAATAATGACGAACAGGGTAATAAGGAAGGCTAGGAACCACATCTCTCTATTTGAGTAGGAGAGAAACAAAGACCATAAGGCCCAGAATCTGCCAGATGTTTCGGGCGGGCTTCGCGATGGTAAACAGATCCACGACAACGTTATTCCAGAGCCACTTGCCCACAAACGAAATTATAACCACGGCCAATAAAAACGCAACCAGAGACGACACCACGTCCAAATACATCTCGGACTTACGACTGTCAGAACCGGGCAAGTCCACGAAGCCACTGATAACTGCTTTGACCATAGGTGCTCCAATCATTGTTCTACTGAGAGATGTGAATCTAAACGGGTTATGAACGACCAGCCTAGACTGGTCGTTCATAGGCTAGCCTCTCCACCTCCGTGACCTCGCGGCTCTCATTGATGAACTTCATGGCTTCCGTGGCCTTTTCCTCAGACTTGAAGAACTTAGACAAATACTCCTGAAGAGCCTTCTTGTTCAGACCCGATTGCTTCTTGCTCTTCTTGGTCAGAACACGCCCCCCCGTAGCCTTTAAGTCCAAGGCACCGATATTATGCTTCTTCATAATCGTCAAGATAATCTGATCGAGAGCCTTGGTCTTTGTTTTACGCTCCTTAATCTGATCTTGAAGCTGTTGGATCTCGTCGTGAATTCGCCTCCATTCCTGAATGGACGATGCGAGCATTCCAAGTTCTGTTTCTTGAGGTACGATGACTGTATTAGGGGATGATTCCATTTCACTACTGGAATAACTCGATCAATGTTTAGGTTGTAAATTTGACGTTAGGGTTGGTTGAAAGGATGTCAACAATGGACTATTATCAGATGGCAGAAAAGGTCCTCTATGATCTCTGGTATGAATATGCCGAGAGGCTGGTGGAAGAGGTAATCAAGGCCTGTAATATGACGGGAGACCAGGCACTGGCGTTCCGTCAGATTTATTTGAGACCGAATGAGTTTATGATAGTTGTTAAGTGATTAAGTAAATTGCTACATTAAAAATAGTTTTATACGCTCACGCACAGGCCCTCTACACAAATAGCACTGTGTATTTACACGGCGAATACATTGCGTACAGAAGGTGTGACCGCAAGGAGCAATCGTATGACTAATAGGGTCTGTTAGGCATATAGCACACAAGGGTTCCTTGATGTCCCTGCTGATCTGCTGAAGGCTAATCACCTCCCTTAACACATTCCACATCTTGTAGGCCTGAATAAGGTCCTTGTACGTCGATTCAATACGAGTGGTTTCAAAGGTTTCTTTGACATATTCATGATACGCATCTAGAAGAGGCGGCAGTGCGTCATTCGGCATCAAGGTCATAATGATATTTTGGCGTTGCTGGAGTTTGTCTAGGCTTTCTGTTTTTTGTGAGAGGAGCGATTCTAGTCGCATGACCTCTTCGCCAATGACTTTATATTGATTGAAGACCCACTTGAGCTGTTGAATAAGGACGGAAAGTGGTTGGGGTTCGTTGCCTGATACATCTGCCGTCAGTTTTAGGAGCCCCTCCTCGATCTCCTGAACAATGGGATTCATACTGGTGTCCAGATTGAGTTCTCGGCTAATCGGTCTGTTTTGAACGGGGACATCACGACCATATTTACGAAAGATGGTCTCGGCGATACCGAGTATATTCGGACTGCGTTCAGGATGGGCCAGGAACTGGAAGGTC
>Ga0114963_10002924_pt1 | contig 11658 bp, 9 predicted proteins | sample C_131016_EF_Meta_FD_87019 | JGI IMG/M metagenome (GOLD analysis project Ga0114963, IMG submission 87019) | Freshwater microbial communities from Lake Croche, Canada to study carbon cycling - C_131016_EF_MetaG | ecosystem: Environmental > Aquatic > Freshwater > Lake | place: Lake Croche, Canada...
CCGAATATTTGTATCTCGATGGTCCTGTAGACTGTATCTTCCACATGGCATCCCCCGCTTCACCGATCGACTTCCCGTCCAAGCCGATCCAGATTATGAAGGTCAACGGAATCGGGACAATGCGAGCGTTAGGATTGGCGCGTGCCAAAGGCGCCCGTTTCCTTCTCGCCTCGACTTCGGAGGTTTACGGCGACCCACTGGTACATCCTCAGGTGGAGGAATACTGGGGCAATGTTAACCCTATCGGCGTTCGTGGCGTCTACGACGAGGCGAAACGTTATGCCGAAGCATTAACCATGGGCTATCGTCGCTTTCATGGCATGGATACGAAAATCTTCCGTATCTTCAATACCTTCGGCCCACGGATGCGCCTTGACGATGGCAGGGTAGTCCCGAATTTTATCGGACAGGCGTTGCGCGGCGACCCAATCACAGTCTACGGAACCGGACAGCAGACCCGTTCATTCTGTTATGTCTCCGATCTGGTGGATGGAATCTTCCGATTGTCGCAAACGCCGCCGGAAGTATCCGGACCGATCAATATCGGTAATCCCACCGAACGCACCATGCTGGAATTCGCTCAGGAAATCAAACGGTTGACGGCTTCTTCGTCTGAAATCGTCTATGAAGACCTCAAGACGGTGGATGATCCCAAACAGCGCAAACCCAATATCACCAAAGCGCAACAGATTCTCGGATGGGAACCGAAAGTGAGCCTCGAAGAGGGGCTACAGAAAACCATAGAGTACTTCCGGGGAAAACTTGCAGAAGGCTAAGAGTCGGACGCCTCACTATTGATGGGAAAAAGACCGGGTACGCTTTTCCCATCAATAGACCGTAACGAAACTAGTCTACAAACGTATAAACCAGTATGAATGAACTGCCTACCCTGATTCCGCGTTCGGCGCTGTTCGGTAACCCGGAGAACACAGGGCCTAAAATTTCGCCCGATAGTAAGACACTGGCATTTCTCGCACCCCTCGATGGCGTCATGAATGTTCATATTCGCCCGGCGCTCGCCCGAGAAAACGCTCACCCGACAGACCCTATCGTTAGCAATCCGGTCACCAGCGATACAAATCGCGGCATTTCCGCTTATTACTGGCAACAGGATAGCCAGCATATCCTGTACATTCAGGACACCGGCGGCGACGAAAACTGGCGCGTTTATCAGACCGATATCGAAACGCGGGAGACCCGCGATCTGACCCCGTTCGACAATGTGCAGGCGCGGATTCTGGCGATCGATCCCCGCTTCCCGGATATCGCGCTGCTGGCGCTGAATACCCGTGACCCCAGATTGCACGATGTCTATCGGGTTGACCTTAACACCGGCGAATTGATTCTTGTCGAGAAGAACGAGGAGAATTTCGTACAGTACCGACCTGACAATCAACTCCGGATTCGCGCCGCTCAGAAGATGCTGCCGGACGGCGGAACGGAAATTTATGTTCGTGACGCCGCCGATAGCGCTCCGTGGCGCTTGCTGACCGCCTGGGGACCGGATGATAGCGGGGGCATCGTCGCTTTTTCCCCCGATGATTCAGCGCTCTATATTACGACCAGTGAGGAAGCCAATGCCGCCCGCCTGCTGGAGATCGACATCGAGAGCGGTATTCCCACCATTCTGGCGCAAGACGAGCAATACGATGTCAGCGGTCTGATGATCAACCCGATCAATCGGGAAATAGAAGCGGTCGCCTTTATACGCGCCCGTACGGAATGGACGCCGCTAAATGAAGAAGGTCAGCGCAATCTGGATGAACTGACGCAGGTGCGCGACGGCGATTTGCAAATTCTCTCCCGCGATGACGCCGACGACCTCTGGACGGTCGCGTATGTGACCGATGATGGCCCGGTCTACTATTACCTTTATAATCGGGTGAGTCATTCGGCGGAACTGCTCTTTTCCAACCGCCCGGCGCTGGGCGTCTATCAGATGGCGAAGATAACGCCCATTGAGTTCGTCGCCCGTGATGGCTTGACGCTCTACGGGTATTTGACCCTGCCGCCACAGAACGCCGCGCAGGCGATCACGCAAAAATGGCCGCTTGTTTTGTTTGTGCACGGCGGACCATGGGCGCGGGATACCTGGGGTTTCAGTTCGTATGTACAGTGGCTGGCGAATCGGGGTTACGCTGTCCTGCAAATTAACTTCCGGGGATCGTCCGGCTATGGCAAGGCGTACCTGAACGCCGGTGACCGTGAGTGGGGCGCCAAAATGCACACCGACTTGCTGGACGGTAAAGCATGGGCGATTCGACAGGGTTACGCCGACATCAACCAGGTCGCTATTATGGGCGGTTCCTACGGCGGGTATGCGACTCTGGCGGGACTTGCTTTCACTCCGGATGAGTTCGTCTGCGGCGTGGATATTGTCGGCCCGAGTAACCTGAATACCCTGCTGGATAGCGTCCCCGCCTACTGGGAACCGATCAAGGCACAGTTGACCAAGCGCATGGGCGACACTGAAGAATTCTTGACCGAGCGTTCGCCGTTATTCAAAGCGCATCAGATCAATAAGCCACTGCTCATAGCGCAGGGCGCCAACGACCCGCGTGTCAAAATCGCAGAAAGCGACCAGATCGTCGAAGCGATGCGCAAGGCGAATCTCCCGGTGGAATACCTTGTGTTTCCGGATGAGGGTCACGGCTTCAACCGGCCGGAAAACACGCTGTTCTTCGTTGCGAAAGCGGAGGAGTTTTTAGCCAAACACCTGGGCGGACGCGCCGAACCCTTCGCCGAAGTTCCCGGATCCTCCGGCGAAATCCGCTGAGCCTCCATGTCAGGATTCCGGCAGGGCGGGATTATTTCTGTCCCGCCGGAGCTTTCCCCGCATTTACCAGCCGCAATAAAGCGTGTATTTGAGATTCTACTGAGCGGAAGCTATCGTCAGGACGATACGGCGACGATGACTGCTATAAAAATGCACCCTGATATAAACGAAACCTGTTACATCAGCTTAACCGTTTGAGACAAAGCCAATGGTCGGATAAACCGCCGACCATCGGCTTCGTCGCCCGCTTATCAGGGATTTAGTAATCCCGGCAATCTTCCCGCCACTCAAAAAATCCTCGGGGCGGGTATGATAACCGTATCCTCTGATAATTCGGAATTTTGATTTTCTTATGGTAAAAAGCCCCTCACTTCTGTCACTGATTCGATGCTCTCTATCGCCTCTAGGCGTTATTGGCGGTATGGCTCTCAGCGGAGTCGCCCTGGCGCAGTCCCCTACTATTACGCCCGGCGAGAATCTGACCGTGGAAGGCATTCCGGCGCTTTCGGCGACGATTGCGGAATCGGTCAGTCGCTACACCGAGTTCCGGTCGGCGGGGTTTTCGGACTGGCATCCGAAACGACGGGAAATCCTGATCGGCACCCGCTTCGCTGACACCAACCAGATTCACGAGGTCAAAATGCCAGGCGGGGCGCGAACGCAATTGACCTTCTTCTCGGATAGCGTCGGCGGAGCGACTTTCCAGCCGACCGAGGGAGATTACTTCCTGTTCACCAAAGACACCGGCGGCAACGAGTTCACCCAGATCTATCGCTATGATCTCGCCAACGGAGCCATTACCCTCTTGACAGACGGCAAATCGCAGAATGGTGGGGCGCGGTGGTCGCATCGCGGCGACCGTATCGCGTATACGTCCACTCGCCGTAATGGGCGCGACCGCGATATCTACGTGATCGATCCCCGTGACCCGAAAACAGATAAAGTGGTCGCCACTCTGGCGGGCAGTTGGAGCGTCGGCGATTGGTCGCCGGACGATGAATCTCTCATTATCGCCAACTATGTCTCCATCAATGAGTCCTCACTCTGGCTTTTGAATCTGAAGACCGGCGAAAAGACGTTGTTGACCCCGCGTAACAAAATGCAGGAGCCGTTCGCCTATGGCGGCGTCAAGTTTTCGCCGGATGGCAAAGGCTTCTACACCACAACGGACCGGGACAGCGAGTTCCGGCAATTAGCGTATGTAGACCTTGCCACCCGCGCCCATCGCTATCTGACAAAAGATATTCTGTGGGATGTGGAAGGGTTCGACCTGTCGCCCGACGGCAAGGTCATCGCGCTGACCACCAATGAAAATGGCGTCAGCGTCCTGCGTCTGCGCGATACGGCAAGCGGAAAAGACCGAAAAGCGCCGCAGCTTCCGCTAGGAGTCATCAGTGGTCTGACATTCCACCCCAATGGCAAAGAAATCGCGTTCGCCCTGAATTCCGCCCGTTCTCCGAGCGACGTGTACTCTTATGAGCTCCGTTCCGGCAAGATAGACCGTTGGACGACCAGTGAGACGGGCGGACTTCCCGCCGCCACTTTCGTTGAGCCGACTCTGGCAACCTGGAAAGCCCCGGACGGCAAAACTATTTCGGGTTTCCTGTACCATCCCGATCCGAAGAAGTTTCCCGGCAAACGCCCGGTGATTATCAATATTCACGGCGGCCCGGAAAGTCAGTCTCGACCGGGTTTTATCGCCCGGATCAACTACTATCTGAATGAAATGGGCGTCGCCGTCATCTTCCCGAACGTGCGCGGATCAACGGGATTCGGCAAGTCGTTCGTGAAGGCGGACAACGGTATTTTACGCGAAGGAACCTACACGGATATCGCCGCCCTCCTCGACTGGATTGGAACGCAGTCCGATTTGGATGCCAGTCGAATCATGGTCACCGGGGGCAGTTATGGGGGACACATGACCCTTGCGCTGGCAACCCGCTACTCTGACAGGGTCGCCTGCGCTCTGAGCGTCGTCGGCATTTCCAATTTCATTACCTTTCTGGAGCGCACGGAAGCGTACCGTCGCGACTTGCGCCGTGCGGAATACGGCGATGAACGCGACCCGGAAATCCGAGCCTACTTCGAAAAGACCGCGCCGTTGAATAACGCCGGCAAGGTCAAGAAGCCGCTCTTTATCGTTCAGGGCAAGAATGACCCCCGCGTACCCTACACGGAAGCGATTCAGATGAAAGAGGCGGTACAGAAAAACGGCGTCGAAACATGGTTTTTAATGGCTTCCGATGAGGGGCATGGCTTCGCCAAGAAGAAAAACCAAGACTTTCAGTTCTATGCCACTGTCGCCTTTATCCAGAAATATCTCCTGAAATAGATAGAGCGACGCTCAAAGACAAATAGCGAAGGACAGCGTGTACCGCTGTCCTTCGCTGGTTCTTGTTACCTGCGCTCTGCGCTTATTTGGCGAGTTGCTTCAAAGCGGCTTCGACCGCTGCCGTGAATTCCGGGGACATCGGATCAACATTGGACTTGAAGCGGGCGACAACGTTGCCCTTGCGATCCACGAGGAACTTGGTGAAGTTCCACTCAATCGGACCAGCGAACTTACCATTAGTATCAGCGCTGGTGAGGTACTTGTAGAGCGGCGCCTGCGCTGGTTCTTTGGTCGAGATTTTCGAGAACAAATCAAAGGAAGTCTTGTAGTTCAGGGAGCAAAACTGCTTGATCTCGGAATCTGCGCCCGGTTCCTGCGCTCCAAAATCATTGGCGGGGAAAGCGAGGACGCGAAGACCCTGCTCTTTATACTGGCTGTACAGTTTTTCCAGCGAGGCGTACTGGGGCGTATACCCGCATTTGGACGCCGTATTGACGATCAGAACTACCTGTCCACGGTACTTTTTCAGGTCAACATCCTTGCCATCAATGGATTTCACCTTAAAATCCAGCGGGCTTTTCGGTCCCGCCGCATCCGCCATAGGCGTTACAGTGGCGAGCAATACGGTAGAGACCGCTAATCCTACTCCGGCGGCAATCAGTCGGGAGAAAGACATTTTGAAAATTCCTTTCAGCATTGGCGAAAAATGGTTTCGCCGCTTCTAATCCTTTATATCTAACGTGAAAGAAAAAAGCGACGTTCCCAAAGAGACGGAATGTGGCGATTATTGGGGCGATTCTTACCGAAAAAACGATCAGAATCGCAAAACCTACCCTTATCGACAACAGCGCAACCCCCTGCTATCATCAGGTGTCCGTACCGTATGCAATCTTTCTGCGTAAAAGGCGTATAAGAAAGTGAAATAGAGAGCGGAGCGGTATAATAGACGAATCCGCTCGCGCACTTTACAGGTGAGGCAAGACAAATTATGACAGGAAGCGATACGACTCCCGCTCTGGATACCCCTCGACGACGCTACCCCGGAATCGCTCCGGAAGCGTACCGCCATCCACTGGATCAGCAGGCGACCGCCGCTCTGCGGGCGGTTCCAGGGTTTGAGTTCGCCATCTCCAAGCTCTCCCGGTTTAGCGTCGAACATCTCATATATGTTGAGTTTTGCGCTAACGGGGTCAAGGTGACGCCCAAACAGTGTAAAAGCATCTATGCCCTGTTGCGCGAAGCGTGCGCTATCATGGATGTTCCTGAGCCGTCGCTGTTCCTGTCCCAGACCCCAATCGCCAACGCTTTTGCGCTCGGAAAAGAACGCCCGACCATGGTGTTGCACACGGGTCTGGTGGAACTTCTGACGGAAGAAGAGTTACTCGGTGTCATCGCACACGAACTCGGGCATATCCATGCGGGACATTCCATTTACCGCTTGATGCTTCTCCTGATCCAGCTTGCGGCGCAGGCGGGCGGGGCGCGTTACGGTCTGGGCGATGTCCTCTCCCTGCCGATTCAACTGGCGTTACTGGAATGGGCGCGTAAAGCGGAATTCACGGCGGATCGCGCCGCGATTCTGGTGACGCAAAACCCGGAGACCGTGTTTTCCTCCCTGTTCAAGCTGACCGGAGGATCGCCGAAGATTTTTGAGCAGATGGATCGCGAAGAATATCTCAATCAGGCGGAAGAGTACGACAAGCCAGATTCCGGACGATTGGATAAATTTTTCAAGGGCATGATCGAAGCGGGCATGACGCACCCTATTCCGGTGTTACGCGCTCGCGAAGTGTTGCGCTACGGGGATAGTGACGATTACAAGGCGATCCTGTCGGGTCGTTATGTCCGACGAGAGAAGGACGGCACCCTTGCCTCCGCTCTGCTGGATGCGCCGATCCAATGTCCGAACTGCGGTGTGGAAGCGAATACTTCCTTTTCCTTCTGTACCAATTGCGGCGCCGATCTGCAACCGTCGTCCAGTAACGTGATAGACAAACCGGAATCGTCGGCAAGCGAGAAGAGCGAGGACGCCGAATTCCGTATTTTCGATACCGCAGGGGAATTCCGTTCCGAGGAGGGTGACAATGCTTGAGGAGCGTTTCTGCCCGCACTGCGGACGCTCAAACCCAAAGACGATGCCGCGTTGCATTAATTGCGGTCAGCGTATTGTCAAGACAAATTCCGCTTCTGGAACAGAATCACTGTTACTGGAAGAAGAGTCCGCTACGCTTGAAACGTCTCATACGCCCTGGTGGCAGACGGACGCTCGCAGTCCGGTCCCACCGCCGCCTCAGGTTCGCGAGCAACGGGCGCGTGAGGAAGCCAAACAGCGTGATCTAGACCGAGTTGCGGAACAGGAACGATTGTTTGAAGAACGTCTGCGCACCCATGAAGCCTCCCGTGACAGGATTTATAATGAGAAGCAGGCGAGTTTCGGACAGCGAAACCCGTCGTCCGGTAGAGGAACCGGCAACTGCTGGCGTTGCGGAACGGCTATGGGAGAAGGCGGAGCGTCGTTTTCGTTCTGTCTGCATTGCGGCGCCGACCTTTCCGCAGCAGGAAAAACCGGCGCCACCGGTACGCAAAGCCGTTTTACCTCGGCGGCGGCGCCCGAATACCGCTCCACTTTCCAGACGACGCAAGAGGAACGATACGAACAGCATAACCGGCAACGGACGACAGTAAACGCCAATATCGCAACTACCCGGCGCACCACCAGTCCCGCTGCCGCTGCGTTGTTCTCTTTCTTTATTCCCGGCGTCGGGCAGTTCATGAACGGGCAAACGGCGAAGGGCATTTTGTTACTCCTTGCCAGTATCGTGTTCGGCGCAGTCGTCATCGGCGCTCCGGCAGCGGGTTTGATTCGTCTGGGCGTCAGCATCATTGCGGCAATTGACGCTTACCGTGTGGCGGAACGCCGTCGTATGGGTAAAGAAGTCCGACGCGAAGAATGGGATTTAGGTTGATACAGGTGCGGCTTATCCGGTCTCTCCTGTATTTACCTCAGGATCAAAACCGATTTTTGCGCGCTGGATTCAGCGTCCAAAAGGGATAAGTCATGCAGGAAGTAGACGAAAAGGCGCGGACGGCAAAGGAAGCGGCAAGGAAACTCGCCACCGTTGGAACAACGGTCAAAAATAACGCCTTGCGGGCGATGTCAGAGGCGTTGGGCGATACCAGAACGGCAATTCTGGATGCCAACGCACGGGATTTAGCGACCGCCGCCGACAAGGGCGTCCCCGTACATATGCGCGACCGCCTCACTCTGAATGAGAAGCGGATCGCCGCTATGCAGGAAGGTCTGCATCAATTGATCGCTTTGCCTGATCCGGTAGGCATTGTCATGGGCGGCTGGCGTCGCCCGAACGGTCTCCAGATCAACAAGGTACGCGTTCCGCTCGGCGTCCTCGGCATTATCTATGAATCCCGCCCGAATGTGACTGTTGACGCCGCTTCGCTGTGCCTGAAAGCCGGGAATGCGGTCGTATTACGTGGCGGTTCGGAAGCGATTCATTCCAATATCGCTCTGACCAATATCATCGCGCAGGCGGCGGAAAGCGCAGGCGTTCCAGAGGGAACTATCGCCCTGATTGAAAACACGGATCGCGCCGCCGCACGTCACCTGATGACGTTGAACCGGTATGTCGATTGCCTGATTCCGCGTGGCGGCGCCGCGTTGATTGAGACCGTCGTCAAAAATGCGACGGTGCCTGTCATTGAGACCGGCGCCGGCAACTGCCATATCTATGTGGATGCCAGCGGCAATTCGGATATGGCGGAAAACATTCTCCTGAACGCCAAAACGCAACGACCTTCGGTATGTAACGCCGCTGAGACCCTGCTTGTCCATCGCGATCATGCGGGTATCCATTTCGCCCGATGGATCAGCGCTCTACAGGAAAGCGGCGTCGAAGTCCGAGGATGTCCGCGAACGCTGTCCGTTACCCATGATTATCTGCATTCCCAATCCGGTTTCCGCCCCATAACGCCCGCTACTGAAGAAGATTACTTTACCGAATTCAATGATCTGATCATCGCGGTCAAGATCGTCGATTCTGTCGATGAAGCGATTACGCATATCAATCATTACGGAACACGTCATAGCGAGGCGATCATTACAGAAGATTACGCCGCCGCGCAAAAATTCACCGATGAAGTGGATGCCGCCGCCGTATATGTCAACGCTTCCACACGATTCACCGATGGTTACGAGTTCGGATTCGGTGCAGAAATTGGGATCAGCAATCAAAAACTCCATGCAAGGGGTCCAATGGGGTTAGAAGAGCTCACCACCTACAAATATATCGTTCGCGGAGAGGGACAGAAACGATGAGGTTTCACGCCGCCCTATCCGTTTGCGTTTCGCGTTCTGCCCGTCTCCTTGCGATGAAGTCCGGGCGGTGAGCAATTGAGTCGAATCGGCATTTTCGGCGGCAGTTTCGATCCGGTGCATATCGGTCATTTACGAATGGCGGAAGTGGCGCGGGAAGCGGCGAATCTTGACAGGATTATTTTTGTCCCGGCGCAGGTATCTCCCTTCAAGACCGACCGCAAAGTGACTCCCGGCGAACTGCGACTCGAGATGTTGCGATTGGCGATTGCGGATAATCCGGCTTTTGCCGTCAGCGATGCGGAACTTCAACGACCGGGACCCAGTTTTACCGTTGACACTCTGCGGACGCTAAAAGCGGAATCGCCCGATGCGGATTTTTTCTTTCTTACGGGAACGGATACGATTCGCGATTTACCAAAATGGCGTGATCCGGAGATAGCGTTATCGCTGGCGACGTTTCTGGTAGCGACACGCCCGGGGGTCGCTCCATCGGATGTGCTTGCGGCTCTGCCAGATGCATGGGAGTCGCGTATACTGTTTGTAGAGATGCCCGGTCTGGATATATCATCGTCTTACCTGCGGGCGGCGCTTGCCGCCGGACGTTCGACGCGATATCTGCTGACGGATGCAGTGCGCGATTTTGTCGCCGCTCATGGTTTCTACGGAAATCAGGCGACAGCGCCGGACTAAGGGCTACAGGAGAAAATTAGAACGTGGCGCGAAAAATTGAAATGCCTTCGGAAGAGAAGGCGAACCTGTTGTTAGAGGCGGTAGAAGATCGCAAGGCGATTGACCCCAAATTACTGGACTTGCGCGGCAAGACGGTATTGGCGGACTTTTTCCTGATCTGCTCCGGCACCTCGATTCCCCATATCAAGGCGATTTCGGAAAAGGTGCAGGAGATCGCGGATGACAACCGTCTGCCCACACCGAAAATGGCGGGCGAGCAGGTCAACGAATGGGTCTTACTGGACTTTGGCGATGTCGTCCTGCACATCATGGGTGAAGAACAGCGAGAACGGTATAAATTAGAGGAGTTCTGGTCTACCCCGCAACCCAAGGGAGCATTGCCCCCGATGCCGGGTTCCGTTTCGGAGGAGGATGCCGAATCGGAAGAGGATGACGGAGACTGGGACGACGAAGAAGATGACCTTGAAGACGATGAAGCGTTCTTCAATGAGGCCGATCAGAAAGTCGAACCTATTGACGAAGATGATCTGGATAACGAGGAAGATTCAGTCAAAAAGTAACGTCCGATACATAGCGTCCGATACATAGCGGACGGGCGAAAGTAGCGTAAGGAAAAGAACATGGCGGAAGGCGATATTATCCCGGTCTGTAGCAAATGCGGACGTCCCAATCCGGCGCAGAATCGCTTCTGCGGTTCCTGTGGGGCGCCGCTGGCTATAGTGTCGTCAGCGGCCAGTCCCGTTCCGCCTGCTGCGCCGGAACCTGCGGCGCCTGCGCCTTCCCCCGTAGCGATAGTCGCCTCCCCAGAGATAACGCCGGTTATTACCTCCGAAGAAACCGTTGTCGCAAAAAGGGAGCCTGACGAGCTTGCCGCCCTGATCGCCGCCAAAGCGGCGACGCAAAAACCGCGAAAGAGCGTCCAACCAACACCCGCTTCGGGAGCGGTTCGCAACCTTCCGCCCGCCGCGCCGTTACCGAAAGCGTCGCCAAAGCCAGTGCAGATGATAACGCCGCCCGCCGATCCGATTGCCCGGGAACGCGAACGCGAACGGATGATCACTCAGGCGAACGCCTTTCGCGCCAAAGGGCAGGTGACGGACGCCCGCGAGATATTACAGAAGACGATTCCTTTTTTCGAGGGTCGTCCGCCTCAGGAAATTGCGCCGATCCATGAACAAATCGGCGATCTTCTGGATATCGAGGAATTCGGCGATCAAGCGATGGCGGAATACGAGACAGCGTTCGATTTAGACCCGAAACGCGTCTCCGCCGACCGGAAGCGCGCCGCGCTCGCCCTTTCTCTGGCGAATCGCCGTAACCCGAATATGATCAGTGAGGCGCTATTAAAAGGCGAAGACCTGAGTTCCATACTGGGTGAAGGCGGCGGCCCGCTGACCCGACGAAACGCCGGACTTGCGATGTTTCTTTCGGTAGTTTTCCCAGGGTTCGGTCAGATATACAACGCACAGGTCATCAAGGGCGGCGTTCTGATGGCAATCGCCATCGTGAGCTTATTTGTTGTCAGCG
>Ga0114963_10002932_pt1 | contig 11642 bp, 12 predicted proteins | sample C_131016_EF_Meta_FD_87019 | JGI IMG/M metagenome (GOLD analysis project Ga0114963, IMG submission 87019) | Freshwater microbial communities from Lake Croche, Canada to study carbon cycling - C_131016_EF_MetaG | ecosystem: Environmental > Aquatic > Freshwater > Lake | place: Lake Croche, Canada...
GCACAGGCCGAAGTGCCTGAAATCGTTGGCGGTGAAGCGGCTGCCATTACGCAGAAGGGCAGCAAATACATCTTCCGCACCTCGTTCGGCCAGCAAAGCTCGATCCCGAAAGTTGCCAATTACATTCGCGACGGGTTGAAGGCCAAAAGCGTGGCCGTGGTCTGGGTCAACAATGACTTTGGCAAAGGCGGGCGTGACAATTTCGTGAAGGAAATGGCCAAGAGCGACATCAAGGTTGTTGCCGATATTTCCACCGAATCCGGCCAGGCCGATTTCTCGGCTGACGTGGTGAAGGTAAAAGCGGCCAATGCCGATGCGATTTTCGTTTATACCAATGAAGAAGAAAGCGCCCGCTTCCTGAAGGAAGCCCGCAAGCAGGGCATCAAGGCCCCGCTGATCGGTGAAACCACCTTGCTCGGCCAGAAAGTGGTCGAACTGGCCGGTGATGCCGCCAATGGCGTGCGCGGCCATGTCGGCCTGACCGCCGATGCGCCCATTCCTGCCATTCAGGAATTTGCCAAGCGCTTCAAGGCCCGCTTCAACTATGTCAACGATCACAACGGCATCAAGGGCTATACCGCCGTCTACATGGTCAAGGCTGTGACCGAGAAAATCGGCAAGTTCGACCCCAAGCTGTTCGCCCAGACCCTGCATGGCATGACCATCAAGCCTGAACAGGAATCCGGCATTCTGATGGAAGCCTCATGGGATGCCAATGGCGATATCGATCGCGCCAGCTTCCTGGCCGAGATCGTCGACGGCAAGCAGAAGATCGTCGAAATTCTGCCAAAGCTGAACAAGTAAAAAATGATCTCTGGCGGATCGGCCGGCCTGTCCGGCCGATCCCCGACATCGGCTTGATCGTCTCACGGGTGATTCATCCGACAGGCCTTGCCGGCTTTCGAGGGTCACCGGAGTGATCTGCGGAACGGCTTGTCCAACGCGGCACGGTCCGCGTCATGCGCCTTCTTTGCAATGAACATCTTATCTGGAATGACCGGTTGTCGCATCGGGGCGGGTCGCCTGGACTCTGATCGACTGCCGTTGAGTATGGGGTCACCCGACACCACCCTTTGCCCAAAGGCAGGGCACCCAGTTTGCGGGGCCCGCTACAGAACGGAACCATAGGAATGGCCGCTTTTATCCAACTTTTCGTGTCCGGTCTGGCGACAGGGGCGATTTACGCTCTGGTTGCCGTCGGCTTCATGTTGCTTTGGCAGACCTCGCAAACCATCAATTTCGCACAGGGCGAATTTGTGATGATCCCTGCCTTTTTCGTGTTGTGGGCCATCAAAATTCTGGGTGTCGGGTTCTGGCCTGCCGTTGGGATTGCGGTGATCGCTTCGCTGCTGATCCTTGGTCTCCTGTTCAAGCGGGCGATTGTCGATCCCATGCTCAAGCACGGCGTGCTGCCGCTGGTGATTTCGACCATCGCGCTGTCGATTTTCCTCAAGGAGGCGGTGAAGGATTTCTATTCCTCGCAAGCCCAGCCTTTCCAGGCGATGATCCCTTCGGAAGATCTCAATCTGTTCGGTGCGGTGATTTCCAGCCAGAGCATTTTCATTCTGCTGATCGCCAGCGGGGCTGTGCTCGGGCTCAATAAACTGCTCAACGGGACGCGCCTCGGCCGCGCCATGCAGGCGACGGCGCAAAACCCTTCGGTGGCGCGGATTTTGGGTATCCCGGTCGAGCGGATGATCATGTACACCTTTTTGATCAATGCGCTTTTGGTGGCTCTGGCTTCGCTGATGATCAGCCCGATCTATCTGGCCAAATTCACCAATGGCGACACGCTTGGTCTGGCGGCCTTTATCGCGGCGATTGTCGGCGGGTTTAACCAGGTGCGTGGGGCGATTGTCGGCGGTCTGATCCTCGGCGTCATCGAGAATTTGGCTGCGGCCTATATCTCGGCCCAGTATCGCGGGGCCATTCCGCTGATCCTGCTGATTGTCGTGATCTTGTGGCGTCCACAGGGCTTGATGGGCCGCGCAGAGGAGCGCACGGTATGATGGATTTTCTCACCTCCCGCGCCTTCAAGGCTACGGTTTTCGTGCTGCTGATGGTTGGCTTGATTGTCCTGCCCTTCTTCCTGCGTCCGTTCGGTCTGTTGCTGGTTGCGATGTGGATGGTCCATGCGGTGGCGGCTCTCGGTCTCAACCTCACACTGGGCTATGCCGGCCAGATTTCGATGGCCCAGGGAGCCTTTGTCGGCATCGGGGCCTATTGCACAGGGTTGATGACGCTGGCAGGTGTGCCCTATCCGATTGCTTTCCTGTGCTCGGGTGCGCTGTGCTTCGCCATCGGCTGGATTTTGGGCTATCCGGCGCTGCGTGTGCAGCACCACTATCTGGCCTTCGTGACCTTGGCCTTTTCGACGCTGGTCTTCCTGATCATGCGCAACGAGGAATGGCTGACCAACGGCATTTACGGTTTGACCGATATTCCCCGTCCGATCCTGTTCGGCTGGAATACCGGCAAGGCGCAGGATTTCTATTTCTTCACCCTGCTGATGACCTCCGTGCTGGCTTTCTGCGTCTGGTGGATCATCCGTTCGCCCTGGGGGCGGGCCTTCGTTGCCTTGCGTGAAAATCCTGTGCGGGCTTTGTCGCTCGGTGTCGATACCCGCCGCTATACGCTGATGGCCTTTGCGATGGGATCGTCGATCGGCGGCTTTGCCGGTGCCCTCTATGCGCCCCTCGTCCAGTTTTTCGAGCCCAATTCCTTTTCGCTCACCCTGTCACTCAAATTGCTGCTGATGGTGATCGTGGGCGGCTCGGGCACCTTCTTCGGTCCGTTCATCGGGGCGGCCACCGAAGTGCTGCTGCCGGAATGGCTGCGCATTGCGCAGGGCTATTATCTGATCATCTATGCCATGCTGGTGATGGTCCTGATGATGTTCTGCCCGACCGGCATTATCGGCCTCGGTGAGCGCATCATCTCGCATCTGCGCCAGAAGAAGATTTCGTCGGAGCGCTCGGCCCAGGCCCAGGCGATGGGCCAGGACAAGGTTGCCCAGACCAAGTCAGACACTCAAGGAGGAGCAGGCCAATGACTCCGGTTTTGCAAGTCACCAATATCCGCAAGCAATTCGGCGGTTTGACGGCTGTCGACGGTGTGTCCTTCAGTGTGAACGAGGGCGAAATTCTTGGGATTATCGGCCCGAACGGGTCAGGCAAATCGACACTGTTCAATTGCGTGCTTGGCCAGTTGCAACCAACCGAAGGCGAGGTGCGGGTGGACGGACAACTGGTCACCGGATTGCGCCCTTGCGATCTGAACCGGCTGGGCGTCAGCCGGACCTTCCAGCTGCTGCAGGTGTTTCCGCAGCTCTCCGTGCGCGACAATCTGATCCTGGCCGGGCAGGAGCACAAAGGCAGCATGGGCACGCGGCTGTTCGGCGCGCGCGATGCGGGCCTGACCGATGATGCCAACCGGATGATCGAGTTTTTCCGGTTGAGCCATGTGGCGGATGAAAAGGCCGGCGGGCTCAGCTATGGCCAGCAAAAGCTGCTGGATGCCGCCATGGCTTTTATGGCGGGACCACGGCTGGTGCTGCTCGACGAGCCTGCAGGCGGGGTTAACCTGACCATGCTGGGCCATCTGCGCGAGCGTTTGCAGGCAATCAATGCGGAGCAGAACGCCACTTTCGTGGTGATCGAGCACAATATGGAGTTCGTGATGGCCCTGTGCGATCGCATCATTGTGCTGGCCGAAGGCAAAGTGATTGCCGAAGGCACTCCCGACGCGATCCGTTCCAACCCCGAAGTGATCGAGGCCTATCTTGGACACTGAACACAACACCGTTTTGGCGCTAGACAATATTGTCGCCGGCTATGGGGCGATGACCATTCTCAATGGCACCACTTTCAATGTACGTCGTGCCACCATCACCACGGTGATCGGCCCCAATGGCGCGGGCAAATCCACTGTCTTCAAAACCATTTTCGGCATGCTGAAGGCGCGGACCGGCACCATCACGTTCGACGGTGCCGACATCACCAACAACACGCCCCGCCAGTTGCTCGAATGCGGCATTTGCTATGTGCCGCAGGGCCGTAATATTTTCCCCGAATTGACGGTGCGCCATAATCTCGAATTGGGCGGGTTTGCAGCTCCCTCCCACATCAATATCGACGAGCGGATCGAGGCGGCGATGGACCGTTTTCCGATTCTGCGGCAAAAGGCCGATGCGCAGGCTTCGACCCTGTCGGGCGGCCAGCAGAAATTGCTGGAAATCGCCCGCGGCCTGTTGCTCGATCCCAAGCTGATCCTGATCGACGAGCCTTCGATTGGCCTGTCGCCCCTGATGGTGCAGGAGACCTTCGACATTCTGAAAGATCTGCGTGCCAAGGGTGTCACCATCCTGATGGTGGAGCAGAATGCCAAAAGTGCATTGCAGATCTCCGATGACGGGCTTGTGCTTGAACTCGGGCGCACTAGGATGGCGGAAACGGCTGAAACGCTTCTCAATGATCCGCGCGTGGGGCAATTGTTCCTCGGTGGTGCGATGGAGCCAACGGCTGCCTAATCCAGTGCGGGGAAACAGCCATGCGTCAAGAACTGACCTTGAGTGACCATGATGCCCGAATCGCCGTCGAGGTGATCCGGGCAGAAACCGAAAAGCGCGGCAAAAGCGCGGTGATCGCGGTGGTCGATTCGCGCGGCGAGTTGATCAGCCTGTTGCGGATGGACGGTGCGGCCTTCAGCTCGGTCAATGTTGCCACCAACAAGGCCTTCACCGCCGCCCGCCTCAAACGCCCGTCGAGCCTGATCGGGCGCAATGCCCGTCACCCCGAAACGGGTTTCAATATTTCCTACTACAGCGATCCGCGTTTCATCGGGTTCAGCGGCGGCCTGCCTGTGATCATCGACGGGCAGACGGTGGGTGCTGTCGCCGTATCCGGCCTGACCGAGGCCGAGGACGAGGAACTGGCCGAATTGGCCATCACAGCCATTCGTGCTGCCAATTCGTAATCAACAAAGGATATTCTAGATGAGCCATCCCGATCATTATCTTCTTGCCGGTGTCATGGGTTGGCCGGTGATGCATTCGCGCTCGCCCAAATTGCACAATTATTGGCTGGCCCAGCACGGTCTGATCGGTGCCTATGTGCCGTTGGCGATCAAGGAAGCGGGTCTGGAAAAGGCTTTGCGCGCTCTGCCGGCTTTAGGCTTTGCCGGTTGCAACCTGACCATTCCGCACAAGGAACAGGCGATGAAAATCGTCGACCATCTCGATCCGGTTGCCAAGCGCATCGGGGCGATGAATTGCGTGATTGTTGGGGGTGATGGTTCGCTGTCTGGCACCAATAATGACGGGTTCGGCTATATTGCCAGTATCCGCGAGGCCAAACCCGACTGGCGTGCCGATGCCGGTCCGATCACGGTTCTGGGTGCCGGCGGCGCTGCGCGGGCCGTGCTGGTCAGCCTGATCGACGAGGGGGCCAAGGAAATCCGTCTGACCAACCGCACCGCCTCGCGCGCCGAGGATCTGGCTCGCGAATTCGGCGGTCCGATCAAGACGGTGGCCTGGAATGACCGGCATGATGCGCTGGAGGGCGCAGCCATGGTCATCAACACCACCTCCCAGGGCATGGTGGGCCAGCCCGAAATGGACTTGACGCTGGATCTGTTGCCCAAGTCCGCACTTGTTTCGGATATTGTCTATATTCCGCTGGAAACCCCTTTACTGTCGGCAGCGCGCCAGCGCGGCAATACGACGGTCAATGGTTTGGGCATGCTCTTGCATCAGGCCCGCCCGGCCTTCAAGGCGTGGTTCGATGTCATGCCGGACGTGACGCCCGAATTGCGCAAGATGATCGAAGCGACCATCTGACCGGACCTTCATGCTTTTGAATTCAGGAGATTGAACCATGTCCCACCATCCTTTCTCGCTTGTCGGTCGTGTGGCCCTTGTGACAGGCGCTTCCCGCGGTCTCGGTTGGGCGATGGCCGAACAGCTGGCTGCGGCAGGGGCCCATGTCGTGCTCAACAGCCGCGATGCCATGGCGCTGACCAAACAGGCCAAGCTGCTGCATGATCGTGGCCAGAAGGCCTCGGTCGAAGCCTTCGACGTGACCGATTCCCATGCTGCCGAACTGGCCGTGGAGCGGATCGTCAAAGCCCATGGCCGTCTGGATATCCTGGTCGGCAATGCCGGCATCCAGCACCGCAATGCCATCGAGGACTGGAAGGGCGATGACTGGGACCGGGTCACCGATGCCAATCTGAAGGCCTGTTTCTTCCTCGCCCAGGCGGCTGCCAAGCCGATGAAGGCCCAGAAATTCGGGCGGATCATCTTCACCACCTCGATCACCGGCCTGCTCGGTCGCGCCACCATCCATGCCTATGTCGCCTCCAAGGCCGGACTTGCCGCGATTACCCGCTCGCTCGCCGCCGAATTGGGCGAAAGCGGCATTACCAGCAATTCGATCTGCCCCGGCTATTTCGAGACCGAAATCAACACCGCTCTGCTCTCCGACGAGGCGTTTGTCACCCGCATCAATAACCGCACCGCGCTCAAGCGTTGGGGCAAGCCGGCAGAACTGGGCGGGGCGGCCGTGTTTCTGGCTTCCGATGCCGCAGGCTATATTACCGGCCACCAACTGGTGATCGACGGCGGCTTCACCTCCACCATGTGAGAGCGGCCCAAGGTTCGGACCATGATCCCCGGAGCAGCCTGGCTGTACGGGGATTTTTTGTTCGGGGAGTGCCATGCTGTCTTAGCCTAAAAGACCACGCATCCCCTCTTGCTGCGCTGCGGTCTCCTGGTCGAGAATGGCGGTCTTGAGGGAGATATGATGATGGGCATTGCCAAAACCGGAGCGGGACGCTTTTTCGAGGATTTCCGTCTGGGCGATGTGATCCCCCACGCGACCCCGCGCACCGTGACCAGCGGTGATGTGGCCCTCTATACCGCGCTTTATGGAGGGCGGTTTGCGGTCCAGTCCTCGGATGAATTTGCCCGCGCCATCGGCTATCCGCAGGCCCCCGTCGATGATTTGCTGGTGTTCCACATCGTGTTCGGCAAGACCGTGCCGGATATTTCGATCAATGCGGTGGCCAATCTCGGTTATGCCTCCTGCCGGTTTCTCGCTCCGGTCTATCCCGGCGATACGCTGTCGGCGACCTCCGAGGTGATCGGCCTCAAAGAAAACTCCAACGGGGAAACCGGTGTGGTCTATGTCCGCTCGCGCGGAGTTAACCAGCATGGCGATGTGGTGCTTGATTATGTGCGCTGGGTGATGGTGCGCAAGGCCGATCCGGCCAGTCCGGCTTTGCATCCGCATGTGCCCGATCTGCCCGCCTGTCTGGACGCCGATGCACTCGGCGATGCCTGTCCGGTGATCGTGCCCGATGATTATGATCCGGTGCTGTCGGGCTCGCTGTTCCGCTTTGCCGATTACGAAATCGGCGAACGCATCGACCATGTCGACGGCATGACGGTGGAAGAAGCCGAGCACCAGATGGCGACGCGGCTCTACCAGAATACCGCAAAAGTGCATTTTGATGCTTTCCATCAGGCCGGGAGCCGGTTCGGCAAGCGGTTGATCTATGGCGGAGTGGTGATTTCGCTGGCTCGTGGCCTGTCCTTCAACGGTTTGGGCAATGCCTTTCATCTGGCCGCCATCAATGCGGGCCGCCATGTCGCGCCGTTATTTGCCGGAGACACGGTATTTGCCTGGAGCGAAGTGCTCGACAAGGCGGTTTTGCCCGGCCGTGACGATGTCGGCGCGCTCAGATTGCGGCTCGTGGCCACCAAAAACCGTTCCTGCCATGATTTCCCCTATCTCGAGGGCAAGACTTATGACCCCTCCGTGATCCTCGATCTCGACTATTGGGCGTTGATTGTTCAGTAAAAATGGCACAGAGGGGTTTTTTTTCTGCTCCCCCTAGCCTAATGGTCATAGCGACCTATGATTGCAGAATGGTGCAGATCAGTTTAGAAGCACTGCACAAACTTGCTACGGGAAAGCGAAAGTGTCCATGGCTCATTCGAAACCGCCTCTCCACCGTCCATTGTCGCCGCATTTGCAGATCTATCGTCCTGCATTGACGATGGTCATGTCGATCGTCCACCGCATCACCGGTGCGGCCTTGTATTTCGGCACTGTCATTCTCGCCGTCTGGCTGATGACGGCAGCCACCAGCGCATCGAGTTTCGCGTTTGTGCACGGCTTTCTCGGCTCATGGCTGGGACAGTTGATCCTGGTCGGCTATAGCTGGGCCCTGCTGCACCATATGTTCGGCGGCATCCGCCATTTTGTCTGGGATACGGGCCGGGGCTTCGGCGCGCATGAGCGCCATCTGTTCGCTGTTCTGACTCTTGTGGGTTCTGTGCTTTCGACCGGCCTGATCTGGGTCGTCGTTTATTCAGTCAGGTAAAAACCATGTCCGACGCCACTTCAATGAAAACACCGATGAAACGGGTGCGTGGTCTTGGATCGGCCAAGACCGGTACCGACCATTTCTGGACCCAGCGTCTGACTGCTGCGGCCACCATGCTGCTGGCGCTGGCGCTGGTTGTCGTGCTGGCGAGCACGGTCGGCAAGGATGCAGTCGCCGCACGCGCGGTATTGGCTCAACCGCTGGTTGCTGTGCTGTTGCTGCTGTTCATCCTCAGCGGCGTGGCCCATATGCGGATCGGCATGCAGGTGATCATCGAGGACTATGTGCATGAGGAAGGCGCGAAAGTGATCGCGCTCGGGCTCAACACGTTTTTTTCGGCCATCATCGCAGTGGTCTGCCTGTTTGCTGTTCTTAAATTGAGTTTTGGAGGCTGAAACCATGGCATCGCAACAGGGCTCAACAGCAGCACCATCCGTGAATGGTCTGGCCTATCCGATCACTGATCATACTTTTGATGTCGTGGTCGTGGGTGCGGGCGGCGCGGGTTTGCGCGCCACAGTGGGCTGCGCCCAGGCTGGTCTGCGCACGGCATGTATTTCGAAGGTGTTCCCGACCCGTTCGCATACGGTGGCAGCGCAGGGCGGTATTTCGGCTTCGCTCGGCAATATGGGTGCGGATGACTGGCGCTGGCACATGTATGACACCGTGAAGGGGTCAGACTGGCTGGGCGACCAGGATTCGATCGAATATCTGTGCCGCAATGCGCCGGCGGCCGTTTACGAGCTGGAACATTGGGGCGTGCCGTTCTCGCGCACCGAGGAAGGCAAGATCTACCAGCGTCCGTTCGGCGGCATGACCACCGATTTCGGCAAGGGCATCGCCCAGCGCACCTGTGCTGCGGCTGACCGTACCGGCCATGCCATTCTGCATACGCTCTATGGTCAGGCTTTGCGCAATGCGACCGAATTCTTCATCGAATATTTTGCCATCGACCTGATCATGGATGACGAAGGCCGCTGCCGTGGCGTCGTGGCCCTGAAAATGGATGACGGCACGATCCACCGGTTCCGTTCGCATCTGGTGATTCTGGCGACCGGCGGTTATGGCCGCGCCTATTTCTCGGCCACCTCGGCGCATACCTGCACCGGTGACGGCAATGCGATGGTGCTGCGTGCGGGCCTGCCTTTGCAGGATATGGAATTCGTACAGTTCCATCCCACCGGCATTTACGGCGCGGGCTGCCTGATCACCGAGGGTTCACGCGGTGAAGGCGGCTATCTGACCAATTCGGAAGGCGAGCGCTTCATGGAGCGTTATGCGCCTTCGGCCAAGGATCTGGCCTCGCGTGACGTTGTGTCGCGCGCGATGACCATGGAAATCCGTGGCGGTCGCGGCGTCGGCAAGAACAAGGATCATATCTACCTGCATCTTGACCATCTCGATCCGAAAATCCTGGCCGAGCGTCTGCCCGGCATTTCGGAAAGCGCCAAGATTTTCGCCGGCGTCGATGTGACCAAGGAACCGATTCCGGTGCTGCCGACTGTGCATTACAACATGGGCGGTATCCCGACCAATTTCCATGGCGAAGTGCTGACCAAGAAGGACGGCGATCCGGACCGGGTTGTGCCGGGCCTGATGGCCATCGGTGAAGCGGCCTGCGTGTCGGTGCATGGCGCCAACCGTCTGGGCTCCAACTCTCTGATCGATCTGGTGGTGTTTGGTCGTGCGGCCGGTCTGCGTGCCGCCGAGCTGGTGACAGCCGGTGAGCGCCATGCCGAATTGCCGAAAACCTCGGCCGATCTGGCCCTGTCGCGTCTGGACGGTTTCCGCCACGCTTCGGGTGGTACCGCCACGGCCGAATTGCGGATGGACATGCAGCGCACCATGCAGAACAACTGCGCGGTGTTCCGCACCGGCGACGTGCTGGAAGAAGGCCATACGCTGATCCACAAGGTGGCTGGCGGCAAGGACGACATCCGTGTCACCGACCGTTCGCTGATCTGGAACACCGATCTGCTGGAAACGCTGGAATTTGACAATCTCATCTCCCAGGCTGTGGTGACGATGGATTCGGCCCTCAACAGGCAGGAAAGCCGCGGCGCCCATGCGCGCGAGGATTTCTCGGCCCGTGATGATGTGAACTGGATGAAGCATACGCTCGCCTGGCTCGATCAAAAGAGCGCCAAGGTGAAGATCGATTATCGTCCGGTGCACACCTATACGATGAGCAACGACATCCAATATATCGAGCCAAAAGCTCGCGTGTATTGATCCTGAAGGTCTGGAACGGGAAGAGATCATGGTCCAGTTGAACCTCCCCAAGAACTCCCGCGTCGGTGTTGGCAAAGTCTGGCCAAAGCCTGCAGGAGCAACGAATTTGAAAGAATTTCGGATCTATCGCTATGATCCGGATGGCGAGAGCAATCCGCGCACCGACACCTATTTTGTCGATCGCGACGATTGCGGTCCGATGATTCTGGATGCGCTGTTGTGGATCAAGAACAAGATCGACCCCACACTGACCTTCCGCCGCTCGTGCCGCGAAGGGATTTGCGGCTCCTGCGCAATGAATATCGACGGGTTGAACACGCTCGCCTGCACCAAGGGCATGGATGATGTGCCCGGCGTGGTCAAAATCTATCCTTTGCCGCATATGCCGGTGATCAAGGATCTGGTCCCCGATCTGACCAATTTCTACGCCCAGCACGCCTCGGTGGAGCCATGGTTGCACACAACCTCGCCGCAGCCCGAAGCGGAATGGAAGCAGTCGCATGATGACCGCGAAAAGCTCGACGGTCTGTACGAGTGCATCCTGTGCGCCTGCTGCTCGACCTCGTGCCCGAGCTATTGGTGGAATGGCGATCGCTATCTCGGCCCTGCGGCTTTGTTGCAGGCCTATCGCTGGCTGATCGACTCGCGCGACGAAGGCACCGGCGAACGCCTCGATGCGCTGGAAGACCCGTTCCGTCTCTATCGCTGCCATACCATCATGAATTGCGCCAATACCTGCCCGAAGGGGTTGAACCCCGCCAAGGCGATTGCCGAAATCAAGAAGATGATGGTGACCCGTCAGGTCTGATGCGGGCTGTAACAAAACGACAATCAAAAGGGCACCTGCGGGTGCCCTTTTTTGTTGCTCATACGATCGTCTGGCGCGCCCTTTGACGAAGTCCCGCTCAGGCAACCACAGAAAGACTGCCGATAGCCAGCACGCAGGAAATGCCGACCATCCAGACGATTGAACGCAGCAATGGCCTATCTGTGAGATAGGCGATGATATAACTGACGCGGGC
>Ga0114963_10002933_pt1 | contig 11641 bp, 9 predicted proteins | sample C_131016_EF_Meta_FD_87019 | JGI IMG/M metagenome (GOLD analysis project Ga0114963, IMG submission 87019) | Freshwater microbial communities from Lake Croche, Canada to study carbon cycling - C_131016_EF_MetaG | ecosystem: Environmental > Aquatic > Freshwater > Lake | place: Lake Croche, Canada...
AAGCAACCTGGGCATCAATGTACTTGAAAGCTTTATTCAAACCGATGCCGCCATCAACCCCGGAAATTCAGGCGGAGCCTTGGTGGATGCCAATGGTTATCTTGTAGGCATTAACAGTGCCATTTACTCCAAAAATGGGGGCTCTCTGGGTATTGGTTTTGCTATCCCGGAAAGTCTTGCGCGCCAGGTGATGGAACAAATCGTTCAACATGGTGGGGTTGCCAGAGGTTGGATTGGCATTGAACCGCAAGATGTCCCAGCTGATGCGGCGGCTGCAATGGGGATCAAATCGGGTGCCTATGTTGCGGGATTAGTCAGAGCCAGCCCTGGGGACAAAGCGGGGGTTCGTCCCGGAGATATTCTGCTCAGCTTAAATGGCAACCCCATCCTCAATGCAGCCAACGCCTTGGCTCAATTTGCGCTCACCCGTCCTGGTCAAACCGTGCGACTAAAAGTATTGCGGAATCAGCGCGAAATCCTATTGGAATTTTCTATAGGCCGCAGACCACGTGATCTGGACTCCCATGAGCTAGGCTAAAAAAAACGGCTACGGTGCAAACCGTAGCCGTACAAAGGCAAAAAATATTCAGGCTGCCAATACAGCTGCTTGCCAAACCTTACGGCGATAACGCCCCCCATTCACCGGAACATGTCCCAGTTGTTGAAGACGCACTCTCACCCCGATTTGAGCTTTAGCGACAAACAAGGCACGCTCTAAATCCGTTCCAGTTTGCCGATTCAACTTGCCAGACCCGGTATCCACATCCGCATAGAAAATCCGGTAATGACGCCCGGCTGAATCTGTTCGTTCTGTAAATCCCGTGGCGGCCAAGATCCCAGTACAAACATATTCAGGCGTCACACCCGGCGGAAGCCCTTGAAGATCATCGGTTGCATCTACCGCAGGAAATGCTGCCACCTTCCTGGTTGCGGCCTCCTCATTACCCTTTGGATTCAGGGGCAAACTTCCTTGAGTTGAACTGACCTCCGATTTTCCATTGAGCTTACGGCTTCGTTTTCCGCCTCGACCTGAACCCGCATCTTGCACTTCAACCGGTTTGGGATCACCAATAGGTAAGCTTTCATGGCGACCGGAAACCAAATCCATGCCTCCTTCTTCAATCAATTGATTGACCGCATCCAGGTTATCCAGCATGAATCGCCGGGCTTTACCCTCGCGCGAAGAAGCCACTTCCAACCACGCATCAGGTAATTCCAGTCTTCCCCATGGTTGTGCAGGACCACTCACTGAAAAACGCATCTGTGCTTGACCCAAACGTGCCCGCATAGCCCACGCTGCATCTCGCCCCATTCTTTTAACCAAACGGGTGAAATCCAACCAAACCACACGACGCACCCGGTGTTTTTTCACCTGAAAGTGAAAGACCACTTTAAAGCCGTCTCCCTCTCGCGTATGAAAACTAGCCAGGGTGTAATCGCGATCCCCATAGGCTTCATCAAAGGGATTGTTCGACGCAGCGCGCCGCTCCATTTCACTTGACTCCGCCCCAACTTCTTGGGAAAGCGCATCAGTGGGGGCGCTTACTGTGGCATCAGAAAGTGAAACGTCTGTCTTCACTGTCTTTTGCTCAGGAAACGCCATCACTGCCATCGAACGCCACCGGGGCGTCTTTTGGTACAACTTTCCTGCTACCCAGCACACTGCTTGAATCATGAATCGACCTGTATACAACGCAACTTCAAATGGCAAACTAAACATTTTTACTTCCTCCAGGCGTAAAAAAGCCGGAGACGCCTCTCCCGCCAAACAGCGGGTGAAGCAGCCGTCCGGCGAGACTGTGTTGCACTTCAGAAAAAATCTGATGCACAGCACGACGTGGTCAGTACTTAACGTACTCGTGTGATGTCTTTCCAAAAAGGAAAGTTGTCCAAAAGGACAAAAGTAATGCGCATTCAGTTTGAAGCGATCTGTTTAATTTCGCTTTCTGGAGAAGCGCGAAGAATTTCAATCAGCAGGCTATGATGTCGCCATTAGACTCAAGCGATCAGTGCCAGACCTTCTTCATCCCATGCTCACCCCTGCCGATCTTGAATTTACCGAGGAGGGTCCTCGTTCACCGCGATACAACGACCGCTACTACGGGCGTATCGGAGCGTTAGAACAAGCACGCACGGTGTTTCTTCAGGGCTGTGAGATTGTCACTTCCTGGCACAAACAAGAGTGCTTTTGCATTCTTGAAACCGGCTTTGGATTGGGGATGAATTTTCTGGCCAGCTGGGATGCCTGGAAGGCAGATCCAGATCGACCCGATCGTCTGCATTTCATCAGTATTGAATGTCATCCCATTGCGCTCTTACAGCTGGCCCAAGCCCATCGTGATGAACCCTCTATTGCCGAGCTCTCCCGGCAACTCAGGATGCATTTGCCCCCAGCCATGCCCGGACTCTATCGTTTGGAGTTTGAACAAGGTCAAATCTGCTTAACCTTGGTCTATGGACAGGATCAAGTCGCACTCCAGTCCATCACAGCAGAAGTGGATGCCGTGTTTTTAGATGGATTTGCACCCGACCAGAATCCTGCCCTCTGGTCCCAAGAAGTAATGCATCTCTTGGCTCAGCGCTGTAAACCCAACGCTCAACTTTCTACTTGGTGCGCAGCCGCCGAAGTCAGACGTCGATTAGAGCACGCGGGCTTTGAAGTTCAGCGTGGCCCCGGGATTGGATCTAAACGAGAAACAACACGCGCTCGATACAATTGAGCGCAGGCACCGCTTCAACGCGCGCTGATTCCTCCTCAACAACGGGAAGCCATCGTGCTGGGCGCAGGCTTGGCCGGGACTTCTGTATCAAAGCGCTTGATTGCACGAGGCTGGACCGTCCACCTCATCGATGCCGGTTCTGGCCCGGGGCAGGCTGCCTCTGGAAACCCGGCAGGCGTTGTACGCCCCTTGGTTTCAAGAGATGACAATCGAACCAGTCAATTCACGCGTCATGCCTTGCTGTATGCGGCGCAACGTTGGTCTCCTTCTGATGGACCGCGTAACCCGTTTTGGCACCCTACTGGCGTCCTACAAATTGCTCGTGATGAAGCCCAGTTCGCACAGTGGCGAGCCATGCTTGATACACTTCCTCACCCTGGGGAGTGGGTGCAATTTCTATCGCGCCAAGAAGCCAGCATTCGTAGCGGATTCAAAGTACCCCAGGGAGGGTTATTGTTTCCCTTAGCAGGATGGGCAGAACCGGTCGCTCTCTGTCATCAACCTCTTACTGAACACAAAGAAAGGCTTTACACGCATTGGAATCAAACTGTTCATGCCTTAGTACGAAGCCAGAATCAGAATCAGAGTCAGGATCCTGATTGGATTGCGTTAGATTCCACTGGCGCTGAAATTGCTCGGGGTTCAATTGTGATTCTTGCTTCAGGTGCGGGGATTCCTTTTCAATCGTCTTCTATGCAGGACACTCTGCACCGCCAAAGCCGTGAAGATCTCGCCCCAGGTCGAAGTGCCCGTCATGATTTTTTACCGCTGCACTTTCGTCCACTTCAACGCCTGCGGGGGGAAACCCTGCAACTTAAACCTGAAGCGGATCGCAGCCTTGATTTGGTCATCTGCGGAGAAGGTTATGTATGCCCCTCGCCTGATCAATCGTGGAGTGTCGGAGCCACTTACGATGCTCATCCGGGTTTTGATCTGACGCCAGAAGGGATTCAAGAGAATACGGACAAACTGCACACCCTCCTGGGGGAGTCTTCCTTGAACCCCACCTTCTGGGGTGGGCGCGTAGGGTATCGCAGCGTAACGATTGACCGGCTTCCGATCGTTGGCTCTGACCCCGAGTGGCCGGGCTTGTGGCATTGCAGGGCTTTTGCTTCGAGGGGATTAGCGTGGAATGAGCTTGCCTCAGAGGTATTGATTGCGCAAATTCAAGGCGAACCGCTGCCACTCAGTCAGATCTTGGCAGAATCCATCTCTCCTTCCCGCCCAAACCTACGCAATCGTCATCCCTAAACGACGCCCCCATCAATCTGGTAAGGCGTCAAGCGCATCCAGAACATGATCTTTATTGCCCCAAACCTCAAGATGCCATCGACTCTGATCAAACCGCATCCAATTGAGGGCGCAATTCGGCGTTGGAATAGACAGAGATGCTTCAATAGATTGATCGGTCAGAATCCTAAAAACAGTATCCAACACCGCCCCATGCGTCACGGCGAGCACTGTTTGACCCGGGTGTGTGTGCGCCATGTATTCAAGCTGTTCTAGGCATCGGGATCGCAGCATATTAAGACTCTCACCGCCCCCCATATCAAAATCGGGTTCGCGCGCACGAAATCGTCTTAAGGCATCAGGGTCTTTGCGGCCGATCTCTTCATACGTGAAGCCTTGAAAGGCACCATAGTGTCTTTCCCGCAGGCCGATCTGCTTTTTTAACTCCAGACCGAAATGCTGGGCCAGCGGAACGGCAGTGGTGGATGCTCGGGCTAAATCACTACTGTAAACGGCATCAAAATGCATTTTTTGGACGACCGCTAACAGCGCTTCGGCTTGGTTAAGCCCGTTTGAATTGAGGGGAATATCCAACTGACCCTGAACGCGGTTTTCCACGTTCCAGTCTGTTTCGCCATGGCGCACAAGGCAAAGATTCAAAGTTTTCATGGTTGAATTGTCGCTTTTAAGAACGATTCGGACAAGGCAAGGGATCGAGATTTATAATGTTTGATACTTTTAAAATCTTTCTTCCTCTGTACAGGATGCAACACTATGTTGTTTGAACTTCGCCGCTATGAAATCCGATCGGGTCGTCGTGCTGAATGGGTCGCCCTCATGGAAAACACCATCATTCCTTTTCAGGTGTCTAAAGGGGTTGTGGTGATTGGAAGCTTTACTTCAGAAACCGAACCCGACGTTTACATCTGGATGCGACGCTTTGATGATGAAGCAGCGCGCGTGCGGATTTACGCAGCGGTGTATGAAGACCCCACCTGGGTGAATGAAATCAAGCCGATTGCGGATCAAATGCTGATTCGCGAAACCATTCAAGTGACGCGGTTGAATCCCACTCCTCTTTCAGTTTTGCGCTAACCCAGGATCCCCATGCTCATCACGCAGGCCGAAGCAATATTGCTGCAAGTGCCGTTCGAGCATCGCAGCCCCCAACCTGCCCTTTATGGTCGCCCTTGGAAAACCTTCGATACGCTGTTGCTGCGTGTTGAAACCGATGGCGGGATCGTAGGCTGGGGAGAAGCCTTTGTTTTTCATGCAGGAGCTGCCACCCAGAGCGCCCTTGAAACTCTGGTCATCCCAAACTTGGTGGGCAGAGATCCCAGTCAAATTGTTCCTCTCATGAATGATTTGCAGCGGCGATTGCACATGTATGGCCGAACAGGCCCTGTTGCATGCGCCCTCTCTGCGGTGGATATTGCCCTATGGGATATCAATGGAAAAATGGCGGGGATGCCCTTGTTCAGAATGCTGGGGGGATCTACGCGAACTCATTTGCCTGCCTATGCCAGTCTACTCCGCACTGCGGATGCGGGGCATGCTGCCAAAAGCATTGAGCTTGCATTAAAGCGCGGTTTTCGTTCGATCAAGCTACATGAAATTGATATCGACCCCGTCACGGCCGCCCGTGATGCAGCCGGTTATGACATTCCTTTGATGCTAGATGTGGATTGCCCACTGAGCCCAGGGGACGCCATTGAACTTTGTCGTCATTTAGCCGAGCTGGAATTGTTCTGGCTTGAAGAGCCCGTGTGGCCTCCCGAAAATTATGATGGGATTGCCGATGTCCGGACCAACGGCGGCATTCCTATTGCAGCCGGGGAAAACGCGGGATCCGCGATGGACTTTAAGCACTTGATCGCAGCAGAGGCGATTGATTTTGCGCAACCCTCCGTAGGCAAAGTGGGGGGAATCACTGAAATGCGGAAAGTTATCGCCTTAGCAAGCGCTTACAACGTCACCGTTCACCCTCATTCCCCCTACTTAGGCCCAGCCTTATTGGCCACGCTGCATGTCAATGCAGCCGCCGGTGAAGACATGTTGGTTGAACATTTGTTGATTGAGCCAGAAGCCACTTTATATGGCGCTTCGGTTCGCCCGTTTAATGGTTCCGTCGCCGTTCCTCAGGGTCCGGGCTTAGGGTTAGAGCCCGACATGGCCGTGATTGAACAATTCGCTGTGCGTTGAATTAATCCGCGCTGGCCGCAATCAATTCGCGGGCATGCTGAAGAGTTGTTGTTGTAATCGCAACCCCACCCAACATCCTAGCGACTTCATCCACCCGCCCATCCTCGTCCAATCGCTTGATATGGCTGATGGGCGCCCCATCGGTGGATTCTTTTAAAACGGTTAAATGATGGTCAGCCCAAGCAGCCACTTGAGGCAGATGGGTAACACACATCACCTGACAGCGCCGACCCACTTGATGGAGGAGACGCCCTACAATTTCGGCCACTCTTCCTCCAATACCCGTGTCTACTTCATCAAAAATCAGGGTGGGGGTTCTGGAAACTTGAGCGAGAACGGTTTGAATTGCCAGACTGATCCTTGAAAGCTCGCCGCCGGAAGCTGTTTTAGCCAGAGGGCTGGGTGTCTGCCCCTTATACGCTGACAAGCAGAATTCGATCTGTTCATTTCCATGCGCGCTCCCCGATGGCAGAGGATGCATTTGAACAACAAACTGTCCGTCACTCATTGCTAAATCATGAATCGTAGAAGTCACTGCCAGAGCTAAACGATCGGCCGCCTCTTTTCGTGATTGAGAAAGTTGCTTCGCACATACGTTGTATTGTTCTCGAGCCGCGTCACGGGTTTTCATTAACTGTTCGCGCGAACCTTGCATCTCAAGGGCGTCTAGCCTTGCGCGCACCGCTGTGAGTCGCTCATGCATTTGATCCGGATTGATGCGGTAACGGCGGGCACAGGCCATCACCCGTTGCATGTGATCTTCCACTTCAGCAAGACGACCAGGATCACATTCAATCCCGTGGGCATAACGGCGTAAATCTGAAACGGCTTCATCCAAAGCAATCACGGCGCTTTGAATCAATGCCCGCGGCCCCCCCAAACTAGGATCAATGGTCTCCAAATCGGTGAGTCGTTGCACCAGCATTTGGATCTGTGACAGGACATCGTCATCGCCTTCTGAAAGGCGATCCAGTCCCCATTGTGTAGATTCCAGCAAACTACTGGCGTGGGCTAATCGAGAGTGTTCTGCCTGAAGGTCTTGCCATCCTTGAGGGGTCAGACTGATGGGCTCTAAATCATCGCGCTCGTATTGCAGTGCTTCACGCTCTTGGGCCAGGGCTTCTTCTCTCGTCGCCCATTCATTGAGCGCACTTTCACAATCCTGCCAAGTCTTCCATGCTTGAGAGACTTGCTTAACCCACTCTGAGGCATCCGCATAGTCATCGATTAAAGTGCGCTGGGTTCCTGCGCGCAGTAGCGTTTGATGCGCATGTTGCCCATGGATATCCAATAGGCCTGCCCCTAATGCGCGCAATTGCTGCGTTGTAGCAGAACGACCATTGATCCAGGCACGGGATCGCCCTTGAGTATCTAAACTTCGGCGCAGTAAAACCGTTCCTTCTTCATTTGAAAAACCCTGCGCTTCCAACCAAGCGCGGGGCCCGACGGCTGCGGCATCTTGTTGATCCTCTTGTGGATCTGGATCTGAATCTGGGCTGAATGCGTCGCGATCAGAAACCTCAGAGGGCTTTGATAAAGCGCTTTGGGGCAACGCAAATAAAGCAGACACCTCAGCCCGCTCAGCCCCGGATCGCACCATTCCGGCCTCGGCCCGAGCCCCCAGCACTAAACCGAGGGCATCAATTAAGATCGATTTACCGGCGCCCGTTTCACCGGTGAGAACAGTCATGCCCGATTCAAATTCAATCGCAGCCTGTTCCACAATGACAAAATCACGTACCTCTAGCGAGAGCAACATGCCAAACCAGTCCTAGAGATGTGCGCCCCAATGGAGCTTTTCGCGAAGCATGGCGAAATGGCTATGTCCATGCGGATGAAGAAGTCGGGCTGGCGAAGCCGATCGTGTAATCACGATGCGGTCTTCTTCTTCCAGATCGAAGGTGTTTTGCACGTCGAAATTCACATTGGCTGAAGGGCCCCGCACCATAATAATTTCCACACGGGCGCGATCACTCAACACAATGGGACGATTGCTCAGTGTGTGGGGGCAAATGGGGGCTAACACCAAGGCATCCAAGGAGGGATGAACAATCGGGCCCCCACTGGATAGGGCATACGCAGTTGATCCCGTAGGCGTGGAAACAATCAGACCATCTGCTCGGAGGCCATATACAAACTGTCCGTCTACATAGACCTCAATTTCAACCATGCTGCCACGGGCACCTTTACTGACCACAACATCATTCATGGCCAGGGTCTCTTGCACTGGCAATCCATTTCGGAGGACCACTGTAGACAGTAATGCGCGTTGTTCTTCTTGGAAGTGCCCTTCCAGAATCTGACCTAGCATGGCTTCCATAGAATCTGCCGGGATATCCGTTAAGAAGCCCAAACGCCCCAGATTGATCCCCACCACAGGCACATCATGCTGGACCAAGTTTCTGGCGGCGGACAGCAAAGTACCGTCACCGCCCAGAACAACGGCAAGTTGAACCTGTGCGGCCAAGGAGGAAATAGGTTGCATGGCGACTTGACCGGTAGGGATGGACGAGATGGAACGATCATCCACGATCACTTGCTTTCCCTTGCTCACGAGAAAGGCAATTAATTTTTCCATTGAGCGGGTCAGATGGGCACTATCGTACTTGCCGATCACCCCTACGATGTCGAAAGCTGGGCGCATGTCCATGATTAAACCACAGCCGCTCCCGATGCACGAACCCCCCTTGACGGGAATCCCGACTATTTCTGACTGAATGTGGGATTTGTGTAAAATATCCAACATGTTAAATGATCGTGCACGCGCGCTTTTAAAAGCTCTGGTTGAGCGCTATATCGTTGAGGGACAGCCTGTGGGTTCCCGAACGCTGTCTCGCCATAGCGGCCTCGAGCTCTCCCCTGCCTCGATCCGAAATGTCATGTCGGACTTAGAAGAAATGGGGCTTGTTACCAGTCCCCATACCTCTGCGGGACGAATTCCTACGCCACGAGGCTACCGTTTATTTGTTGATACGCTTTTAACAGTCAAACCGCTTGAGCAAGAGGCAAGACATCAAATTGAGGATCATCTGCATCCCGATGACCCTCAGCGATTGATGTCTCAAGCTTCTCAACTGCTCTCTGAACTGACCCAATTTGCAGGGTTGGTGCGGATGCCGGTGCGCCAATCCCCCAGTTTTCGGCATGTTGAGTTTTTAAGACTCAATGAACGACGGTTGCTCCTCATTATTGTGGGGCAGGATGGCGACGTCCAAAACCGGATCATTGTGACCGATCTACCCTACACGGCCTCACAGTTAACCGAAGCGGCCAACTTTTTAAATACCCACTATGCAGGCCAGAGCTTTGATTCTGTTCGGGATCGGGTGCACAGCGAACTACAAACGCTGCATCGCGATATCTCATCGCTGATGACCACGGCGATTGATCTGGGGCGAGAAGCCTTAAACGAGAGTCGCAATGAATATGTGCTCTCAGGTGAAGGGAATTTGATCGTTCGCCAGGAACCTTTAGCGGACATGCTGAAACTAAGACAGCTGTTTGGCATGTTTGAAGAAAAAAGCTCTTTATTGCAACTGCTGGATGCCAGCCAGCGGGCTGATGGGGTCAGTATCTTTATTGGCGGAGATTCAGGTCTATTACCCGTAGACGAATTCAGTATGGTTTCCGCCCCCTATGAGGTAGACGGCAAAGTGGTTGGCACGGTTGGTGTGGTGGGCCCCACCCGAATGGCCTATGACCGCATCATTCCGATTGTCGACATCACCGCCAAGCTGCTCTCCAGCGCACTTTCTGCCTAGCTCCATGCAGGCACGCACAACTTTTTTTGAATAGCAGAGTCTGCTATCCAATCCCTCAAATTCAGGAGTTTAAATGCCTAAGTACATTCCCGAACCCGCCTACCAGCATGGCTCTCCGCGCCGCGTAGGCATTCTAGTGACCAACTTAGGCACGCCCGATGCTCCCGATGCGCCTTCCCTGCGCCGTTACTTAAAAGCATTCCTGTGGGATTCTCGCGTGGTTGAGATTCCCCGCCCGATTTGGTGGGTGATTTTAAATGGCATCATTTTGAATACCCGACCCGCCAAATCAGCAGCGAAATACGCCAAAGTTTGGATGCAGCCCGGAGGCTCTCCCCTTCGCTACTGGACAGAACAACAAGCCCATAAATTAGCCGCAGTACTGGCCCAAGATGGGGGTGAGCCCGTTGAAGTGGCTTGGGGAATGCGCTATGGCAATCCTTCCATTCAATCCGCAATACTAGAACTCAAAGCAAAAGGTTGTGACCGGATTCTTTCTTTCCCCATGTATCCCCAATACGCTGCCAGCACGACCGCTTCGAGTATGGATGCGATTGCCGATACCTTCCGCCGTTTGCGCAATGTGCCCGGCCTCAGAACCATTCGCAATTTTCATGATCACCCAGCGTTCATTGCGGCTTTAGCCCATAACGTTCGCAAACACTGGGCACAAGAAGGACAACCTGAAAAACTCATCATGAGTTTTCATGGGGTTCCCCGCTATACCCTAGATAAGGGCGATCCCTACCACTGCGAGTGCCTTAAAACAGGGCGCTTGTTGGCGGAATCCTTGGGATTAAACCGCGACCAATGGATCGTGACATTCCAGTCTTTATTCGGACGTGCGGAATGGATTAAGCCCTACACCGAGCCTACTGTCCGCGAATTGGCTAAAACCGGAACACGTAGGATTGATGTTATTTGCCCTGGATTTCCTTCTGATTGCCTTGAAACGATTGAGGAAATTGGCATGGAAGTGCGTGATGCGTTCATAGAAGAAGGCGGCGAGACCTATCACTACATTCCTGCCTTGAATGCAGATGATTTGTGGATTGAAACCATGGCTCAGATTGCCAAAGAGCATCTGGTGGGCTGGCGCGATGCAAACTGGAATGCCGCATTAGAAACGGCGCAAGGGGCCGATCAACGCCAAGCGGCTTTAGCGCTGGGAAGCCCTCAGTAGAATTTTTTTGCATCGGGTGCTCTTGAAGCGGGGCGCAGTGACCCCATCTGCATGCCAGCGAATAGACGATACCTCCATCCAGGGAGCACCCCATGCAAGAAGATCAATCCAATCAAAATGCAGCGCAAGCTGCTGATGCATCAAGCGAAACACCACAAACCGAAAAAGCTTATGAGACCCTCAGCGTAGAGGATAGACTCGCCAAAGCCGAATCACTTGCCCAGGAAAACCATGAAAACTTCCTGCGCGCCAAAGCTGAAACCGACAATGTGCGTAAACGTGCTTCTGCAGACTTACAACAGGCGCGCAAATTCGCGCTGGAAAGCTTTGCTGCCGAACTCGTCACCGTTAAGGATAGCCTCGAAGCCGCTCTGACCGTGCAACACAGTGAGGTAGAGGCCTATCGAAATGGGGTGGAATTGACGCTTCGTCAACTCTCCAGCGTATTTGAAAAATTCAATGTGCTTGAGATTTCGCCTGTTGGGGAAAAATTTGATCCCAATCGCCATCAGGCCATTTCCGCATTAGAAAGCGACGAAGCCCCG
>Ga0114963_10002934_pt1 | contig 11641 bp, 19 predicted proteins | sample C_131016_EF_Meta_FD_87019 | JGI IMG/M metagenome (GOLD analysis project Ga0114963, IMG submission 87019) | Freshwater microbial communities from Lake Croche, Canada to study carbon cycling - C_131016_EF_MetaG | ecosystem: Environmental > Aquatic > Freshwater > Lake | place: Lake Croche, Canada...
AAGGTGACTGGCGGTGCTGAATCAACTGCCTACCGAGATTCTGTTCGATCAACGTGACGCAGAACGCGGTTTATCGGGAGAAACTTTGTGATCGACACCCACAAGAAGCTCGTCGCCGCTGGCATGGTTCTCTGCGCCATTGCGTGGTGGCTCGCGGCTGCGGCCGAAGCCGAGCGTACCGCCGCCCTGATGCGGATCGTCGTCGTCTGCTGCTTCCACCGTCTCTGGAGCGCCTCGCATGTCTGACTCTCACAAGAAACTCGCCCTCGCAAAGGAAGACTTCCAGCGTCTCAGTGAGTACTTGCGACGAGTTGTGCCGATCATGCGGTGGCTGAACTATGCGACACTGGTGTGCTACGGCGTGAAGCCAGCCGATGCTGCGACGGCTGCGACGTCGGCTGATAGAAATAAAGCAATTAATTGTGACTGCGACTAACTTGGAGAATGAACATGAAACTTATGACGTCTCATATAAAGACTATTACTTACCTAACAGAACAATATTCTGTTAGTTCAGATCCGAATATTACCCTTGAGGTCAATAAAGAAAATGGAGTAGTACGTGATTGCCATTTCACAAGGAAGGAAGCGTATTCAGATTATGGTGGTGTGCTCGGACATGGGGATGGGTACAAAAGGTTCTACTTATACAAGAATCAAATCTTGAAGGAATTGTCCACAAAGCATTTCGCAGATATCCAATTTTTAGAATTTCTCGTTCCTTTTGATCAATTCATAGACGATGATGAATTGGATTTGAACTTAGTATTGCAGCCATATTGGACAGGGCATATGGTATTCAGGATAACTGACCTGCGTCCTGTACCAACAGTCCTGCATTTCGACTATATAGATGGTATCGACAACAAAAACTACTACATAGATAAAGCGTTAGAACATCTCAGAACACATCGTTTTGTATTGGATGTCCAAAAAGAAAAAATACCTGAATACAATGCAGAAGCAGATCGTACGCATGGGCTAAAAGTCAAAGTACTTCTGTCACAAGCTGCATCAGATGCAATATGGGATACTGCTAAGGATACGAAAAACCCGACCGTAGAATATCAAAATCTCTTTCGGAGTTATGGACCGGACCCCTTGGATGTAAGACAGTTTTTAAAACCTGCACACATGCAATGATAATGGCGCGATAGGGGAGGTACTGTATGAAATTAAGTGATATAGACGAAATACTTTCTGTGTTCAGGGGAATGAGTAATGTTGAATTTGATCAAGCTATGGAACAAGGGTATCTTGAGTCAGATAACAGATATAGCCCTTACGAGCACCAGACCGGTGGAGTTACCTGTTTTGGCAATTATAAAACCGCTGTTCATTACGCTAAAGATGTCGCTATAACTAAACCAGCAGATATCTATATTGATTATAGAAGTGAACGACCAAGAGAAAAGTCATATGTTGGTATAGTGGTTGAAATACCGAGGACATTAGTCAAAGACCGTGCACAAGATCGCCGTGTTCATTCAGATGAATATTGGTCTTTCGAACCGATACCCGTCGACAAAATAATCAGAGTATGGAGTTTTACGCCATATGTTGTCGACGATATAGTCTATTTCAAGGAAGAATTAATCGACCTATGAACTTCTGTTAAGCAACAGGAGCAGATTAAGCAACAGGAGCAGATTATGGAACAGGAAAATAAGACATGGCGAATGCTTTCCCCTGGCGAGACGATTCGCGTGGGCGACGATTACGGTGGTACTGTGGGCCACAAAGTGAAATGGCGGCCGACTGAGAACCACGGCTACCCTGTGGGAAGGGGAGAACGCTACCGCCGCCCCGTGACGCCGGAGGTTAGCGGTCGAGAGGATTACCCTAACGTCGTCCAGCCAGACGCTGAGTGGCGATTGCTTTGCGTCGGTGATGTTCTGCAAGAGGGCGACGAGTTTCTTAATCTCGGGGCGCGTCCTGTGACCTGGGAAACTTCTACATCTGGCCGGGCGATTCGAAACGAGGAGTGGACTTTTTACCGCCGCCGCGTGGTGCCCAGCGACGGATGGCGAATGCTGGCCGAGGGCGAGGTGATTCGCGAGGGTGACGAATACGGCGGCAATGGGCGGGGCGAGTGGAACTGGACACCTACTAATAATCCAACGTTCACGGTGAGAAGGGGAGAACGCTATCGCCGTCGCGTAGGACACTCCTCCGTCGTCTCAGCAGGCGACGGTTGGCGATTGCTAAATGTAGGCGATATTCTGAAGGACGGCGACGAATATGCTATAGAAGATGAGAAACGGGGGTTTAGATGGTCGCCAGTGAAGAGTATTGGTATGAAGATACAAAGTGACCACTGTTCAGTATTTCGCCGTCGTGTGGAGAAGCAGGAGCCTAGTGAAGGTGTAGAGAAGCAGGATCCTATTTTGGTGCGTTCGGATAATGAAGGCTGGCGCATATTACATGAGGGAGAGGTCATCTGTGAGGGAGACGAATTTAAATCTCTCGGCGAGTGGTGGCCGGCAAATTCTATCGGTATAACCGTAATACGGGGGAGTCAATACCGCCGCCGCGTATCATTTCGGTCGCAAATCCGCTTAGCTACCAAGCTGCTCCAAGATGTGGAGAAAGATTTTACTAATGGAGTCGTTCTGACCGAAGAAGAGATAGAATGGCTCAATAATATCCGCAAGCTTCCTTGGAATATTGTTCAATCGAAAGATATCCCAGGCGGTATTCTGGCCCGCATCGGCAGGGTCATTAGGCAAGATAGTCCTTGATATGAAGAATTAGTTACTCAAAATTTATAACTATTGGAGACCGTATGTACGTCACAAGCGAAAAAGACGCTAACCTTACCTGGACACAGCGAAAAAATGCTGGCAAAGTCCGACGCGAAACGCGGCTTAAAGCTCATCATTTCACAAGGAATACAATGTTTAGTAAAGATGACCAACCATTATTGGCTCTCGATTTAAACAAATTTCTGTCTAGAGAGAAGCCACCGCATACTTTTGACCTGTCCGACCAGCTTGCCTTCAATATAATCAAAAAAGTCTTTGACAATTATGCACACGACAGGCAGATGTTGATAACGACTATCCAATGTATTATGGCTGAATGCGAATACAGGCTACGCAAAGGTGAAGATTCGGGGGACAGAAGCACACTAAACACTTGTCGACAAGCTATGAGTAGTCTTAAAGGACTCGACCACCTCGGCATTCCGCCTCGAAGTGCTTGAACCGCACAAGTATTGACTAACCAGTAATAGGTGATGTCGTGTTTCAGACCGACCTGTTAAAACGTGCCCAACTGTTAGAGAAAAATGACGTAGATCAAGCCATAGCTTTAATCTACGATACGCTTGATCATGCTTTTACTTCAAATAAGTTCACAGAAGTAGATGATTGGATGGAGGATATTCGGGCTGAAGAATACTCTGTGGATATTCTGTTAAGTGTGCTTACAGCATCACTACCCGCTAAAAAGTCATTACCCTCTCGAGGCAGATTCTTCGAGAAAGTCCGGCAATCACTAATGACACAAGACATTAATAATTCAATGATCAAATTATTGCTCATGGGACTTGAATAGGAGTCAAACATGGGCCATATGGAATGGGCTAACACGAAGTGCATGCAGATCATTGCTGCCAAACCATCGGATATTACCTAAACCCAAAGAGGTGATAAATTGACCAAGCGTGACCGACAAGCCGCCGAATATGCCAGTGAAAAAGACACAAACATACACGAGATCGTCAAGCACGATGGTTCACTTTGGACGTTAAATAAGAGTCCTACGATCGATCCCGATAGATGTGTAGGGACATGTGCCAATTGCATGCACTGGATAGCCAGAGACGCAGGGGACGACACCCAAACATTCGGTGATTGTCATAGAGTAATGCATTATGCAGGCGGTAGCCGAGAAAAAGGATTCAGAGATAACCAGAGTATCCATGATGAGCCAGCGGTCGTCGTGGACGGCAGCGGTTACTTCGCCCGCCTGAGGACCAAGGCAAATTTCTCATGTATTCTGTGGGAGCAAAATACGACACAAGATCATGTAAACGTTTATTATAAATGGTATCGAGAGCAAGCATTCGACGTAGAAGATGAGTAATGATGTCGGTTATGGAGAGCAAGCCGTGGATGAACATTGCCGTTTATTCACTTGTAGCCATCCGCTAGAAAAGGAAATCCAATGTTTTTATTCGGTTTGCTAATAGGTTGTTATGCAATGATTGCTATTTTATTCTGTGTATGTCTCGCGTTTTTATGTTGCTTAGGAGGCAAATCCAGTGATTTATGGAAACCTATCATATACCCGATAGTTTGGCCCATTTCATTGCCTTTATTTATTATGGGTATTATAAAATAATAACAGGATGAGGTATCTCCATTGTAATTGCAGATAGCTAAAAAGCATATCCCTCTTGACAACACGATCAAATATGTACTGCTTATAGCATAGGTCCCAATAATAATGAATTATCGATCATATATTTTAATATCATAGCATTAGATACATCCCAAATAGAGAGTATATGTGAACAAATATTTCTAGCCTGATTCGTTATTTTTTCACATTCGTCTGAATTTGCAAAACACCACTCAAGATTATCTTGTATATCATCAACATTTGATGGGATATAATGAATATATGGTTCTAATAAATCATAATACCACATAACCCAAAGGGGATGTTTAGGTCTCGCCATCTGTATATCTTTTTGAATAACCCATAACATCACAGAGCCACTCTGCATAATCCACCAAGGAGCATCATAACAAGCTGCTATACCAGTTATGTTAGCAATGATTTTAGATTCACTCATCTGTTGAATGGTCAGCTTATCTTTTTGAAATTCCAGATATGGCATTTGCCACGATGGTGCTGTTTCTCCAAATCTAGAAAAACCAATGTCCATATATGGATGGTTAAAATACCTTTTACAAAAATCGAGTCTTGTATTGATCCATTTTGATGAACCTATTGGTATATAAGGATCTAATGTTGGACAAGCATTTCCTCTCCATAATAATGTATTGCTTTTGCTATGGTAATCATTATATGTATCCCCCCCAAAATGATGTCTATACATAGGTAGAAGGTAATGAATATCGCTAAAAGGTAATGCTGGTATAGATATGGTATTAGGAACTGATGCGGCTAAACAAATGTTCGGTAATTCTTCTAAAACCTGCCTATGAGGACAACCATCCGATAAGTCGATTAGAAAAGACGAATGACATGGAAAATCAATATTAAATTTATCTATTAAATTATTGATATAATCGACATATAGAGCTGCTCTGTATTTGATATTATGGTTTATATTGGTCAAATTGCGACATGAAACTACATTTCCCACAACATCATAAAGAGCCAAACTCGGAGGAAAAGAATTGGTTAAGCCGTATTTCGATATGATACTTTCAAATGTCGCTGTGCTTAAATAATCTATATTCTTATCAGGATTATAGCTATTAAAAAAACGAGACAAATAATGCATAGTATGTCCTTAAATTTTATTTAAACCATTAATACACAAAGAATTTTTTTTTATGCAAGATACCGTTCCTGTTAATAATTCCGTAAGATTCTTCCCATTTTGGAACCAAATAGATCCAAATCAAGTTATAGGACTATTGGAAATGGTTAATCATATTCATACGAATAATCCAAATGCTAAACATTGGCTCGAATTAGGTAGTAATATTGGTGAATCTAGTACTATATTCCTTGGCTTCCCTTTTGTAGAAAAATTAGAATGCATCGAACAAGCACCTGGTAATGTGCAGCTCTTAAAAACCAAATATTCAGAATATGTCCAATCTAATCGATGTTCCATTCATCACGGTTTTTCATATGCTCTTGTCAATAAGTTTGATAATGAATCTCTAGATGTAGATTATATAGATGCTGACCACAATTATGACTCTGTCGTTAGAGATATACAAGATTATCTTCCCAAAATTCGATTAGGTGGTTTTATATGTGGTCATGACTATGATAGAATTGCTTGGCCCGGAGTAGTTAAAGCTGTTGATGAATGTGCACATAGGTTAAATAAGCAGCTTGCCATTTTTAAAGATACTAGTTGGTTATTAAATAAAGATTGAATAAAACTGCATGATTAGGTGGCATGTAACCCATACCTCTGCTTTTGTTGTGGTAAACCCCTGATCTGGATCACCTGTAGATCAGAATATAAATCCTTAGCAGCTTGTAATTCTCTGTCTATATAAATCTGACCATAATCCACAAAAACCGGAGACGCCTTGGTTATCCACCACGCCAAATAAGAATCCAGCCCACCGCTAACCAAACAAATAGCACTCATAAAGACATCCTATCTAGATATAATAATTACGTATAGATATCGCCGGCATCGAACACACAGCAGCAAATATAGAGCAAAGGAGACATCAAATGCACGGTAGTACGCAGGCTACAGTAGTATTAAGCGGCAAACCCAAAAGCTGGCCACCACAATGGCAGAACCACCCAAGATTTAAAGACTACGCACAGAAAATAAATAGTATATTAGGTGTAGCTGATATAGAGTGTGTCATGGAGGTCTCATATCAGGTTAGTTCTGGCTCTCGAGGGGGCTTAGATGAACCGTCCAGTGGCCTAGATAGCGACTTCGAAAATGCAGAAATGATAGATGTGAGCATACACCCACACGACTCTACAGCCCACATCCAGTTTATTAAACAATTCGAAAATCAAGTTAATGGAGGACGGGTAAAACATAAAACAGTAACGCCGTGGGGGGCAGCTTCATTAGCAGAAAGAAAATATTTAAGAGATAAGGAATTAGTACAATTGATAAGCGATCTAGCCAGTGATCAGATCGACAGAGAATGGGGTCAAAAACATAGCCGAAAAGCAGTAGCCGATATGGAGGATTCATATAACGACCATTATAATGAAGACATAACCAATATCGCAAATATGTTGGGGGAAGACATAGACGAGTCCAATGGCCTCACCATGTGAATTAAGATACGCACGGTCCGAATATTCAATCTAGCAATATACCAATAATAGAATGTGCGTCAACACCTTGGTACAACACTTGCACAATAGTATCAAAAATACCAATATATGTTCCGCGACATCGAATATTAAAGGCTTGATTGACCACTTCGTCAGTCAAATGATCGATGGTGATATCACCGTCGAACGAATCACCACCGAATATAGCCGCCATACACACCAAATAGGAACGAGAAGGACTAATACCGTAAGCAGAAAATACCCCACCTTCCCCTTCAGGGTCCACCCAACAGTGTAGTTCCCCTCTTTGATTCAGATGATCATCCAAACACTGTTTAAGCATTTCACGTAATATCATTCGTTCTTCCACCATTAAATGACTCATGAAATTGTTCTATCCAATTCATTATCTTCTCGTCATGCAAAGCTTCTGCGGCCAAATCTTGGATCTGTTTAATATTTTCTTTTGAATCATGGGAAGACCTGGCACGCGATCCATTATCAGGATCATCATATATTACAAAATCACCACTATATTGTTCTACTTTAGTTATAACATAATTCAACTCTGGTATTGAATCGGTTCCTATCTGCCCGAAGATAGCAACGTGACAATCTAAACCTTCTATATAGACGGGATCAGTCACTCTTATCAAGAAGGAATAGAACCACTCACCTTCACCTTTATCCACATCCCCAATCGTGACCTTACCTACACTCGTCTGGCTCTGTATCTCAATTGTTTGTATATCCCCTATCCGGGTTTGCACATGCAGGCCATGACTGGTTACGTCTCGCTTTATGCCCTTTAAAGTAATTATTCGCCCTTGGTCATTAGATATACTTATCAATCCCCCAGTAGCTATGTCATATATATCTTTAATCAGCTGTGTAATAGTCTTATCGAAATCTGTGTAAGATTGTTTTATACGTAGTTTATTAGGGCCTGTGAACCCTATCGTTTTAGCACCTAAATCTATAGTCATATGATAATCTAATGCATACACCCTTTGGTTGTGATCATGAGAAGGCGGGAGAAGCGATACATAAATTACTGGACCATGTCCGAGTATCTTCGGAGGTCTGGGATCGTAACTCAACCTAGCTATAGTCCAACCATCGGGAAGAATCTTAAGAAGATAACTATTGAAAGTCCTTTCATTAAATTCTTCATTTATCGTAATGATGGAGTTTAAAGCACTCTGTAGTCTACTGTTAAAGTCCATGACTCATCTCCTACTCTAACTTATTCAACAGGTCCAGTGTCTCACCATGGTGACCAATACGCGGACCCTTAAAAGCAGCATTCCACGGTTGATCATAGACAATAGGCTGAGTAAGCTTATGCTGACCAGTCCTAAAAAATTGATTAATATTATCCATGCTATCATCAATAAAATAGTCTAACTTTAACAACCTTGCTATTTTGGCTTTGCTGTCCTTGGGAGCACTACGGATGGGACCACTACCAGCGAAATATATCGGCACATGACCAATCCCCACCCTTTTTAACCAAGACCGAGTAACATCTTGACTCTTTTTACTCCTCGCTGTAATAATTATAACTGTATGCCCATCACGTTGAAGTTGCTTGATGGTGCTTACAGCATTGTTCAAGCTAGGAAGTCGCTCCATGTCAATATTTTTAAAACTATCAACAACTAACGGCCCTAATTGCTCCTTGGTCATACCCAACTTACCCAACAAAGCCGGTATATCCTCAAAATAAAAAGACGTCCTATCCCCCTTAGGCACATATTTATTAATTATCAGACTGAGTTTTTGACGTAAGACTTGATCAAGATCCGCCAAAACATCATCTAGATCATAACCAATCCTAAGGTAACGGCCTATATCTTCTAACGCGATAGATAATTGCTTATCAAAATGGGTAGAATATAATGACATGATCACCGATCGGAGAATGGTTAGGTCCCGTATGTTATATCACTTTCACCAATCATATAAACATTAAAACCATAACTCTCAGCAATCTGCTTCAACCGCCTTTGAGCAGTAGTCATATGAACCGAACCAGCACCCTCAGAAATAAGAAGATCAATAACCCTAATTGCCTGATCGGTAGCAATATCCTCATTACGGGTACCAGGATTCATCACACCCAAACCAGCGGATCTAAGCATCATATTAGAAATAATAAACTGGACAGCTTGCGTAAGATCCTTAGCACCATAATGCCAAGCACTCTCATCACCATGTATAATCCTATCTAGCTGCCTAATAGTCGAAGTATAAGACTTAACTTTCTTAGAAGATCTGAGCAACTCCCGCGCATTCATAGCAGCTTGAAGAGGCTCAGTAATAGCTAAATCCAATAGTCCCTGATACTGGTTCTCGAGCCCCTTATGTCTGTCGGCCATAAAAACCTCCTAATCTTATTACAAAAAATCCTGTACTTGATATATTTGATCAGTCTAACCGACAAGAAACACGCCCTATATGCCCTACCATCTTCCACAAAGAAAGAATGAAAATACACCAGATTCCTAGTAATCCATGGTAATGACATGAGATATGGGTATGTTCCCATAAGATCAGTATCATCAATAAATTCATCCAAAGACTCGTATATTTCTTTGAACATATTGACTCCTCTAAAATATGTGCCAAGAGCATAATACAAGTGAATTTATTTACATGTATCATAAAAGAATTAACTGTATTAGATAAGACAGCAACACGTAGGCAAGTCACGGAGTATAGACGTCCGATCGCACCACAAAAAAGAAGGTAAATTATGAGTGATGATAACTATCACCAGAAGTTAAGAGATATTATCGTATCTTCTAGGTGGCGAAATATATGGTTATTCTGTCTGTTAATGGCAGTTTTGCAACTACGCCTAGGTATGGCAGATATCGCTAAAGCTATCCGAGAGGCCCGAGATGACTACAGCCAAACCAATAGATAATCCTACCCAAAAGTAGGCCGATACTTCCATAACCCAAGGAACAAGCCAGATGAGACTCATAGACCCGTGGTCAAACGATCATTATGGACGTCGAGATACTGACGTCCCAGCCATGCAGCAAGCACTCGTATCACGCGGATACTGGGCATCCAAGCAAGCCATATTAGAAGCATGGGCTAACTACTGTGAATCACAAAGCGTAGGATGGCTATCACCATACCAAGTAGACAACACAATGAGCCAACACGCAATAAATAAACTACTCGAACATTTAGGAGTCAGCGACGACACCTATAAAGAATAATTATTTTCACCGCCAACTCACGGACTCCTAAACAATCAGACACACAAAATCAGAGGATACTATGGATAACACTGAAACACAAAACGCCCTAAAACTCATGGCCGCAGCCAGATCATACTGGGACACATGCAACATCAACGACCCAAAACGGCACGACGCAGTCAGATGGCTCACAGACCAAGAAGGAAGACTACTAATCTACACAAGAGGAGGATACAGAGAACAACTATTAGCTACCCTGGAAAAACTCAAAGCGACAGAAACATACTATTTCGAAGGAGAACAAATCCCACGACAACCCAAGGACAATCCACAGACCCAGCTAACCAACGAAGAGCAAGAGGCACTGCGAGAATGTGAAGACATCGCCCGGTCGCAGCTAGACTCAGCAAAGGAGGGCGGTGACGAAGAAACGATCGCAAGATGGACCAGGCGTCACGCACTCATCCGCTCACGTTTAGCTCGAGCGGTGAAAGAGAATTGCATTGGAGTTACGGACCCTGAGAAACCAGCAACAGGGGAAGCCTACAAGGGCAGCGTAACCGTCTTAGAGACCGTCGCAGAGGCAGTATACGAGGCTATGCTATTCGACCGTAGCAGCATCAACTGCCATTCAGCCCCTCCGTCTTCACCGTTGGTTCCCGCCCCTCCGTGGGTTCCCGGCGGAAATTCATTAGCGCAGGAAGAGGCCCGAAACGCCGCTCGGAAGATCCTGGCCTTCGTACATCAGGGACCACCAGGTGACGGCTGGCGTTTACTTCACCACGACGAGATCGTTCTCGAAGGGGACGAGTACCTCGACACGTCGGCCATATCATTCGGCTGGAAGCCGACTCGTGACGCTGGCGAGAAAGCCGGCGGTATGCTCTACCGCCGCCGTGTTGAGCCTGTAGCTGAAATGCTCACCGCCGTCCGCGAGGCGATTGAGCGGCTGCAACGCTCCGTCATCGATTGGAAATTAGAAGCAGAGGTGCATCGCACGCGAGCAGCAGCCGCCGTTGCTGAGATCGCCCGCCTGCGTGAGGCCGTCGAGATCACCGACGCGGAGCGGTCTGGGTTGTTCCGAGCGAAGTACCGACTACTGGACTGCAAAATGAACGAAGAAGCGGCCGTAATCGAAGCCATACTATGTCGGGCGGAGAAGGAGGAGGGGCGATGACACCACAAAACCTGCGCACGTTCTCCCGATGGCTGCGGCGTTTGGCGAATGAGTCTCCTGACGTACACCCGAGAGTCGCGTGCGATCTCGCCAACTGGCTCTCATCGCAAGCCGACGAGATGGAGGCCGCTGCCACGCCGCAGACCCCCGCGGTGGACGAAGAGGCCACGCGGAAGGCGGCCGAAAGCGGCTGTGACGTTGTGGTATTTGAGGTGCCCCAGCCGCCCGCCGCCGGCGTGACGCTCACCGACGCGGAGCGGGAGGTGCTGAC
>Ga0114963_10002935_pt1 | contig 11641 bp, 8 predicted proteins | sample C_131016_EF_Meta_FD_87019 | JGI IMG/M metagenome (GOLD analysis project Ga0114963, IMG submission 87019) | Freshwater microbial communities from Lake Croche, Canada to study carbon cycling - C_131016_EF_MetaG | ecosystem: Environmental > Aquatic > Freshwater > Lake | place: Lake Croche, Canada...
CCTGCGGTGGCTTGCTTGATCAACTCGGTTTTTTGATTCAAGGTGCGACCGGTGACCACAAAGACGCGCTGAGCCCCCCGCAGTTGCACCTCTTGTTGCAAGGCCGTGGCGGCAGGGGTGCCAAAGATCACGCGGTCCAACGGTAAAAATGAAAAAAGTCCAGGTGTCATCAGAAATCCTTTTGGTGAAACGGTTGACATGCGTGACCCCACCCCACATTTGCACTTGCGTGGGTATGGCTTTTTGTCGATCTTGCCAAAACCGCTGGTCAACAAAATTGATCGCATGGCCAAGCAATTTATAACTGAATTCAGCCCAGCCGCCGCAACCGCCGGGACACATCTGAGGCTGCGATCTGGCCAGTGGAAATCGCCCCACAGACTCAACACACACAGAGCCGTCAACATGAAAAGGCATAAAAAACCCCGACACAAACTGCGTTGTGCCGGGGTTATTTTGGTAGGCGCGACTAGACTCGAACTAGCGACCCCCACCATGTCAAGGTGGTGCTCTAACCAGCTGAGCTACGCGCCTACAAATTCGATGCCAGATCATAGCAGAGAAAATGCCCTGTTTTGCGCTGACAGCCACAATTCGAACGGGACGTGGTGAGCAAGGTCAACGACGCCGCGCAGACCCCACACCGCGCACCTGTGCCACTTGCATCAGCACCCGCTGCAACAAACCCGAGTCCGACACTTCGACCGTGAATGTCATCCAGGCCGTGCCTTTGATCGACTGAGTTTGGACGCCAATCACATTCATTTTTTCTTTGGCAAACACTTCAGAAATATCGCGCAGCAAACCTTGACGGTCGTGGGCTTCAATCGCCACATCCACTGAATACACCGCGCTGGCACCCAGCTTGTGCTGACCCCAACGCACTTCAATCACGCGCCCAGGCTCACGCTGGCGCAGCGACTTGAAGTTGCTGCAATCTAGGCGGTGAATGCTCACACCCTTGCCACGCGTGACAAAGCCGCTGATGGCATCAGGCGGTGCAGGTTTGCAGCAGCGCGCCAGCTGGGTCAAAAGCGAGTCCATGCCCACCACCAACACGCTGGCCGCTTGGTTTTTGACAGGGCCGCGGGATTTTTTTAGCAAAACGATTTCGTCGGGCGTGAGCGAGGGCTCTGGCGGCTTGAGCAGGACCTCGATGTTGCGCAGCGAGTATTCGTCTTTGCCCACCACCTCAAACAAACCCTCGGCGGATTTAAAGCCGAGTTGGTTGGCCAAGTCGTCCAGCTTCATCGCGGTTTTGCCTTCACGCTGGAGCAGTTTTTCAACCGCTTCGCGCCCCTTGGCGACGTTCTCGTGCATGATCTGCGCGTTAAACCAAGCGCGGACCTTGGCCTTGGCACGCGGGCTGACCAGATAACCCAACTCCGCATTGAGCCAGTCGCGCGACGGCCCGCCCTCTTTGATGGCATTGATCTCTACCGTTTGGCCGTTTTGCAACACGGTGTTCAGCGGCACCATCGCGCCGTCCACCCGCGCACCTCGGCAGCGATGCCCCACATTGGTGTGTACGGCGTAGGCAAAATCAATCGGCGTGGCACCTTGGGGCAATTCAACGATGGCTGCATCCGGCGTCAACACGTAAATGCGATCTTCAAACAGCGCCTTGTCCTGCAGTTGCTGCTGGGCTGAACCCGAAATATCACGCTCCCAAGCCAAGAGCTGGCGCAAGACGGCAATCTTGGCGTCATAGTCACTGCTGGCAGTGACGCCGGCGTAGCCTTTTGCTCCCGCCTCTTTGTAAGCCCAGTGCGCCGCCACACCGCTTTCGGCATGGTCGTGCATGACCGGAGTGCGAATTTGAATTTCAATCGGCAAGCCATCGGCATCGCGCACCACGGTGTGCAAGGATTGATAGCCGTTATTTTTGGGCTTGGCAATGTAGTCGTCGTACTCCTCGTGTACCGGCGTGAAGCGCTCATGCACCCAAGCCAGGGTTTCGTAGCAACTGGCCACATCGGGGACCACGACACGCAAAGCGCGAATGTCAAACACCTGCGCAAAGTCAAGCGATTTGCCGCGCATTTTGCGCACGATGCTGTAGATGTGTTTAGGCCGCCCCTGAACCGTGGCCGCGATGCCCTTGGCCAACAGCTGCGTCTGCAATTGCAGGCGCAGCTGTTGCATCGCATCTTCGCGCTCGGTGCGCTTGGCGTCGAGCAATGAGGCAATGTGCTTGTAGGTCGCCGGTTCCAGGAAACGAAACGCCAGATCCTCCATCTCCCACTTGATTTGCCAAACACCCAACCGATTGGCCAAGGGCGCAAATACCGTCAAGGACTCGCGGGCCAGGCTCTGCGGCACCGGTAATTTGCTGGCAGCGTAATGCCGCAGGGTTTGCAAGCGCGAGGTCAGGCGCAGCATGACCACACGCAAATCACGGCTGAATGCGAGCAGCATTTTGCGCACGTTCTCGGTTTGCAGCTGGGGGTTGTCATGCAATTGCGCCGTGTGATCGGCGGCGCGCGACAGGCGCTGCACATGCACCAATTTGGTGGTCTCTACGGCCAATTGGGCAAAGTTCTCACCGAAGGCCTTGGCAATCACCTCATAGGGTTTAGTCAGATGCTCGCAGGCATAGACCAGGTAACACGCGGCCTGCAGGGTGTCGGAGCCGCCAATGGAGCGCAAAATAGTGGCCATCGCATCGGCATGGGCCAGCATGTTTTCACCGGTGTCCAAGGTCGCGCCGGCCAGCAAGGGCTCGGCAAAAGCACGCGCGCGTCCCAGGTCGTCGGCTTGCGCGGGCAGACCTTGAGCCGTGGCCAACAGCACCGTGGGCACGGCATCGCCGCGCATCACGGCCGTGCCCGGGTTGCGGCTTGGCTCGGGTTGTGGATTGTCAGAAATTTTCATTCACAGCACACCAGGGTGAAGCAACCCGCGGTAGGTCAGGGGGGGTCAAGGTTGAAGCAAAAATTCGGCCACAGGCCCCACTTGAGATACGTCATTCAAGGTGGGCGCATGGCCCACACCGGCAAACTCCAACAAGGTGGCCTTCGGGCCCCGTGATTGCATCGCAAGCGCTGTTTCGTGGGTCAATAGATCAGACTCTTGGCCACGCAGCAGCAAAGTTTGCGCGGTGATTTGATCGTACACAGCCCACAGCACCGCTTGCGCGCCTTGCGCCGCAGCTTCGGTCATGGCGCGAATCGGCACCCCAATGGCCGGGTCGTAATGCAAAATGAAGCTGCCGTCGGGCTGGCGCTTGACCATGGGCGCTGACAGCGCCAACCAAACCTCAGGCGTGTGCGGGCCAAAGCTTTGTGAAATGGCCCACATGGCGTCGGCAGCCTCTTGCAAGCTCGCAAAACGACCTGATTGGCCTACATAAGTTTGCATCCGCTCGATGGCACCCCAGGCCACTGCCGGTCCAACATCGTTCAGCACCAAACGCCGCAGGCTGCAGGGCATTGGAAAATCGGGCTGCCCAGCCACCACCATGCCGATCAAGCCGCCCATGCTGGTGCCCACCCAATCCAGCGTGTGAACAGGGGCCTGGGCGTTCAACTGCGCCAGCAAAACCGCCATGTCCGCAGCGTATTGCGGCACTTGGTAGCCCTCAGGCTGAGCCAGCCAGTCGCTGCGTCCGCGCCCAACCACGTCTGGGCAAATCACCCGCACAGGATGCGCTGCACGTGCCACCAGCGCCTGGGCCAACACATCGAAATCTCGGCCCTGGCGCGTCAAGCCATGGACGCAGACAATCACATGAGGCGCCGAGGAGTCACCCCAAGCGGTGTAAGCCATGCGGTGTTGGCCTTGGGCGTCGGGGCAATCGACAGTGGCAAAAAGGGGCTGTGTCATAAGGTAACAAGTGCAGGCAAAACACCAGTGTGCCCTCAAAAAGTGGTTTTAAGCGAGTGATAATGAACTTTTACACCCCCACCCCACTGCACACATTTGGAGAAAAATTCATGCTCAAAGGTAAAACAGCCCTCATCACCGGCTCCACCAGCGGTATCGGTTTGGGCATTGCCAAAGCTTTGGCTGAACAGGGCGCAAACATTGTGCTCAATGGCTTTGGCGACCACACAGGCCCGCAAGCTGAGATCGCAGCCCTGGGTGTCAAGGTGGCTTACCACGGTGCCGACATGAGCAAAACCTCCGAAATTGAAGACATGATGACGTTCGCCGCCGACACCTATGGCTGTGTCGACATTTTGGTCAACAACGCGGGCATTCAATATGTCGCGCCCATCCAAGATTTCCCGATTGAAAAGTGGGATGCCATCATCGCCATCAACCTGAGCAGTGCTTTCCACGCGACCCGCTTGGCACTGCCCGCCATGCAGAAAAACAACTGGGGTCGCATCATCAATGTCGCCTCGGTCCATGGCCTGGTCGGCTCGGCCGAAAAGTCCGCCTACGTTGCCGCCAAGCACGGCGTCGTCGGCTTGACCAAGGTGACTGCTCTAGAAAACGCCACCACCGGCGTGACTTGCAATGCCATTTGCCCCGGTTGGGTGTTGACACCCTTGGTGCAAAAACAAGTGGACGCCAAAGCGCTGGACATGGGCTTGTCGAACGAAGAAGCCAAAAATGTGTTGCTCAAGGAAAAGGAGCCCTCCATGCAATTCACCACGCCGCAGGAGTTGGGCGCCTTGGCGGTGTTCTTTTGCTCCAGCGCCGGTCACAACGTGCGCGGCGTGGCTTGGAACATGGATGGCGGCTGGACCGCGCAGTAAGCGCAGCCAACCGCTATGGGCCTTAGAACTGCTTGGAATTTTTGATGAACATCCCCGATAAACGTCTAGACAAAGTGGTGGTGGTCGACGACGACGCCCGCATCCGCGACCTGCTGCGCCGCTATCTGAATCAAGAAGGATTTGACGTCCTGTTGGCCGAAGACAGCCGTGCGTTGAACCGTATTTTGCAAAGAGAAACCGTCGACCTGCTGGTACTTGACCTGATGCTGCCGGGTGAAGACGGCCTGAGTATTTGCCGCCGCCTGCGCGCGGCCAATGACCGTACCCCCATCATCATGCTGACCGCCAAGGGTGAGGATGTGGACCGCATCATTGGCCTGGAAGTCGGTGCCGATGATTACCTGGCCAAGCCCTTTAATCCGCGTGAATTACTGGCTCGCATGAATGCGGTGCTGCGCCGCAGACCAACCGCGGAGGTGCCGGGCGCACCGTCCAATGAACACGAAGTGATCGAATTCAGTGGCTTCAGTTTTGATTTGGGCGCACGTGCTTTGCGCAAGGGTGCACAAGACATTCCACTGACCACTGGCGAATTCGCCATGCTCAAGGCCTTGGTGCGGCATCCCCGCCAGCCCATGTCACGCGACAAACTGGCGCAACTGGCTCGAGGCCGCGAGTTTGAGCCGTTTGACCGCAGTTTGGATGTGCAAGTGTCACGGCTGCGCAAACTCATCGAAGTGGACCCCGCCACACCGCGCATCATCCAAACCGTATGGGGCGTGGGCTATGTGTTCATCCCCGAGGGCAATGGTTAACGCCAATGGGCACAAGCACGATGGCTGATCCTCATGCTGAACGCCGCAACGGGCTGAGCCTTTTTTGGCGAACTTTCGCCCTGCTGTGCATGCTGATTTTTTGCAGCGCCCTGGCTTGGTTGCAGCTGCTGCGCACGCAAGAGTACGAGCCGCGCATGCTGCGCAATGCGCACCAGATCGCCTCGGTCGTGAACCTGACCCGTGCCGCCTTGATGCACACCGATGCAATCGCCCGAGTGTCCTTACTCAAAACATTGGCGGATGAAGAAGACGTCAACATCAGCACGCGTGAGCCCAAGGACACGTACGAGCCCTTTGGCCAAACAGCGCTCGACACAGAAATCGTCCACGAACTGGTCAAAAGTTTAGGCCCAAACACCATCGTCGCTCGATCGGTCAATGGCGACAGTGGTTTATGGGTGGGCTTTGACATTGAGCACGACAGCTACTGGTTACTGATGGACCCCGAACGCCTGAACCCCTTGAGCAGCAGCACCTGGTTGTTATGGCTGCTGATGGCCACTGCCTTGTCTTTGGTCGGTGCAGCCGTGATTGCCCGCTTGATCAACCAGCCCTTGCGTTTACTTTCATTTGCCGCCAGTCGCGTGCGCGAAGGCAACTTTCATGCGACGCCGCTGGACGAAGATGTGCCCACCAATGAGATCCGCGCTGTGAACATTGGCTTTAACCGCATGGCCGAACGACTGGCCAGCATCGAACAAGAGCGCGCTTTGATGTTGGCCGGCATCTCGCACGACCTGCGCACGCCTTTGGCGCGCTTGCGCCTGGAAACCGAGCTCAGCGTACCTGACGCGCAGGCGCGTGACTTCATGGCCGCAGACATCGCCCAGCTGGACGCCACCATCGACAAATTTTTAGACTATGCCCGCCCCGAAAATTTGAAAATGGAGCCTGTTCTTTTGACCCAGGTGATCAGCAGCTGCGTTGCGCCTTTTTTAAACCAGGCTCATTTTGAAGTGCACATGGACGTGGCCGCTGACCTGTTTGTGCAAGCCGAGCAAGTGGAACTGAGCCGGGTATTGTCGAATTTGCTAGAAAACGCGCGCCGCTACGGCCAGTCCCCCAGCGACGGCGTCACCCGCGTGGATCTGGTGGCCAGGGTGCATGAAGGCTGGGTGTTGTTCAGGGTGCGTGACCATGGACCCGGGGTTTCTGAAGACACCTTGAAAAACCTGACTCAACCTTTTTACCGGGGCGATGCGTCCCGCACCGCAGCCACGGGCGCTGGCTTGGGGCTGGCGATTGTGGAGCGCTCGGTGCAGCGCATGGGGGGGACTTTTTCGGTGTTCAATCACAACAAGGGCGGCCTGATGGCGCTGATGAAGTTCAAACAGGTGCGCATGACCGAAAACGCATGAGTGCCTGCAAACCCGATCGGCGCAGGCCTAAGGCGATCAGGGCTCCATCTCGTCAGGCAGCGCGCGTCAACAGCACCACAGCCCGCGCCTCCATGCTTTGACCCTGCCCCACAGGCCCTAACTTTTCGGCGGTTTTGGCTTTGACGTTAACCCGACCCACATCCACAGCCAAGGCCTTGGCGATGGCAGCGCACATGCTTCCCAAGTAGGGGGCCAGCTTGGGCGCTTGCGCGATCACCGTGCTGTCCAAATTATTCAATTCATAGCCCTGCGCTCGCACCCGGCGCATCGCTTCGGCCAGCAGCGCCAAGGAGTCTGCGCCTTTGAAGGCTGGATCGGTGTCTGGGAAATGCCGTCCAATATCACCCAGCCCCGCCCCGCCCAACAGCGCATCGATACAGGCATGCAGCAACACATCGGCATCGGAGTGGCCCAGCAATCCCAAGCTGTACGGAACCCGCACACCGCCCAAAATCAAAACCCGACCCGGCACCAAGGCATGAACATCCCAACCTTCACCGATACGCATCATTTTCTGCTCCTCAAAATGGCATCGGCCATCACCAAATCAACTGGGTAAGTGACTTTGAAATTTTGGGCGGAACCTGGGACCAAAAGTGGCCTTAATCCTAAACGCTCCATCGCGCTGGCTTCATCCGTGATGCCAGCAAAACCATCATCAGCCACCTGGGACAATGCGTCGTGCAATGCCCCCAAACGAAACATCTGCGGCGTCTGGGCCAACCATTTGCTTTCACGTGGCAAGGTGCTGTCTACACGGGCTTGTCCAGTGCCGGGCCATTGGGTTTTGAGGGTGTCGGTCAACGGCCAGGCCAACAGGCCGCCCACTGCGTCTTGGCTGCAGGCCTGAACCAACGCGCTCACCTCCTGCGCCTGCACCAGGCACCGCGCCGCATCGTGCACCAGCACCCAGTCGTGCGCATCTACACCGCAGGCCAGCATGCCCGATAAACCATTGAACACACTCTCGGCGCGGCAGCTGCCGCCACAAGCGAGTCGGCGAAAACGATCAGGCCAAGAAGCAACAGGCCAGTCAAAGCTGTCAGCGGGAGAAACGATCACCCAACCACTGACGAGTCCTGGCACCTGGGCCAAGGCATGAAGGGTGTGCATCACCATGGGCTGACCGGCCACGGTTTCAAACTGCTTGGGTTGTGCTGTGCCTGCTCGTTGGCCAGAACCGGCACAAGGCAGCAAAATATGAAAAGGCGTCATGACAGGTATGTTGGCGAGAGGTCTGCGAAGTCGACAAACGTGACCCATTCCGTCTTGCCACGCAGCCCACCAACCATCCTAACCTGTGCAGGACGCTTTCAAACCTGATACCAGGCGACGTTTTGGAACTTTGGGGTGCAAAGTTCCAAAAAAAGCTTATTGCGGTGAAACGCCCAAGGCTTTGACCGTCTCAAGATTCAAGAAACCATCGACGGGCAGTCCTTTGGACTGTTGGTATTGGTTGACGGCGGACATGGTCCGGGCGCGCAAGACGCCATCAATCGCTCCGGGATTGAAGCCGGCACTCAGCAGGGCCCGCTGGATTTCCATGATCTTCGAAGGCGAAGCATTGGTTTCACACAGCACGGCACGCCGATCGGCTTTGGCCTCTGACACTTTGAACTGGTATGACAGTGTCTCGTACTGGGCGGGCACCTCAATTTCTCGGGTACTCGCCGGGATGTCCACCACTTTGCGTGTGACCGTTTTGTAAACGGCCGGGATCGCTTCCTCCCGGAATGTGGGTGCCGTATCCTGCACCCGGCGAGACAGTGTTTCTTTGACCTCGGGCACGGGGACTTTTCGGGTACTTGCGGGCGTTTCTACCACTTGACGGTTCACAACGCCCATCTCAGCTGGAACGGGAATTTCTCGCGAACTTGCTGGCGTGTCAACGACCTTGGCGCTGATCGTTTTGTAAGTGGCCGGGATCACCAATTCTTCCGTTCTGGCAGGACTGCTAACGACCTGAGTTTTCACCGTTTTATAGGTGGCAGGCACTTCCACAGTGCGCACTGTGGCGGCAGTCGCCACGACCTGGCGTGTCAATGTACGGTACTCGGCAGGTATCCGGATCTCACGCACATAGCCTTCCTCGCCGGATTGCGCACCGGCACTGTCTTTGGCTTTCTCGATACCACTCACATTGGCCACTTGGGAGGCACGCAACACACGCTCGCCTTGGGGCGTGGCCACAATGTCACCTTTTTCATTGAACTTGTAACCCAGGCTGCGTAATTTTTCAAGGTCAATGACCTGGTGGGTCACGGTCTGGTATTTGGCAGGAATATCCACACCACGGCTTTCCGCTTCGGTGTTGAGCACTTGGCGAGTCACTGTCGCGTACTCAGCGGGTTCCTCCACCTCACGCACGGTGGCTGGGGTTTTGAGCACTTGGCGGGTGATGTTCTCAAAACGCTCAGGAACCAAGACCAAGCACATCACATCGTCATCCAAGTTGCTGTTGTTCGCAGTGGCGACGGTGTTGTCCACAACACCTTTGCTGCGTTTTTCTGCTGCGGCGGCGACGTCCACCCTGCTGCCATCGACCAAGCCATTGGGGCCCACCACAAATCCACGCAAAGGCCGTACGTTGATGGCCTGACCGATCCATGCACGGCCTCTTTTCCATTCACGGCTGGCCTCTGCCACCTTCACACGTTCGGTGATCGTTTCAAATACTGCAGGGACTTCCACCAACCGCTTACTGGCTTGTTTCACCAGCACCCGTTCAGTGACCGTGCGCAGCGAGGGGTTCACGACACTCAATTTCGAACTGGCTTCGCTGCGCAACACCTCTTCAGACACTTTGCGCAAAGGCAGGGCAATCGGCTCATACCGAACGGACTCAGCCTTGACCAGCACCTGTTCCGACTCATTTTTGTAGGTGGCGGGAACCGCAACGACCTGTGTGGTCGCGGGTCGGTCCAGCACGGTCTCTTCTTTTTCAGCGTACTGCGCTGGAATCACGCGCAACTCTTTGCGCTCGGGCGTGACCATCACCTGCTCCGTGACCGTCTTGTAGGTTGCTGGCACCACCTCGATACGGGTGCTTGCGGGCTTCAACACCACCGACTCGGTCACAGTTTTGAAAGTCGCAGCCACCGGTTCCTCACGGAATGTGGCAGGACTGACCACCACTTCTTCGGTGACCGTTTTGTAGGTGGCAGGGACCAAAATTTGCCGTTTGGTTTCGGGTTTGACCAGCTCTTGTTCGGTCACCGTTTTGTAGGTCGCGGGCACGACTTCCAGGCGCTTGCTGGCCGGAACCTTGACGACTTGCTCGGTGCGGGTTTCGAATCGGGCAGGAATCAACACGTTGGCAAAACACTCGCTGGCAGGAGCCGGGACGCCCACCGGCCGCGGTAAATTTTGGTTGAAATTGTTGTCGCACTGCTGCATGCTGGCCCGAACAGCCGTGCCCTGACTGTCAAAGTACACATTGACCGACATTGCGGGGCTGTAGGGCACGTATTTACCGATCAGCTCTCGGCTCACACCATCGCGTCCTTGACTGCGCCCGACGCCCAGATCGCATGCGCCTTTGACATAGCCAGCAGCGTCATAACCCAAGGCAGCTGCGGCTTTTTGGGCTTGCACCAACTCACTTAGCTTGAGCACTTTCACGTCCGCTTCACCCAATCGCTTGAGTGGCGGATGCGCTGTGAAAGACTGGTAAAAGTGCACATCTCCGGCTGCCACAGCCGCATCGCACTCGGCTGCGCTGTCAAATCCCACGTTGCCGTGCGAATCCTTCACCATGCCGGCATGCACTGCACAAGCCATGACCAAACCACCACCCAACATCACTGTGCGTGAGCTGCCTATCCATCCTATTACCTTGCTCATTTCAATCAACTCCAAAGTTAACAAATAAACAAACATTATGCGTATTTAATTTACTAATTTCAGTTTTAAATTGAAAATTAAGTAATATTTAAAAACATATATTTAAATATTTTTATATCGAAAACAACATTTTTGAAAAATTTATCACCGATTTGGCATGCAGGGTTTGAGATGCCCCGCGTTGGCCCAGATCAGCGCCCATTTACAATGGAAGTTGATTCCAATTGCACGCCCCCTTCCTTTGGATGAGCGGTACCGTGCGGCCCCCATGCAACTTCCAAACCTGACCCGCGGTCAACGCTTTTCCCTGCCCCGCCCCGCTGGCTCCGCTGACGCTTTGTTGTTAGCGCAGCTGGCCCTACGCGATAAGGCCCAAGGCCGTCTCACAGCCATCGTCACCGCAGACGCCAGTGATGCGCAGCGCCTGATCGAGGAAATGCAATTTTTTGCCCCTGCGCTGCGCCTGGCCATCTTCCCGGACTGGGAAACCCTGCCTTACGACACCTTTTCGCCGCACCAAGACCTGATCAGTGAACGGCTGGCCACCTTGTGGCGCATCAGCCAGCGCGACAAGGCCCAGGGCGCTGACGTGGTGCTGGTGCCCGCCACCACAGGGCTGTACCGCCTGGCCCCGCCCTCTTTTCTAGCGGGCTACACCTTTGAGTTCAAGGTCAAACAAAAACTCGACGAAGCCAAGCTCAAAGCGCAGCTGACGCTGGCCGGCTACAGCCATGTGTCGCAAGTGGTCAGCCCCGGCGAATATGCCGTGCGCGGCGGCTTGATCGACCTGTTCCCCATGGGCTCTTTGGTGCCTTACCGGGTGGATTTGTTTGACAACGAAATCGATTCGATCCGCACCTTTGACCCCGACAGCCAACGCAGCCTGTACCCGGTGCCCGAGGTGCGGTTGTTGCCC
>Ga0114963_10002937_pt1 | contig 11640 bp, 12 predicted proteins | sample C_131016_EF_Meta_FD_87019 | JGI IMG/M metagenome (GOLD analysis project Ga0114963, IMG submission 87019) | Freshwater microbial communities from Lake Croche, Canada to study carbon cycling - C_131016_EF_MetaG | ecosystem: Environmental > Aquatic > Freshwater > Lake | place: Lake Croche, Canada...
GCCGCAATCTGTCACGACATCAAATCAAACACTTTGGAAGCTACATGGCTGGAAGAAACAGAGACCGAACTCAAGCGTACAAAATGCCGAAATTACAGCGCAGAACAAAAGGATGAATTCCTTGTTGATTGTGGTGCGGATGGTCAAAAATATGTAACTATGGCGGGTTGGTAATTTTTTAATATTTCCAACGACCCTGCTTCGGCAGGGTTTTTTATTTCCAATAAGCTTGTTTGACTAAATAGACAATACCTCAAGGAGAATCAAAATTTCTGAATTTTTAGAACTCATAATTGAGCAAGGTGCAAATTTTTCAAAAGTCATTACTGTTAATGATTCCGCTGGTGTTGCTCAAAATATATCTTCATACACTGCTGCGGCTCAGCTTCGTAGGTCTTATTATTCTACAGGTGCCAATAATTTTACAGCCACAGTTTCTGATGGTGCAAATGGCAAAATAACCTTAACTATGACTTCTGCTAACACAACAAACTTAACTCCAGGCAGAGTAGTCTATGATGTTTTGATTACAAGCCCTACAAATGTAAAGACACGGGTTAGAGAAGGTATAGCCACAATTTCACCAGGCGTTACAAGATAATATAGGAAATAACCATGGCTAAACCCGCTACAAGACAACAATTTAAAGACTACTGCCTTCGTAGACTTGGTCATCCTGTTATTCAAATTAACGTAGATGACGACCAAGTAGATGACCGTATTGATGATGCACTTCAATTCTTTGAAGACTACCACTTTGATGGTTGTGAAAAGATTTACATGAAGCATCAATTCACACAAGAAGATATTGATAGACGTTGGATTTATTGCCCAGACCCAGTAATTTTTGTGACTGGTGTTCAACCGTTTGATGATTCGAATTCTTCAGTCAACATGTTTGACTTGCGTTACCAATTACGTTTGCATGACCTCTATGACTTCACATCTGTATCGTATGTGTCATATGAAATCACTATGCAACACATTCGCACATTGAATTTATTATTCTCTGGCACACCACAGTTTAGATTCAATCGTCACCACAATAAATTAATGCTTGACATTGATTGGGTACAAGACGGTGTTGTTGGTAAATATGTTATCATTGAATGTTATCGTGCAATGAGACCGGACACAATTACTTTAACTGGTACATTAACTGGCACAACAAGTTCCAACACAATGACAGGAACAGCCACAGTGTTTGACCAAGAAATCCTTGAAAATGATTTTATCAAACTATCAGATGGCCAAGAAGTTCAAGTTCGTAAGATTGTTAATCCAACAACCATCATACTTTCAAAACCATTAACATCTAATATTACAAATGTCACTATGACTAAAGTTGGCATCTCTGATGTTTGGGATGATATCTTTTTAAAGAGATATGCAACTGCAAAAATTAAATATCAATGGGGTTCAAATCTTTCTAAGTTTGCTGGTATTCAAATGCCTGGTGGCGTGACGTTAGATGGTCCACGAATCATGCAAGAAGCAATGGATGAATTAAATAAGATGGAAGAAGAAATATACAACATGAGTAGTTTGCCGTCTGAAATATTTACTGGTTAATAATGAGTACCAATTTTTACTTTAATAATTTTCCAGTTAACCAAATTACCAGTGAGCAATTACTGGTTGAAGATTTGGTTATTGAGGCTATGCAAATTCATGGAATGGATTTGTATTACATGCCAAGGGAAAGCCGTGACTCAGTAGATTACCTATATGGTGAAGATACATTAAAGACATATACAAAAGCATATTCGCTTGAAATGTATCTTGAAAATGTCACAGGTATGGATGGTGAAGGTGAATTCATTTCTAAATTTGGTTTAGAGATTAGAGATGAGCTCACTTTATTAGTATCACGCCGCAGATTTAAATATGTAACAGCTGCATCAAATCTTTTTAGACCAAGAGAAGGTGATTTAATTTACATTCCATTGGTTCAAAACTTTTTTGAAATTACTTCTGTTGAACATGAGAATGACCAGGCAATGTTTTATACATTAGGCCGTGGTCGTGGAAACAACGTATATGTATTTGCATTGAAGTGCAAGCAATATGTATTCTCAGAAGAAGTTATTCATACTGGCATTGAAGAAATTGATGGTCAGATTAGAGATGCATACAAGAGAACACACCTTACTATGGCAGCCGGTGGTACTGGTGCATATGTTATGGATGAATATGTGTATCAAGGCACAAGTCTGGCAAATTCAACTTTCCAAGCTGTAGTACATTCATGGACAGCCAACAACAGACAGTTGGACGTGGTTCTCACACAAGGCACATATGCCAATAATACTATTGTCCATGGCGCAACAAGCGGTGCATCTTGGACTTCATTTGGTGTTGCTAATACCGCATACCATGAAAATGATGCGTTTGAAGATATCGTAGATAACTCCAGAATTCAATCTGAAGCTGATTTGATTATTGACTTCACAGAACACAATCCATTCGGTGAGGCTAATTAATGTTAAATAATGACCACTTCTATAACAGAACAATACGAAAAATTGTTGTTGCATTTGGTACAATATTCAATGATATTTTCATTGTACGATATACTGCGGATGGTTTACATGCAAAAGAAACTTTTAAAGTTCCATTGACATGGGGCGCAAAAGAAAAATACTTGGTAAGATTAACTTCTGACCCAACACTAACTAAATCAATCGCAACATCTGTTCCTAGAATCTCGTTTGAGATGACAGGTATGAGTTATGATTCAAGTAGAAAATTGCCATCAACGATGCGTAATTTTGCTGCTACAGATTCTACAAGTATAAAAACACAATATGTTCCTGTGCCTTACAATTTTGATTTTTCATTATCAATCTATGTAAGAAACACAGAAGACGGCACACAAATCTTAGAACAGATTCTACCATTCTTCACACCAGATTTTAGTGTGACTGTAGATTTTATTCCTGATATGGAACCAAAATATGACATGCCAATCATTTTGAATTCAGTTTCAAATGAAGTGGATTATGAGGGTGAACTAATGAACACCAGATTGATTATTTGGAACTTACAGTTTACCGCAAAAGGACATATCTGGCCACCAGTTAAATCTGGTAAAATTATTCGTCAAGCAAATACATCTATGTTTATTGATTCTCAAAATAGACTTGAACAAACAGTATATGTTGATTACGCAAATGGTAAAAATTATTTTGCTGATAGTGAATCAATTAGAGTTGACAATAGAGGTGTAATCGGTCAAGTTGAATATTTTAGTAATTCAAATACTGGTATATTGACTGTCAATAGTTTGAATCATTTACTTGAAGTTGGTGATGTTGTTAAGGGTGATTACACTAATGCAACATACACTGTTACAGGATTAAAAGTTAATCCATTAGAAGGAAGTTTAGTAAAAGCAACCCCTAATCCTTCTAATGCATTACCAGATGATGAATTTGGATTTGCAGAATCAAGTACAAGATGGCCTAATATATGAACAAATTGAATGAAAAATTATCTGACATTTTAGATGTTGAACCAATCAACTATGAAACAACAGAAGTTGTTGAAGTAAAAACTCCTGTTGAAGATGATGCCGAATTTGCACGAACAAACATTCGGGAATTAATTGCAAAAGGTAATAGTGCAATTGACAATTTACTTTTAGTTGCCAATGCATCAGAGCATCCAAGAGCATATGAAGTTGCCGCTGGGTTAATTAAAAACTTAGCAGACTTAAACAAAGACTTGTTAGAAATTCAAAAACGTAAAAAAGATTTGGATCCAACTCAAGTAAAAAACAATTCGACCACGAATATAGATAAGGCTGTATTTGTTGGGTCAACAACTGAACTGGTTAAATTTTTAAAGAATAATAAATAGGATTACTATGGAACAACTTATTCAACAACTTAAAGTAATTTTAGGTACAAACTTTGCATTGTATTTGAAGTCACACAATTTTCATTGGAACATTGAGGGTTCTAATTTTCCTCAATATCATTCTTTCCTTAATGGGTTCTATAATGATGTGTGGGCACAAACAGACGACATTGCAGAAAAACTTCGCCAGTTAGATGTTTATGTTCCAGGTTCAATGGCACGATTTTTAGAATTGGCAGACATTGAAGAATCAATTAGTGTTCCAACAGCTCTTAGTATGATATCCCAATTAAAGACAGATAACGACAGATTTATTATTCATCTCCGTGCAGGTATCGCAGCCGCAGAAAACGCAAACGAACCTGCGGTATCAAATTTCTTACAAGACCTTCTTGGTGCTCACCAGAAGAAAGCATGGATGTTAAGAAGTATCGTTAAGTAATTATGGATGCTGGTGGATACCTTGGCAATGCAAATTTGAAAAGAACAGGTGTAGAATTATCCTACACTGAAGAGCAAGTTGCCGAAATTATAAAATGCACTGAAGACCCTGTTTACTTTATCAAGACTTATGTTAAGATTGTTAACGTAGATAGGGGTATTATACCATTTGAAATGTGGCCATTCCAAGAAGAAATGGTACACACGTTTCACGAAAATCGTTTCTGTATCGCAAAGATGCCTCGACAGGTTGGTAAAACAACTACGACTGTCGGTTTTATGCTTTGGTCTGTACTGTTCCAGGATGATTACAGCATTGCTATTCTTGCGAATAAGGGTTCTCTTGCTCGTGAAATTTTAGGTCGTATTCAATACGCATATGAATATTTACCATTGTGGTTACAACAAGGTATCATTACTTGGAACAAAGGTAATATTGAGTTAGAAAACAAGTCAAAGATTGCTGCGTTTGCAACATCAGCCTCTGGTGTTCGTGGTGGTACATACAACTTAATTTTCCTTGATGAATTTGCTTTCGTTCCAAAGAACATGGCAGATGAATTCTTTACGTCAACATATCCTGTTATTTCATCTGGTAAAACTTCAAAAGTTATTATCGTTTCAACGCCATATGGATTGAATCACTTTTATAAGATGTGGGTGGATGCAATAGAAGGTCGTTCTACTTACAAATCACTTGAGGTGCATTGGTCGCAAGTACCAGGTCGTGATGCGGCTTGGAAAGAAGAAACGATACGAAACACTTCTGAAGAACAATTCAGACAAGAGTTTGAAACTGAATTTATTGGGTCATCGGCAACATTGATATCTGGTGCTAAACTGCGTAGTTTGGCATTCCATAATCCAATTTCTTCAATTGAGGGATTAGATATATATGAAGAACCTATTAAAGACCATCTCTATATTGCTACGGTAGACTGTGCTGAGGGTGTCGAGCAAGACTATTCAACCATTAATGTGTTGGATGTATCTCAAACACCATACAGACAAGTCGCTAAATATCGTAATAATAAACTACCTTTGTTGTTTTTCCCGACTGTAATCTATTCGATTGCAAAGAAATACAATGAAGCATATGCTTTGATTGAGACAAATAATATTGGCCAACAAGTGGTTGATATTTTACACTATGATTTAGAATACGAAAACATTTATAAACTAGAACACCATCACATTAAGGGTCAAAGTATCTCTGGCGGGTTCAAAAGAGCTGCAGCTTTTGGTATCAAAACAACAAAGTCAGTTAAAAAAATTGGTTGTGCCAACTTAAAAACATTAGTTGAAAACGACAAACTGATTGTAAATGACTTTGATACTATTGCTGAAATGAATACTTTTGTCCGAGTCCGTGACAGTTATGCTGCGGAAGAGGGTAATAATGATGACTTGGTAATGGGTCTGGTTATTTTTGCATGGTTGACAGCTCAAACATTCTTTAAAGACAGTACAAATATAGACATTCGTAAATTGATGTTGGCAGAACAGAATATGTTAGTTGACGAAGATTTAGCGCCAGTTGGTATATTTGACGATGGGTTAAAAGAAGAAATTACCATTGATAGTAGAAATGGGGATGTTTGGACTGAAAAGGGATATACATCTTCCGCAACTTTCTAAAAAACTAAATAGACAATACAAGAAAAAATTAACTCACAACTAAAGGAGAAGTCCAATGGCATTTCAGCTCTCACCTGGGGTAAACGTATCAGAAATCGACCTGACTACAATTGTCCCTTCAGTCGCCACATCAATTGGCGCATTTGCCGGGCCGTTTGCGTGGGGTCCAATCGGTGAAATTACTACAATCTCTGACGAAGTTCGTCTTGCTGATACTTTTGGTAAGCCTAACTCAACTAATTATGAATATTGGTTCTCTGCTTCTAACTTCCTAGCATATACTTCTAATCTAAAAATTGTTCGTGCGGCTAATACTGCATCAACATTCAACGCTACTGCTAACGGTACAACTATTCTAATTAAGAATAACGATGACTGGTTAGCAAATCATACCGGTTATGCCGATGGTTCTTACGGTGGTTTTGCAGCTCGTCACGCAGGTGACATTGGTAACTCAATAAGAGTTTCTATGGCAGATGCAAACACTTATACAAGTTGGACATATTCAACACAATTTACAGCCGCACCAGGCACATCAACTTATGCATCATCAAGAGGTGCTGCTAATGATGAAGTTCACATTATCGTTGTAGACGAAGACGGTTATTTTTCAGGTTCAAGAGGAACAGTTTTAGAAAAATTCCCATTTGTATCTAAAGCATCTGATGCAAAAGATGATTCTGGTAATTCAAGTTACTATAGAAATGTTATTGTATCTAATTCAAAATACATTCGTTGGTTGTCACACCCAGCATCTGCAAACGTATCAGGCAACTTGCCTTGGGGCTCTGCTGCGACTGCAAATACATTCAAGTTATTGATTGCTAATACAACATCATCACTATCTGGTGGTGCTGATGGTAACATAGTTACTGCAAACGTATCTACTGCATATGACTTTTTTGATCCATCTGATTCAGTTGACATTTCATTGATTATCTCTGGACCATCAAACGCAACATTAATTACTTCTTTAATTGGTAAAGCAGAAACACGTAAAGATTGCGTAGTGTTTGCTTCTCCAGGTAAATCAGATGTTGTTAACAATGCAGGTTCTGAAGTTACTTCTATTACAACTCTACGTAATTCATTGACTTCATCTTCATATGCGTTCCTTGATTCTAACTGGAAATATCAGTACGACAAGTATAACGATGTATACCGTTGGGTACCATTAAATGGTGACGTTGCAGGCTTATGTGCTCGTACAGATAACGACCGTGATCCATGGTTCTCTCCTGGTGGTTTGAATCGTGGTGTTATCAAGAATGTTATCAAACTTGCATGGAATCCTACAAAAACAAATCGTGATAGTCTGTACACAGTTGGTGTAAACCCAATTGTATCCTTCCAAGGTGAAGGCACAGTTCTATTCGGTGACAAAACATTGTTGTCTAAACCATCTGCATTTGACCGTATCAATGTACGCCGTTTGTTCATTGTACTTGAAAAAGCAATTGCTAAGGCTGCAAGATATTCATTGTTTGAATTCAATGACCAATTCACAAGAGCACAATTTGTTGCACTAGTAGAACCATTCTTGCGTGACGTACAAGGTCGCCGTGGTATCACTGACTTCAGAGTTGTTTGTGACGAAACAAATAACACTGGACAAGTTATTGATTCTAACCAGTTTATTGGTGACATTTATATCAAACCTGCTCGTTCAATCAACTTCATCCAACTTAACTTTGTTGCTGTACGCACTGGCGTATCATTCAGCGAAGTGGTTGGTAAGTTCTAATAAATAAAGAAAACAGGAGAAAAAAATGGCATTTAATGTAAATGATTTTAGAGCTCAAATGACAGGGGACGGTGCCCGTCCTAATCTATTTGAAATCTCTATGCCGTTCCCTGCGTTCTCTGCGCCGGGAAATGCTCAAACAAAACTTACGTTCATGTGTAAGACTGCACAACTACCAGGTTCAACACTTGGTGTTGTGACAACACAATACTTTGGTCGTGAGTTAAAATTTGTCGGTAACAGAACTTTTGCTGACTGGACAATTACAGTTATTAATGATGAAGATTTTGTTATCCGTAATGCCTTCGAAAGATGGATGAACGGTATCAATAGTCACAATCTTAACGTGCGTAACCCAGCTGCACTTGCACCATTAGGTTACTCAGTCGATGGCTCAGTAACACAATTTGGTAAACAAGGCAACACATTGAAGAAGTATAAGTTTGTTGGATTATTCCCAACAGATGTTACTCCTATTGATGTTGATTGGGGTTCTAACGATACTATTGAAGAATTTAGCGTCACACTCGCCTATCAATGGTGGGAATCAGCTGACGATAATGTGGTATAAAGAGAAGGGCTTCGGCCTTTCTCATTTTTTTATAGGATGATAATTTATGGCAGTTAAGCTGTTTGGCTTTACACTCGGCAAAAAGGACATAGTTCAGGTTCAAGCACCTGAACAGCCTTCGTTCGCCTTACCAACCGAAGCAATGGATGATGGTGCTATTACCATCACGCAAAATGCACACTATGGCACATACGTTGACCTAGAAGGTTCTGTTCGTAACGAAATAGAACTTGTTACACGTTATCGTGAAATGGCTAATCATCCAGAGTTAGAGATGGCAATTGATGATATTGTCAATGAAGCTATTACACATGATGTGTCTGGTAAAACAGTTGATATTGTCTTAGATAATCTCAAACAACCAGAAACAATTAAGAAAAAAATTATTGAAGAATTCGATACAATTTTAAAATTGTTAAACTTCGGTAATTTATCAGATGACCTTTTTAAGAGATGGTATATTGATGGTAGAATTTACTATCATATTGTTGTTGATGAAACAAAACCAAAAGAAGGTATACAAGAATTAAGATACATTGACCCACGTAAGATTCGTAAGGTCCGTGAAATCAAAAAAGACAGAGACCCAAAAACTGGTGCTCAAGTTATTGCTTCTATTGCCGAATACTATGTTTACAATGATAAAGGCACAGTAACTCAGGCATATACAAGTAGTGTTAATGCAGGTCTAAGAATTGCACCAGAGTCAATCATTAATGTAAACTCTGGTTTGATGGATGCAAAAAACACATTCGTCATTTCATATCTACACAAAGCAATCAAGCCACTGAATCAGTTGCGTATGATTGAAGATGCGGTTGTTATCTATCGTATCTCAAGAGCACCTGAACGCCGTATTTTTTATATTGACGTTGGTAACTTACCAAAAGGTAAAGCAGAACAATATCTCCGTGATGTTATGATTAAGTATCGTAACAAAATGGTGTATGATGCAAGTACTGGTGAATTGCGTGATGACCGCAAACACATGTCTATGTTAGAAGACTTCTGGTTGCCACGCCGTGAGGGTGGTAAAGGTACAGAGATTACAACACTGCCTGCTGGTCAAAACCTTGGTGAGTTAGAAGACGTTAAGTACTTCAGACAAAAACTATTACAATCATTGAACGTGCCTATTAGCCGTTTAGAACCACAACAAGGTGGTATGATTGGTGTTGGTCGTACAACTGAAGTCACAAGAGATGAAGTTAAATTTACAAAGTTTATTGTTAGATTGCGTAACAAGTTTTCTCAAATTTTTGACCATGCATTAAAAACACAATTAGTCTTAAAAGGCATTTGTACTTTAGAAGAATGGGACGAATTCAGAGAAGACATTTACTACAACTACATGAAGGATAACAACTTCACCGAAATGCGTGATGCTGAAATCCTCCGTGAAAGATTAAGTGTGTTGCAAACTGTTGACCCATATATCGGTAGATACTACTCTATGGAATGGGTTCAAAAGAATGTACTTCAAATGGACAAAGAATTAATTGCCGAAATGAAAAAACAAATTGCAAAAGAAGAAGCAGCAGGAACTGGCGGACCAACAATGCCACCAGAAATGCAACAGCAACAACAAGCTGATGCAGAAGCAAATCCCCCTGTAGACAATACACAAGATGAATCTTCAAATGAATCACAAACTCCTCAATTAGACGCAGATGTGGAAAAATATTCATCTCGACTAAATAAGAAATAATCTAAAAAGGAAATTACACTATGTCAACATCAGAATTCATTGACGAACTAGCCGCAGGTAATGCGGCGTCTGCTAAAGATATCTTAAACGATATGCTTTCTGCTCGTGCTTTTGAAGCACTAGAAGGTCGTAAAATTGAACTTGCACAAAACATTTTTAACGGTAGTAACGAAGAAGTTGCAACAGAAGAAGAATGAAATCTCTATTAGAATTTAAATCTATTGTTGAAGAAGAAAAAGCAGACTACTCTAAGTTTGATGCTTTGGTTCGTGCTGGTCTTGCCAATAAGGCACAGATTCAGCGTATTCACAAAATCTTAGAAAAGATGGGTGAAGAAAAACCAACATTCAACAATGCAGATAGAATGATTATTCAAAACCTCTTTAACAAGATGGTAGATTTGATTTCTAATAACAAATCAATCAACATGCAGGCACGCCGTGCTGTTAAAGAAGATGAAGATTTTGTTGATGTTGAGCAGTTAGATGAATCTAATCCAGGCCCAACACCTCCATATGTTTTGTTATTAAAGAGAAAAGCAATTCGTCTGTATCCAGATGGAACAAAAATTGCCTTATATCATAACAAACAATTAAACAAATACTTCTCTGTACCATATGATAGTCCAATAGAAGTTGCTGCAATTCAAGCAGAAGGTGTTGTAATTATAAAACACAACAAACCAATTGGTACCCGTGTTGCTGATATTGGTCCTGGTAATAAAGAACACAATGTAAAAACTGATAAAGCTTGGGATGATGCTCAGACTAAAAAGAAACTACCACAAGGTGCAGAATTTGCCGCACAAAGACGCAAAGTAAGACTTGCATCAAATGGACGTATGGATGAAGAATCTGAAATTACCGAAGCGGTAATGGATACCCTACATAAGATAGTAAATGACAAACAAGCACAGTCGGTTAAGTTTGCATCTGGTCATACACGTAAGGTTGACCACTTTACCGCATCTGCATTGACGCAAGTACACAAAGCATTAAATGATGATAACAAGAAAAAGTTTGCAGATTTAGTACACAAGTCTCCAGAACATTTTACGAAAGCATCTGACTTTGCTTTCAAGCATGCAAAATGAGTTTTTTAAATTCACTAATTGAAAATAAGTTAGATGAGGCAAAAGATAAACTCTTTGCACATTTAAATGAAGTAGTAGCAAAACGTCTTGCAGAAGCAAAGCGTTATGTTGCAGAAGATATGTTTGAAAAAGTTTTGGATGAAGCTAAACGCAACACAAACATTATCAAACAAGGTAGAATTCAAAAGATTCGCCGCAGAGTTAGAAGAAATGCCAAGGGGCGTATTGTTGTTCAAAAGAATGTTAAGCGTTCTGGTATTAAAGGTTATAGAATTTCAGGTAACACAGTTAAACGTATACCTGCAACAGTAAGATTAAGAAAAGCAAGACTGTTAAAAAGGTCTTGGAAAACAACTAGAAGAGCAAAACTGCGCCGCACATTAGTGAAAAGAAAAATGAGTATGCGTAGACGTTCATCAATAGGACTAAGATAAAATGGCATATGAAATAATCAACACACAACGCTCAACATCAATTATTAGAGTTGTTGATGCTGGCGCAGCTACAATTGCATTAGCAGATTTGTCTGCCAACGCAAACGAAACCATTAACTCTGCAAATATCAAACGTGTAACATGGTCAAC
>Ga0114963_10002938_pt1 | contig 11638 bp, 16 predicted proteins | sample C_131016_EF_Meta_FD_87019 | JGI IMG/M metagenome (GOLD analysis project Ga0114963, IMG submission 87019) | Freshwater microbial communities from Lake Croche, Canada to study carbon cycling - C_131016_EF_MetaG | ecosystem: Environmental > Aquatic > Freshwater > Lake | place: Lake Croche, Canada...
GTGGTGAATTGTCCTTTATGTCAGCAAAATGCGCTACATTTATTTGATGACATCGTAACCGACGGTATCTGGATGCACTGTAATGCCTGTGCAGCTCATGGAGATATCATAACCTTTGGCGCGGCTGTATGGAATACAAGCCTCCCCGAAGCGTTAAACCGGTTCACAGATTTAGACATTATATCCAGTAGCGACGCCACGAACGTAGCGGCGGATTACGAGCGGGTGCAATCTCGGCGCGTGACAATGGAGAGTTTTTGGGCTGAAACAGCAGACCAGCTTTGGACCCACGGCGACGACATCGTAGCCTGCCAGCTCAACGATCTAGGCGTACAAGCTGAGATTAATGCTAAAGGTTTGGTCGGTGTTGCGCACCCAGAACAGGTAAACCGGCTGTGTAACGCAATGTCGCGGCAAAAACCCGCAAAACTGCGCCCTAACGGCCCAAGCATTATCTTCCCGTTCTACGACTTGCCGGGAAGAATGACTGGCGTTTTGGCCGTGCAGTACGCCGATAACTTTGAGTCAAAAAGCCAATTCATTCCGTTGGTGGCTAGCTACGGCCGGCGTACAGAAGCAGGCTATTTTCTCCTGCGCGCAATTATGTTGCCGCCAATGGAAATATTTAAAAACACTCAATTTGTCGTCGACGATCCGTTCTGGGTGCTTAACGCCCAGTGCCGGCAACTGCGACAGGGTCAGGCGCTGTTGCCGATCATGGGCAGTTACAGTGGTTCTGAAGCAACTAGCCACGGCGTTAACTGGCAAGCGTTCCCGCCAGCCACGCGGTTGTTTCAGAGCAATGTTATAACACCCGAACTCATTAGCCGCGCAGAAGCAGCAAAAGGTTACGTCTCGGTATTGCCGGCAGCAAAAACATACACCTACAAGCTAGCTAACCCAACAATGTCTCGTCTGTCTGATATCAGGCGAAAAGCAGACACGTGGCAAACCCAATTGCATCAAACGCTGTCTGGTATGAACGAGATTACGGCGCAGTCATTTGCGCGCCGTCTAACCATCCCGCACGACAAGCTCAATGCGTTCTTTCGCAAATTCGAGCCAAACTTCTCGCCCGGATTCGCCGACCGGGTGTTGTCTTCCCTAAAAAGCCCACCCGGCGCGCCCGGACGTATATACAAAAAGTGGACTGTTATTGAGCGTGAAACCGGCTGGTGGAATCAACTGGGCCAACAAATCTGCTCTGTGCGCCCAGTTATCTCCAAGGTCATTCACACAGACACCGGCGAAAAAAGCTACGCCGGAATAATCTATCTAAACGATGAGCAGTTTGAATTCTCAGACAGCGCCAACCGGATTGAGCGCATGGGGTTGCTCGCCTACAGTGCTGCCCTACTAGCGCCACGAGGCAAGCTGGTCATTTTTGATCGCACATGGAATAAGCGCAGCCATATCCTCGCCCTACAGCTTCACGCCCCAGAGATCGTAAACGTCTCAAATAAACTAGGTTGGGACGAATACGCTAACGTATTCAGGTTTGGCGCGTACGAGATAACGAACACCGGCACCGTAGCCCAGACAGTTGTCCTGCCGCAGACCAAAAAACGCGACAGCTTTCCAGAGCCGACCCCAATTGCACCGCCAGCTATCCATCAGTTCTTGGCGCCAAGCTATCAAAACGGGTTTATTTGGAATGTCTTCAGCGCCGTGGCAGCTAACCTATTAGCGCCCGTCCTGCGCCGGGATTTTACGGCCGTCGGAATAATCGGTAATAATTTTGGCGTTGCAGCCCGGATTGGTACTGCGCTTAACTGCGATCAGATCCAATCATCGCATATGCAAAAGGGCCACATAAGCCGGCAACTATTCGAGGCAACAAAGCAGCTCGATTGGCCGGTTTTTGCGTCCAGCGCTTTTGATGACACGTTGTTTAGTTCTGCAATCACAAAATGTCATAATCGTTCGGCTGTGGTGCGTCTGTCGCCCATGTGTGCTGCTTCCGCGCCCGGATATGGCTGGAACGTCATTCAAGGCGAAGCCCCCGCGCCCGCCACAGATTTCTCAGCTCTGCGGCACGTTTTGCCGGCGTATATCCAGCGAGCCTTGCAAAACCGCATGCGCCTTGCCACAACCGGTCGGTCACTTATGGCGGCTGTGCTGTTAGACCTTTACAGATGGCTAGACGAGGTATACGGCAAGACGTTTAATTACGAGTACGCCGCTGGCCAGTTACTAACGCCGGCCCACGCCCACAACGCCCTAATGTGCGAGATTAATAATGGAATTCAGGCTGGAAAGCTCGATATTTTGCCGCGCCCACGCCGGAAAGATCAACCCTACAACTACATTCTCCGGCAAAAAGATAATTGCTGGTTGAATCGTAAGGCCATAGATAGGTATTTTTATAACGGAAAAAGCGTTGGGCCAAACTGGTTAGCGCTTGTAGATTTACTGACGAACGCGGGCGTATTTGCTGGTGAAGAACTGGTTCAAGACATGCCCGGCATTCTTGTAGACGAAAAATGGTGTAGGCAATTTTGGGCGGACGATATCAACTCAGCTGCGCGCGACATCGGATAAATCATGAATTATATGGACTCTCGGCACGACGACGGCCTCGATGACGACTTCATTGAAGAAGAGTGGCAGTTTGTTAGCGAGGATGATGACGATGACGATGAGCCCGCGCAAAAACCAACTTTCTTTATCCCGGACGACGATGATGAAGACGACGAGCCCGACGAAGATGAGTGGAAAGACGCTGACGACGAAGAGATATACGAAGAAGACGAACCAGAATACGAAGAGGATTTTGACGAAGAAGACTATCCAGACGACGAATAGAAGGAGCTATGCAAACTTTTTTGCCGCACAGAAGCTTTCGAGTTTCTGCGCGTTGTCTTGATAACAAAAGGTTAGGTAAACAACGAGTCGAATGTAAACAGATTCTCTTGGCGCTTGGCGTGGGTATCGGACAGCACGAACCTTACGTATCTCGCTGGCGCAACCATCCTGCCGTAAAAATGTGGGCCGGATATGAATTGGCGCTGGTGGTTTATTCCGCCGTCGTTTGCCGCGAGTGGATTTCCCGCGGCTTTAACGACAACCTGCAGCAAGAGTTCATGGCTGCCTATTCCCGGATGCGACCGCTAGTGGCGCACAACCACTACCCGCCGTGGATTGGCAGCCGTAGGTTTCACGCGGCGCATAGAAGCAACCTGCTGCGCAAAGACTACGCGTATTACTCAAAATTTGGGTGGCAAGAGCCTGTAGATCTGCCATATTATTGGCCGGAGGCTGCAGCGCTCACGTAGATAGACTGCCGGTGTAGCTCAGTTGGTAGAGCGTTTGTTTTGTAAACAAAATGTCGCCGGATCGTTCCCGGCCACCGGCTTTGTTAAAATTTATGGTAAGTCGCGGAGGACTTACCATGGATTTCTGGATCAAGATTAAAGATATCAATGAGTTACGGACCGTTGACGTAACGGCGATATACACGCGCCTGTCATGGCCGGATTCCAAAAGTGACAGCTCAATTCAAAAAGAGCTGGAAAAACGCTACATCTTTCCAGTTCCCGGGCCGCACCCCGCAATGGCTATCGCCATCATCTGGTGCAACGCCGTGCTAGTTGGCTGGGTCGGAACTCGCCTGTGGCCTGAAAAGCTCAACGGCGAACCGGTTACGGCCCAAACCATCGAATGCTTTGTCGATCCTGAGCTGCGAAACCGTGGTTTTGCCCAGCTTGGCCTGCAAGCCTTGATGAGCGCCGGGCACGTTGCTAGAGATAAACCAGTAGCCGTCTACCACAAATCCGTCGTCAAGATCGCGGAAAGGTGCGGCTGCAAGATCGTATTGCTGTGCGAACCCTAAGCAAGAGGAATGCAATGCCGACTGAGTACGAAGACGAAAACGAGTATGACGGCAAAGATGAACCAGAAGAAACATTTGCCGATAAATACGGGTTTGAGAATCTGAACATACAGATACCGAATGTCTCGCCCGAAGAAGAAAAAGAAATAAGAGCGCGGCTGCGGTGTGGCTGGAATATGAGTGGCGCGCGTGAAGCAGAGTTGAACGCCGTCGCAGAAAAATGGCTAGATGATTACTTAAAACGTTACGAAGACGCTGTCGTACCGCGGTCAAAAGAAAAAATGCTGCGGCTGATTACAGAGGTCGTTCTTCCCGCCTGCAAATTATTCGGCCTGCATGACGACGCTGATCTTGAGCAAAAGTTAACGCCAGATGATAACGCGATTGAGCTGATCATTGATTCAGTAGACGACTTTTTCTACGGTGATGACCACGGAATTCGAGTAAGCCCACTATGAAACGCTACCACGAAGAAAAGCACATCATTGCAAAACGTGTACAGCAGTATAAGCAACTGGCGGGTTGTTTAGGCCCAGATGACAACAGGTATGTCCCAGCTGTTGGTCGTTTTCGAAAAACGATGCGTTGCTCAGGCTGCCGTCAAAGCCACTGCTATGTATGCCACTCGGACAAGTTCCCCAAGCGCAAGCCGACGCGCCAAGAACAGCAAGCCAATAAAGACCTCAGTACACCGGAGTAAAAATGGGTGCGTGTTTTGTCACCGAAGTTTTCGATGGAAAGTTCACACCGAAAGAATTAGAAAAAGCATATAACAACCGTGTAGAAGATTTGCGCAGCGAATACGGCAGCAACGCCTACAACGGCACCTTCTCGACGCTGCACGGCATTCATGTCGAAAAAAGCCGCGTGTTTCAGACGCAGCGTGAAGCAGAAGATTATCTCGACGGCACCTGCGAAAAGTGGGGTGACGCTATCGCGGTCAAGTACAAAGACCGCCGCGAAGAAAAAACGAAAGAGCCGACGTTTGAAGGCAAGCCGAGCAAAGAATACAACTGCGCTGTCATCATCACCGACGCGTCTGATTGCTCGTACGGCCTACGTTGCGCAATTAACGCGATAACAGCGCCCGACTACAAGCGCCGGTTACTTATTGCCGACCAGATCACGCCGACGCAGAAAGCACAGTTTCTCAAAGCCTATAACGCGTGGCGAGAAAAGCATCAGGCAGCCGCAGAGGCAAATAAAAAGTTTCACGACGCGCTAAATTTGGTTGCGACCACAAAAGAGCCGATCACAACCGAAATGCTGAAACCGTTGAAGATTTTTGGAAATCAGCGACACAAGCTGCGGGCTGCCGCGGACGTGGCTGCTTTGCGGCTGCGCACCGTGGACGCAAAGTTCGCGGAGAAGCTCTACGCCACAACGACAGTCGACCACGGCGAACAATGGCTCGTGGGGGGAGTGTGCGCTGAATGACCGTCACACCTAAAGATATCTATGACGCATATCCCGGGTCGGACCTGCTCGCGATAGAACCACCTGAAGAAAACGAAACTTTTGACGCCTACAAAAAACGAATGGGCGGCGCCAGAGGCATTTTTGCTTGCGGCGACACACTATTCGCTTTTTTGTTATTCGAAGCGGCAGACGAGTCTGCCGATCCCGACGAAGTAATCCGCCGCTTTGACACAGCGGTTTCCGATATAGAACAAGTTGTTACAGCACTAGCTAACAAATACGATAAGGAAGAAAACTGATGAGCAATTACGCAAACAAAATCGAACAGGCTGCTGTCACGCTGGCCGACGCCGTCGTTCACGAGATGGAGCTGGAAGACAACCGGCACGTCGTCAAGCTGAACGCCATCGAGTACATCATGGGCAGCGGAGACAACAAGTTGACCGGGAAGCCGCATAGCTTCTCCAGCGCCGAAGCTCTGGTCCACACCGACGACGGCTACGCCGCGCATCTCGCCAAGTTGCGGCACGCTGCCCGCGACCGTATTCTGGCTAAGGGTCGATATGACGCTGCGGTCACCGCGGCCAAACTGCAGGAAAACATCAATGTCTGACTTCGAAAACGAATCCAACGAGCAGGACGGCTGCCTCATAGGCGGCACTGTCGAAATGCTGCGCGATCATGCGCTGATGTTATTTGCAAAAGCTGTAGCGCGGATGAACAACATGTCCGAAGAAAATACGCTGCCTATAGACGACATGCAGCGGAACTTCTTATCTGCCGACGAAACCGAATCAATTATCAAAGAACACAGCCACAGCATTCCGGGTAGCCCGAAAGGCGTGTACGCCGTCGGCGGAGAAACGCGTGAAAAATTCGAAACGCAAATGAAAAAGCTCATGGTTGCGCTTATGACGCGTATCGAAGCAAACGTTGCGCAGTACGGTGTCAAAATGGGCTACTTAGATTGCTCGTTTGATAACGACGCAAACGATTTCGTGTTCTCAGTTTCCAAAAAAGGGAAAACTGTCATAGATGAACGAATCGCGCGAAAGCCACGAAACGTTGAGCCCTCCAACAACTAAAAGCTTTGTTATGAAAGCGGAAGCAACCAAAATGTCCGTAACGCTTGAAGCAATCAAAGCGTGGGTCAAAGAGTTTGAAAAGACTCAAAGCAAGTATCGCGAGTACGGTGCAAACGACACTGAACCAGACGCCGTGTTTCAAGCGTTACTTGACGCTGCTGTTCACGGTAAAGCGCCCAATGTACCGAGAACTGGCTCCGGCTGGGAGTTGTACACACAAAGCATGGACTGCACAGAAGCAGCACAAGCGCTGCATGACGCGGCGCTGGTAGTCGTGCAAAATATCGAAGCCACGCCAATCAGAGATCTGGAGCAGGTCAAGGAGTATCTGCGGGGCGTCTGCTGGCGGATTTACTAATACCCGCCAAAGAAATTGTTGCCGATAGCGTCATCGGCCCAGTCGTCGTCAGCGACGCGCTCGGCTGCGGCTACCCGCTCGCTAATACGGGCGACGCCCGCAATAGCGGCGAAGTTGGGCCACGCGTCGTTGATGTGCCAGAGAGCAGCGCAACCAAGGTTCACAGCCTGCGCAAAGTCGTCAGTCAGAAGTACATTCCGGGTAATGGTATAAATATCACTACTCGTGCGTGAGTCGGCCTTGTTTTCGACCAGCGCCAAGAAGTCAGAGATCAGACCCGGCATTTCCTGCGAGATACGATCGTACTGGAAAAACCGGACCTGTTTCAATTTGATAGCTTGGCACGTATACAAAAGCGATCTGGTCTTATCGAGGCTGTAGTGCGCTCTGTGGTTAATCTCGGTTGGCGGCTTGTACACCAACAAGTCCTGTGCCGCTGAGCGAACTAACCGCATAGCCATTACACGGTCAAGGTTAAACCCGGCTTGAACCATAACTGTCTCACGCACGGTGCCGGCGCCGGTGTAGTCATGCGCAACAAAGTCACAATTGAAAAAGTTTGACCACTTCATGCACTCAACGGCTTCTGCAAGATGATCGCCGCCAATGAGCAAACGTTTAGCCCAGATCACATCAATTGTGCCGTCTGGTCTAAAACCCATAACAGACAAGACGGTAAAACTAATGCCGGCTTCGCCACCACCGCCCCAGTCAATAGCTAGAATACGGTGCGTGTAACTGCTCAAGTTTTTGAAGCACACTGGTTCGGGTTCTTTTTTGTTTTCCCATTCAAGTGTGCAGGCTGCTTTTAAATCTGTCTCGCTGATAAGCTTCTGCCCCGTGTCAACGCTTTCGCCCATGACTTCGTTATAAAACTGAGCTTGGGTCATGTTGCCATACCCTTCCCGTTTTAATAACAAAGTCGACCATTTTTCCGGGTCGGCAAAATGCAACGGCAGAATAATCTGCGGCACGTGATAGCCAGCAAATTGCCACCGTCTATCTGGAAAACGATGCACCCAGCGACCGTGTCGTGGATTCACCGGCTTGCGACACTTTGCGCAAACAGTGCCCGGCTGCTTTTCGCTAATGTGAATGTTGTAATCACCAATCATGGCGTCGAGATCATGTTCGAGCGCTGGTATATTCCAGTGTTTACAAGCCTCACACGGTATAAACCATTCAGCTTGCGAAGAGCGTTTGTATAATCCGTAAATTAAATTGTCTAGGGTCTTTGGCGTTCCTGTATAGTAACTAGTCCCCCAACGACTATACGACATCGTCTCTTGAATGATAGGTACGTGGTCCGGGTCCATGTCCTGAACTTCGTCGATACATACTCTGTCTGCGCTAACACCGCGGACCCGATCGGCGTCAAGCAGCGCAAAACTGAACAGCATCATCGAGTTGTTCTTAAACGAACGCTGCAGTACAGAATTCTCTGTACTCGTCCCGCTCCATTGCGATTTGATTGGAGACAAGTCGACGAACGGCCGTACGTAATTGTTACTAAACCTTCGAATCTGTTCGAACCGAGGAGTAATGTAAAGTGTTTTAAAGAATGGCACAGCGTTAGAAAATACAACTCCGTGCGCCGCCAACGACGTAGACTTTGATACCTGACGCCCTGTACACCACACCTGATTTTTAGGTGTTAACACCCTAAAAAGGGGGGAAAAAGCGAAATGATCTTTTATGGTGTACGGGCGACCATTAAGGTTCAATACGAGCGGGAGTAATGGTTCAAGGGACGGGAACGCGTGCCGCCCCGCTAGCTCGCGCAAGACTGCGGCTTTGGCGTGCACAGACGCCTGATCAGTGACATCGATAGAGATTAGATCATCTATAAGCGACCGAATACCTGCGGACGGTGTATCTGTCGCCTTATTCGTTTTATTAGGTTTGACCATGAACCACTATGACAATGACGATTGGGAATTTCAATGGGTAGAGAATAGCGTAAATTACATCGGACACGTTTTGGTTGAAGGATTGAAAGGCCTTGCGTACGTGTTTGAGAGTTTGTTTACGGTAGCAATAGACGCCATCAAAGAAAAAACCAAAAAATGAGCGTTAGCCGGCGAGTATACTAAACGGTGTCTCGCCCCCACGCCACGAGGAGTTTAACATGGCTACTGTTGGACGTTCCGCAAAACTTTATCAAGAGCGGCGCAACTTGTACGTTGAAGGTACACGCCGCGGCCCCGGGCCACAAATCTACTTACCCGATAACGCGGTGAATCATCTTAAACTTGAACCACCGCTACCGCCACCGAGTTCTCTCAGTAACCCTAATGTCCCCGACACAACACGCACCGAGGTGTGGCCGTATGGCGACAATTACAGCTCTTAACAAAACATGGCAAAACCAAACCCCAACAACACGTTTGCCGGCTATGCAGCCCTTCTGATTCTCGGCGGAATCGTAGCTGCACCGGAACTTGGTTTGTTAGGGCTATTCGCCGCCGGTGTTGCCATCTATACTGGCGCCTGCTTTATGCGTGGGTACACAGCAGCACCGAAATCAAAGGCACGGAAAAGCCATGGACATCACACCGTTTGATTTTCTCACAGTAGTTTTAGCGGCGGGCGCAGTCATTGAGGTCTGGCACAAAGGCTCGCTATTTGAAACAGCCCGGGCTTACGCTCAAGCCATGCAAGACGTCACCCCCCGCGAAACCTTCAAAGGCCGGTTTCTAGAGCTGGTCAATTGTCCGTTTTGCAAATCTTACCACGTGCCGTTTTATCTTTTCGCACTGCTCGTAATCAGCGGCATGTTGGGCAACACCTTGCACAACGTCGCGCGACTGGTAGTCTACAGCCTTGCCGCTACGCGACTGGGCAATATTGTTGACAGTTTTTTACCTGCAGCTGCTAAATACGTCCCCGACCAATTTGGAGATTTTGTGCATGGAAGCGACACAGCAAACCGAGAATCAGACAAATAGCCCGGCACGTTTGCCGTTTGACGTAGAGTTTGTCAAACACGTTGAAGAATTCTGCGCTGCAATCATGACAGCTGTGCCAGAACTGCACGCGCTTACCATTGTCCCGATCTGGGAAAATCAACCAGAGAACATGCCGGCCGGATTGTTGCACCTGCGCAATCCACAGCCGCCATATATCCCCAGTCTACTCGCAGCGCTCAAACGACTCACGGTATTCCATGTTGACCTACATCGCGATCTGATTGGACAAATCGGCCAGTATGAGCGATACGTCGCGCAGCTATCGGCTGAAGCCCAAACACAACTAGAGAAACTCAATAAATTTGCAACAGATCCAAGCAGCGGCAATGACTCAAAATAAAGTCGAGATACCTACAACCGATGTCGATGTTAATCTAACAAATGACATCGTCACGTTGATACTTAAACATCAATTTGCGCACCTTGACAGCGGCGAGCTGCGCGCCGCTCTTGAAGACTACTACGGCGAAGGTCGAGTGTGGAACAACGAAGAGTTGTTGCAGCGTTTCGAAGTGTCTCATTTTGAACCGCCTTACGTGCACGTCATTGACAAGATGAACAGCTTTCGCGGTACGGTCTTGTTCAACGATGAACCGCGGCTCTACTTCGCGTATAAGCCGTCAAAAACGCAGTCCTAGCGAATATTTTGCTAGGTAGTTGATTTTTGTTTTCAAGCGCGTATTGTGAATTTAGCCGCAGGGATGTACCCGCGGCCCAGAGGAGAATCGCATGGCAAAAAAGACAGAAGCTGGTGGATTCATCAGTCCAGCAAACCTGTGGGGGAAACCGCTGCCCAATTTGAGCGGCAGCAAACCAGCCCCTGCAAGTAAGGCAACAGAAGAAGAAAGGACAAAACGGATGTTGGCCGACGAAGATGACAATATCGACTCGGACGTCGATGCAGAGTTGGAGGACGAGGAAGTTGTCGTAGACGACGAAGCTCTCGCCGAAGACGATGACGAAGCAGCGTACGAAGCCGCAGCCGAAACCGAAGAAAACGGTTCGGATGACGACGAAGACGAGGCGGACGAAGAAGAGAGTTACGAACCCGAAGACGGCGACACCGCCGATGACGGGCAAGCAGAGGTCGATGCCACAGGGGCTGTTGACTCTGATGATCCCGCGCCAGTGCCCGTAACAGCTGGCGCAAAAAAGAAGGTAGCTAACATGTCCGAGAAAAAGAGCGGCGCTGACCATATCCGCGACGAAATCGCAAAGCGTCAGGCCGCTGGTGAGTCCCTTCGCGGTGTCGATATCGTTGGTGCGCTTGCCAAGCGCCGGATTGAAGTCAGCCCGGCACAGGTTAGTCAGCTGTTGAAGAAGGCAGGTGCTGGCGGCGCTCCTCGTGGCGGCAATAAGCTCGTAACCGCCGGTGACGACGGCAAGAGCCGCGTTGCTGGAAAGGCCAAGAAGAGCCACGCAGAACCTCCCCGTGCTGCACCCAAGGCCCGCGCTAGCCAGACCCCGGCAACGCTGCCAATGGAACAGTTGAAGGCTGCGTCCGCGTTCCTCGCAGCTTGCGAGGGTTGCTACGACACGGCTGGAGAAATCCTGTCGGCGCACAAGCAACTTGGCGCCATGATGGCGCGCTGAGCCCGCTAGGCTCCCACGTGTCCACTCGTTAGCCGCCCTTGGAATTGCCCCGCACTGATAAAGCGGCAAGCATACCCCAAGGGCGGCAACGGGCTGGATATCTTTATCGCATCGGACACGCTGTCCGATAGCCTGCGATTCCCTCTGGAATTGCTAAGGAGTTCCCATGACAACAACCGTATGCCCTAACGGGTCAACGGATACGCACGACCGCGTTTTCCCGGCCGGCACTATCAAACGAATCCACGTAAACCAGCACATTGCGCGAAACAACAAAAAAACAGGCGCCACAGAAGCTGTCACAACTATTCAGTGGCGGAACAAGTCGTACCGTTTTGCCAAAGTTGATATCCTAGGCCCGTCAGAAGTTCTTTACTCTCCA
>Ga0114963_10002941_pt1 | contig 11629 bp, 16 predicted proteins | sample C_131016_EF_Meta_FD_87019 | JGI IMG/M metagenome (GOLD analysis project Ga0114963, IMG submission 87019) | Freshwater microbial communities from Lake Croche, Canada to study carbon cycling - C_131016_EF_MetaG | ecosystem: Environmental > Aquatic > Freshwater > Lake | place: Lake Croche, Canada...
AGATATAATCATAGATGCTATCAAAGAGTTTGATAAATTCATCGAAGAACCTGTATAAGAAACCGAAGAAAATGAATTAAAATATCCAGTAGCACCGGTAAGGACTCCTCCGACATACATATTCGATCCTGTAAACGAAGGCACCGCAAGGGACTTAAACATTCCAGTAGCACCAGTAAGGACTCCTCCAAGATACATATTTGATCCTGTAAACGAAGGAACCGCAAGAGAATTCAAATACCCAGTAGCACCTGTAAGCACTCCTCCGAGATACATATTCGATCCTGTAAATGAAGGCACCGCAAGAGAATTCAAATATCCAGTAGCACCTGTAAGCACTCCTCCGATATAGATATTCGATCCTGTAAATCCGTTTATACCTGAAGCTATTATAGAAGGTACTTTTAATGAAGTAGATAAATCCATGGAAGAACCTGTATAAGAAACTGAAGAGAGTGATTTAAACAATCCAGTAGCTCCAGTAAGAACCCCTCCAACATACATATTCGATCCTGTAAAAGAAGGAACAGCAAGAGAATTCAAATATCCAGTAGCTCCAGTAAGAACCCCTCCAACATACATATTCGATCCTGTAAAAGAAGGAACAGCAAGAGAATTCAAATATCCAGTAGCTCCAGTAAGAACTCCTCCAAGATACATATTTGAACCAGTAAATCCAGTTACTCCTGAAGCTATTACAGAAGGTACTTTTAATGAAGTAGATAAATCCATGGAAGAACCTGTATAAGAAACTGAAGAGAGTGATTTAAACAATCCAGTAGCACCAGTAAGGACTCCTCCAAGATACATATTTGAGCCTGTAAATCCGGTTGCACCCGAACTGATAACCGTATGAGAATTTAAAGAACCAGTATTGATAGAGATATTTAGCGCATTTATTGATTCTTCTAAAGTATTAATATTGGTTGCAACAAAAGCGGTTGTTGCAATTTTATGACTAGAGTCATGCGGATCTAATGTTTGTCCAATAATTTGTAACGCACCGTTTGCGTTCGTAATATTTATATTATTACTCATTATATACAATACTTACATTTTTATATAAATTCAAAAATAATAAATCTAATCTATTTATTATTTTTATTCACTATTAAACAACTGTAGATTCGCCATAATAAGTTGAATGGCTATTTGCATACCCGTAATCATTCGAATTTGAGAAATCAGATTTTTTCCAGTAGTATTTTATTATATTATCAACTGGATTATTAAAATTACCATATGGGGAAGATAAAATTAAAGTTCTAAGATCCGCAGCAGCATCAACCTGCATGTAACTAAAATTCGGGTCAGCACTAAGAAAACCACTATCAAAATTCGATGTTAATTTTAATTTATATGAGTGACCTTCTGTGAAATAAACGCTATTACCAGCTTGTGCTAAATGATACTGAATCATCGTTGATGTATTATTTGCACCAAATAGTCCATTATTAATAACAAATGTACCAGTCTCAATAGTTACTTGACGGTTATTCGCGTTGCCATAACTAATTCCTACTGATTCATCCCGAAAATGTGCTAATCCAACAGGAGTAGTACAAGATTCGTGGCTGTATAATGGAACTGCCTGATCTTCTCTCCACTGAACTCCATTTGGATCACTTTGACCTGGAGTAAATATACAAACATTATCTTGAACTCTCTGTTGGAATGTTAAATAATCATTATTATTGGACGGGTTTAATACAATTTCATTTACATATAATTGATTAAACGAGTTTGCTAAGGATCCTAAATTTATATTGCTAATGGCTGGAACAATATCTTCTAAGATATTAGTACTATTAAATGTTCCGGTAGGTCCGGTAGGACCAGATACTCCAATATGTCCAGTAGGTCCGGTAGGACCAGATACTCCAATATGTCCAGTAGGTCCGGTAGGACCAGATACTCCAATATGTCCAATAGGTCCTACAGGACCAGTTGCTCCCGTATCTCCTGTTAATCCTAAAGGTGCATTATTAATTAAATAATCCGTTGTGACAATACTGTTTACATCTGATGGTACATTTACATTTGCGATTGGTAATCCTCCGATTAATATAGGCATTATATATTATATATTTTATTTTATAATTTACTAAATTCTATATTTTAAAATATAGAATTTAATTAAAAGTGTATTTCATAAATAATAAAAATCTTGTTAAAGAACGAAAAACCTATTTGTAATAAATGTATTGCTAAAACTGCATAATCGTTTAACAAATTTAATTATATCTCTTTACTTTTTAGACAAAACACGTCTCTTATTTTTATTTTCAACTGTTGTAAATTCGTCTTTATCATCCTGAACTCGTCTTGTTGGCAAAGGTCTAGAACGTCGTTCTGGTCTTGATACCACTTCTTCTCTATTTTCATCCTCCATAGACCGCGAGACCCAACGTGTCTCACACATGGTAGGCCCAGTTTTAATTCCGCAAACATTTACCGCTTGCCATTCATGATTTTCATTCGTAGATTTCACCAAATTAAATTCAACATATTCTCCCTGAACGAGATACTTATATTGAGATTTATTTACTTGAATTGCAGAATAATGAACAAAAATTTCGCGTTTATCACCTTCTAATTCTGTAATAAATCCATAGCCTACTTTATTATTAAACCATTTTACAATACCAAGAGTGATATCAGTCATCGTATTCAGATTATATTATATTATATTTTATTTTTTTATATTGTTTATAAATAGTAGATTAAATTCTAAATATATGATAATAACGTTACATGCGAGATAAATACATATATTCCATCTTATTATTAATTTTAGTGATAATTGTCTCTCAAATATTCGCGGTAATATTATCTATTCCCGTTTTAAAAGAGGGTCTCGAGTGTCTACCAATGTGTAAAGATATTTCATTTAATCCAACAAAAGAAAATCCAAACGTCCCTCCTTGTAAAAAACTAATTGTAAAACTGTTAACCGCAGATGATGCATCAAGTGGAGGACAATTGGTTATATCGAAATTCATCACAAATATAAATAATTATATAGAACAAAAATATAAATTTTCGACCCTTTTTTTACCACTGTATAATCTTAAAATAACATTTCCAAATGGAGGAATTCAAAATAATGAACAAATTAAAATAAATACATTTTTTACAGATTTTAGCGGAATCGTACATTCTACAAATCAAGATATATTGGACAATATGGTGAAGGACGCAAATTTTGGAGCAATCTTAGACAAATTCAAATATTCTCAAGATAAAACGACTCCATCTGCAAATATAAAAGAAAATATAAAAAATACTCTTGCTCAATATAAAAGTGACCGAGAAAAACCCACTCCTGAATTATCCTCTATATACAAAGAAATGATTAGCGATATGTTCAATTATAATATATCTCTCCAAAGACGATGCAACGATTATTATACCGATCAAAATTTTCAAACAATTATTGATACCGAAAAGGATACTTCAAAATATTATGGGAACACATCTTCATTCCATCGGTTAGATTCTTATATAAGTGACGCAATTAACGGTAAATTAGGAACAGCATAAGAACAGTATAATTATATAAAAAACTGCATTAATTTATTATAATCCGGTAAATCTTCATATTGATATGTATATGTCTCTTCCAAATAATTCAGTATATCATTATAATCAGGTAACCATTTCTTAAACCATTCCATATTACGGTATTTTCTACGCCAAATATTTACAGGATGTTTAATATTTAAAGAATTATGTAAATGCGAATCGTCCTCTTCGTCTGATATAATACTAGACCTATCTGGTTCCCAGGGAGTATATCCTAAATAAAATCCCGCACACATATACCCGAGAGAAATCAAATCATCACGTATTGTATACCGATTTCCTTCGAATATGCGAATACTAATATATTTTGGACTACCTATAATCGTTTCACTTGCAGCATTTGGCAAGAGTTTACTATTTTCTCCTACATAAAATGTAGATAGTCCAAAATCAATCATCATAATATTCCCATCATCTTTTATCATAAAATTATCCGGTTTTAGATCTCGATGGACAATATATTGACCATGGATGTCTTTTAGAATCGTAATGATTTGACGCACAATTTTAGATATATTCGATTTATCACATCTCTCCATGTATGTTTTGAGAGAACATTTATAATATGGTATAATTAAACAAGGTAGATTTCGATATAATCCATACCAATAAATCGAAGGGATTGTCCGAATTTTATTCGAATATAAATAATTTAGTATTTTGGTTTCGTGTTTGAGAGATTTATTTGCAGACGGATTTTCGATTTTTATTGCCACCTGCATATTTATTCCGACTGTTTTTCCCTTGAAAACTGCGCCGAATGCCCCTTTTGAAATTAATTCTCCGATTATATATTTATTTTTAATGATATTCGCATTTTCTCTCAATTCTCTGGATCTTTTTATTTCTTCGAATTCTTCCAATTCTTCGAATTCTTCCAATTCTTCCAATTCTTTTATTTCTTCGAATCCTTCCAATTCTTCCAATTCTTCCAATTCTTCCAATTCTTCCAATTCCCTCATTATATTCATTCGTCTATTGAATATAATGATTTTATATCTCTTTGAATTTATATATATAAATGGATATCTCAGAAAAACAAAAAGAGAATATATTTAAATGGACAATCATCGTATTATATATATTATATACGATTGCAATATTAGGTGTGATTTCGTATAATTCTCCATATATTGGAACACTAAGATCCATTATTGAATCGGTTACTTGTTTAATGCTAATTGTACGGTTTAATCCATATGCAAATCATATCATGACAAATTTTGATAAGACTATGATTTTTTCGGTTTCTACTTTTTTATTGTGTAATATTATTATTTCCGATATTTATTTATTTTATAAAAAATCAATCTCTCAACATTTACCTGATATAAAAATACAGGATTTATCTAAACATAATTAAAATAAAGACAATTTCCTAAATACATATAATGATTCGTGATGAAAGCTTTATTGCATCATGGGATGAGAGTAAATGGTTAGTTTTATCCTCTTTTTCATTTATAATCCCCTCGTTATTTGCATATTATAAGAATTTGTATTTATACGCATTATTACTATTATCTACTACGGTGATGTCTATCAACTATTGGCGAAAAGCAAAGTATTCGATTCGAAGAACCCTCGATTTCATTTTCTCAAAACTCACATTTATCGTCTTTTTTTATAATGGAATTCGTTACGTACGATATACCCCCTATTTGATTACAGGATACCCGTTATCTATCGCATTTATATATTGTTATTATTTATCCGGAAAAAAATATAGTTTAAATCATACAGATTGGGTAATATATCATTCTCTCTTTCATTATATTGTTGTATACGAACAACTTATTATTTTAGATAGTATTTATTAGACATTTTTTATGTAAAACGTGTATGATATAAACCTCCCATGATATAAACCGTCTATCATATAAAACACCCATTTTATATATGAAAATATAATAAAGCGAATCTTCATTACATAATAGTATAAAATGGCATTACATCATCTAGATAACTGGAAAACATATTTAACAAATGACGATTATAATTATTTAATACAATATATAGAAAATATAAAAAATAATATTCCAAATGATAAAATGATTATTTTATATGGACCAAGTAGAACTGGTAAATCTACATTAAAAAATGATATTCAAAATTATTTGGGCGATGAAATTTGTGGTGTCTTCATGATGTCAGGTGAAATAATTTATAATGAAAATATAAAAAAACTAGGATTTTTTTATGGGATTGATGAAATATGTAGTAGTAAAAAAAATAATATAGCCATTATAAATTTGATTAAATACAAACAATCTTTAGTATCAGAGACAAATAATATAGAAAGAGTAAATACTAAACTTTTAGAATTTTCCCAAATTATCAACATGCACCATATTTTCCAATAATGGACGTTTTTAATGAAAAAAGTGTAAACTAATAAAACAACCAAATCATAAAACGAAATAAATACTTTGAGAGAAAGAGAAATATAATGAATATCGACGAAATTTATAAACACGCCCAAAATGATCCTGCACTTTTCTCTACTATCGATATTGATACCCTTTTAGAAAATATCGAATCCGAGACAACCGAATATTTAGAGGGAAAAACGCTCGCCATTATTTCGACTACAATTCGAGGGGTTTTATCCGGGATTTTCCAAAATATCGACTCCGTATTCGATAAATTGATTGGATATCGATATGTCTCTCTCGTTTGTGAGATTCGACAAGGCGTTTATATTCGTTGGATAGGAAATCGTCGTGAAAAATTAGAAGTGGGTGGAACCGTCATCTCTGTGAAAATCTGCGATGAAGGCGTACAAGTAATTTGTAAAAATGCGATAGGAAGACATATTTCATTCCGTTTCGACGAATGCGTTGTTTTTCAAAAACTAACTACCGAAGAACAATTAATTCTAATGGCATATGAATATATTCAAAAAGAGGATATCCGTTAAAGATTTGGTTTAGGAATAATATCTTTATATTATATATAATGGCTTCTGATTGGATAAAACACGTCAAAAAATACGCGAAAGAAAATGGATGCACGTTTGGAGAAGCATTAAAGAAAGCGGGTCCTAGTTTTAAAAAAGGGGCGTCAAAGAGTCCTTCCTCTAACAAATCCAAGAAAAATCGTTCGCGTAGAAATAGAAAAACCCGTCGTGGTGGAAATAAATAATCGTTTTTTATATAATTCGAACTATATAAAAAAGTAAACCAAAAAATTAAACCAAAAAATTAAATTCCGGTAGACCCAAATCCACCTTCTCCTCGTGTCGTATCGGATAACTCATCTTCATTTACCAACTCAATAAACATAGGACATAATGATGGATGAGTTATTTGTAATAATCGCGTATTCGATGCAATCACATAATCATTAGACTCATCTAGATTACGAAAAGCACCCATCAATACACCGCGATATCCAGAATCAATAATACCCGTATGATTCGCTAACATCAGAGGCGTTTTAGATATGGATGATCGAGGAAACATGAAAAACCCACTCGGAGTATTATCCGAATTCATAATTTCGCATTTTATATCTAAAGAAACCAAAGTCGATTTATGAAACTGATTTTTTGGCAATACGGTTTCATTTGGTACAAATAAATCAAATCCAGCATTTGGAAAAGGATCGATAAGAACAGACTGATTATGTTCTAAGATATGTTCATTCATCATATCCAGAAATTCGGGGTTCGAATTTGTGACAGCAATACGTAAAATCGCATACTGTTTTCCAGAAAAAGCGCGAGTAAAATAGGTACGAATAAACTTTGACGCGATGTCTGTCATTATATTATTATACTACGTGTTCTTTTTATATATATTTATTCTGTTGATTTTGTTTTTTTTGTTTTTTTTTGAAAATATCATAAATATAATCATATAAAAACACCAAATTATTATTCATAATATGGAACAATCCAAAGTGGAGAATTCGTTCGTCCCTACATCCGCCAATTTTATTACCGCGGATAATAATCGGATTATAAATGTAAATTGTATAAAATGGGCGAAAAAACTGGACGAATGTTTATATATTTGTACAAAATCCGCAGGTTGTGATGGGGTGAGTGATATGCACAAATTATGTAAAATAAATAATTCGGAAAGTTATAATAAATTAAACAACCATTTTCTAAAATAACTTATTTTAGAATCATATTTTTTTTTTATTTTTCCATTCCGACCATGAAATCGATTTTCCGGAATTTTGTTCTTTTGCCGGATGTTCTAAATCCAGTCGATTCCCCATTTTTAGAGCAGAATCGACGTAAAGTTCTTTTAATAATTGACCGATCAAAACAGACCCTTCATTTTGGTCAATCTCCGCATTTTCTATTCGTTTTAAAACAGTTAATGTTTGTAACATGATATCCATATCCAATTCATCCTTCATAATTTTGTTGAAAATATCGGTATAATTCTTAAATAAGAAAAACGCAGAATTTTGCGCGAGTTCAATAAATGATAGAGGAGCAGTTTTACGTAATTCGGCGGAGGTAGTTTTTAACTCCATTATTTTGCAAATATCCTCTCGGATCATATCGCTATGTTTTACCTCTCGAATATAATCGGTATTATCTTGATATTCTCCCTCTAAATTTTTTATCATCTTTTTTAAATCGATACCTTCCATTTTATTCATTATAAATATATAAATATTATTATCTATATATTTATGTGTTTTAGAGAGAAAATAATATTATAATTATATTAAAAATGGAATCAAAAATGGAATCAAAAATAGAACTCTTTGAATTTGAATCCGCAGAGAATACCTTCTTTATGTATACAGGAATAGCCGTATGTATTTTATTCATCGGTGTATATTGTCTATATATGACATATAAAGATAGCATTTTAGAAAAGATAGATAACCAGCTTATAATATGGAAGGACACCATCCATTTCTATACGAACCAACTTTTATTAAAATTCGCTATACAAGATTCCGCGATAAAAACAACCAAATATTATTAAATATCTGAATAGAAATTCATCCTATATATAAATGTATGCGATTCTGATTACTTTCATTCTATCGTTTTTTCTTATTTTTATAATTTACCGATTTTATTCTAAAATCGATTCCATTCTAAAACAGTATCTTCCTACACAAAGGGTTTTAAATATGAAATCAAATATGAAAAAGGTAGATAAAATAGAGGAAGAAACCAAAAAACCGCAAGATTCCAAAATCGATGATATTTTTAAGAAAATGAGGGAGGTCGCATTTATGCCAATCGACTTTATACAAAAGGCGACAATATCTTTTTTATCTAATATCGGATTAAATTTAGGAAAATATAACTGAATATTGTCATTTTATAATTAATAAGTGACCGATAAAATCTTATAACTATGTATACTATGTTTTTAAAAAGAGAGACATTTACTATTATCGGACAGCTATTTATTATTGTCATTTTAGCATTATGGTTATCAACAACTTCTATTACTCCGGTAAATGCGAGTGGACTAGAAGGTTTCCATCAAATGGCACCCTCCCCACTAGAATATACTACCCTCCAACAACCAGATAAAGCAGTAGACGATTTATATGCATTACGAGCTCTTACGCCGGATACTTCTCAGTGTAAAAAAGTAGGCGGGTTTGACGGATACGGAGTATTTTGTACGCCATATAGTCAATCTGAAAAAATAGATATATTTTCTGAAGCAAAAGGAAGCCTCACATGTGAGAATGTAGGACTTTATAATTCAAAAGGTCCGCTTTGTTTAGATGATAATATGAAACGAATGTTAGGGACCCGTGGTGCAAATGCACAGGGGGGATTTGGGCAGATTGGTTCTCCGTAAACAGGAAATAATATTATTTTTCATAATATTATTTTTGAGTTGTTCAGCGTTTTTCAGGGTTTTCGGAGTTTCCGATATCTTATGAAAACACCGTAAAACATACTCCGCAATATTTTATTGGAATAGATGTTTCAGTATCCACATCGACATAATCGTCCACTATCTCGTGAATGCAATTGCGATGAATATAGTCTACAATCGAATGATATATTTTTTGGTAACCTGGATTTTTATAAATATCTGGTTTGAGAGAATCTCTCGCTTTTATCATAGAATGAACCGTATCCATTAGTGTATTTATGAAAATGTATTTATATGATTTATTTGGTTTTAAATAATCTCTTCCATTCCAGAGAGCTCTTTTAAATATCTTTTTGAACACGTCTCGACCAATAATCCATTTGCATATATCCCGTAATTCATATAATAATCGGGATTTTCTAAAGCTATGTGATATATCATATATTTTCCGGGGATTTCATAGACAGATGCTCTTTCATCCGCACATGCAGGAAGTCTATATTTATTATCTGTAATATAAATATTTCCATTTACTTCTTTCGTATTTTCTCTCTGTTCCTTCGAGACAAAATTATCTACTAAAATACTATGACATCCTGTAATGATTAAGTCTTCGATTAATTCGGGATATTCGGTTGGAGAACATTTATATAGCTGGTCTTTGATACGTTCTTGGGAGGCAATATGTTCGATCTCTCTTTTACCAATCATTACGATTGGTATAAACCCATGTAATAATGTGTTTACAAGATCTCCTTTTCTTAGGTCCTGGACTGGAATATATCCTTTATCGGTAAGGATTTTAGAATCTTCTTTGAAACACGGAGTGTCAATATATGTAAAATTAGTAGTTGTAGACCCTCCAGGAGTAGTTAATGTTACTGTAACCGTTCCAGCAGAATGAGAAGGTGTTTTACAAATAATTTGAGTATTCGAAAACGAAGTAATAGTTGCCAGAAAAGAATCAAATAATACAATTGGGTTATAGATGAGATCCGTCCCAGTTATAATAACTGACGTATTACCTCTAGCAAATCCAGTAGAAGGTGAAATTGATATTATGGTTGGTATGGGTATTATATATGTAAAATTAGTAGTTGCAGACCCTGCAGGAGTAGTTACTGTAACTGTAACCGTTCCAGCAGAATGAGAAGGTGTACTGCAAATAATTTGAGTATTCGAAAAAGAAGTGATTATAGCAGTAGAAGAATCAAATAATACAACTGGATTATAGATGAGATCCGTCCCAGTTATAATAACTGAAGTATTACCTCTCGTAAATCCAGTAGAAGGTGAAATTGTCGTTATGGTTGGTGGTGGTATGGGTATTATATTTGTAAATATATCTAAATTAGAAATATTTGTTGCGCCATTTACATAATATGCACTACTTGGAATTGCTATATTGTAAAATGATAAATTACCTATCGATGGTATTGTTAACCCATAAAATATAACAGTTGATAACATACTACAACCATAAAATGCATAGTTCCCAATACTAGTAACACTACTTGGAATAGTTATAGATGTTAAACCACTACAATATCCAAATGCAGAAGACCCAATATTAATAAAATTATTTGGAATAGTTATAGATGTTAACCCTGTACAACCCTGAAATACAGAATATGTAATACCAGTAATACTATTTGGAATAGTTATAGATGTTAACCCACTACAACCCTCAAATGCAGACATTCCAATACTAGTAACACTATTTGGAATAGTTATAGATGTTAACCCACTACAAAACTGAAATGCATAGTGCCCAATACTGGTAACACTACTTGGAATAGTTATAGACGTTAAACCCCTATACTGAAATGCATAGTCATCAATACTAGTAACACTATAATTAGTATCATCAATACTAATTGATGATGAAATATCATATTTTACATTACTATAATTACCAGAAGTTACCGTTGCAATACTCCTCGTCCCAATATAATAATAGTTTAGACCTTGAGAATCTGTATAAATATCAAATAAATATTGATAATATTCAATATTCCTTGTAAAATATACCAATTCTATATCTTGATTCGTGCTTTCCATAATCCAGTTCCCGCCATATTTAATATTTCCAGTACGGTCATTCGATGCACCTACAATTACTCCCGTTTGGTCTTTTAAAATCGCATAATAGGTTTTCCAAGAATCATATAATAATGTATTACATGCCAAATAATCAATATTCTTTACTTGGAACTTCTTTAAAA
>Ga0114963_10002946_pt1 | contig 11623 bp, 9 predicted proteins | sample C_131016_EF_Meta_FD_87019 | JGI IMG/M metagenome (GOLD analysis project Ga0114963, IMG submission 87019) | Freshwater microbial communities from Lake Croche, Canada to study carbon cycling - C_131016_EF_MetaG | ecosystem: Environmental > Aquatic > Freshwater > Lake | place: Lake Croche, Canada...
CTTCCGACCGCGGCAGGCCCGCGTCCTCAGCGTGGCAGCCTTGGCTCTGGACCCGGCGGGCAACGTCGAGCGCTCGGTGGTCAGCCTGCTCAATCCGGGCGTGGATCCGGGCCCGACGCATGTCCACGGGCTGACCTCCGAAATGCTCGAGGATCAGCCGCAGTTCGCCGACATCGCGGACGACCTCGCCGAGCTGATGCACGGTCGCACACTGGTAGCCCACAATGCCGCCTTCGACTACTCCTTCCTGACTGCTGAAGCCGAGCTGGCTCAGACCGCGCTGCCGGTCGACAACGTCATGTGCACGGTCGAACTCGCCCGCCGGCTCGATCTCGGTCTGGACAACCTGCGCCTGGAAACCCTTGCCCGGCACTGGAATATCCCACAGACGCGCGCCCACGATGCGTTCGATGATGCACTGGTGCTTTCTCGTCTGCTGACACCGGCACTGCAACGGGCGGATGACCATGACATCTGGCTGCCGATCAGACCCCTGACCCGACGACGCTGGCCCAACGGCAACGTCACCCACGAGGAATTGCGTCCGTTGAAGATGCTTGCCTCGCGGTTGGCGTGCCCGTACCGCAATCCCGGTCGCTACCGCCGCGGAGAACCGTTGGTGCAGGGCATGCGGGTCGCGCTGTCGGCCGAGGTGGATCGCACCCACGAAGAACTCGTCGAGCGAATTCTGCACGCGGGTCTGGCCTACACCGACGCCGTCGACCCCGAGACTTCGTTGGTCATCTGCAACGACGTACAACCGGATCACGGTAAGGGTTATCAAGCCCGGGAACTCGGCGTGCCGACGGTCTCTGATCAGCAGTTCATGGCTTACGTCGCGTCGGTCGTCGGGGGTACCGGAATCGATCCCTTCGAGCAGTCGGTCGACCAGGGCCAGCAGTTCGCCCTGTTCTGAGCATCACGGCAGGCGTGCCGCCCGGTTGACCGCCGACACCACGGCCCGCAATGACGCCGTCGTGATCGAGGTGGCGATGCCCACACCCCACACCGTCCGGCCACCTACCGAAGCCTCGACGTAGGCCGCGGCGGCAGCCTCCTCGCCCGCCGACATAGCGTGCTCGGAGTAGTCCAGCACGCTCACATCGACGCCGACGGTGCCCAACGCGTCGACGAAAGCGGCCAGGGGTCCGTTGCCCTCGCCGCGAATCTCAGTCTCGACGCCGTCGATTTTCACCATCGCCTCGATGACGTCGGTGCCGCCGTCGACCTCCGAGCCGATCACCCGTTGCCGGATGCGCTCCAGCGGTCGAATCGGGGAGAGGTACTCGTCGCCGAACGCGTCCCACATCTCCTTCGAGGAGACCTCGCCGCCCTCGCCGCCTGAGCCCTCGGCAATCTGTTGGATGACCTTGCTGAACTCGATCTGCAGTCGCCGCGGCAGCACCAGACCGTGATCGGCCTTCATGATGTAGGCCACCCCGCCTTTGCCGGACTGCGAGTTCACACGGATGACGGCCTCGTAGGTGCGCCCGACATCCTTGGGATCGATCGGCAGATAGGGCACCTGCCACAGGGCGTCCTCGACATCCGAGCCGGCCTCGTCGGCGTCGACCTTCATGGCATCCAGACCCTTGTTGATGGCGTCCTGGTGGCTGCCGGAGAACGCGGTGTACACCAGATCCCCGCCGTAGGGGTGGCGCTCGTGCACCGGCAGTTGGTTGCAGTGCTCCACTGTGCGCCGGATCTCGTCGATATTGGAGAAGTCGATCTGCGGATCCACTCCCCGGGTGAACAGGTTCAAACCCAGCGTCACCAGGCACACGTTCCCGGTGCGCTCGCCATTGCCGAACAGGCAACCCTCGATCCGATCCGCACCGGCCTGATACCCCAATTCCGATGCGGCAACGGCAGTTCCGCGATCGTTGTGTGGATGCAGGCTCAGGATGATCGAGTCGCGGCGAGCGAGGTTGCGGCTCATCCACTCGATCGAGTCGGCGTAGACGTTGGGTGTGGCCATCTCCACGGTTGCGGGCAGATTGATGATCAGCGGCCAGTCCGGTGTCGGCTGGATGACAGCCGATACCGCATCACACACGTCCTTGGCATACGCCAGTTCGGTGCCGGTATAGGACTCCGGCGAATACTCGAAACGCCACCGGGTCCGGGGGTATTTAGCCGCTTCCTGCAAGCACTTGCGCGCACCGTCGACCGCGATCGCCTTGACCTCGTCACGGTCGGCACGGAACACCACGCGGCGTTGCAGGATCGACGTCGAGTTGTAGAAGTGCACGATCACGTTGGGCGCACCGTCGCAGGCTTCGAAGGTCCGCTCGATCAATTCCGGGCGGCACTGGGTGAGCACCTGAATGGTGACGTCGTTGGGGATTGCACCCTGTTCGATGATCTCCCGAACGAAGTCGAAGTCGGTTTGGCTGGCCGACGGGAAGCCGACCTCGATCTCCTTGTAACCCATCCGCACCAGCAGGTCGAACATCCGCCGCTTACGGGCCGGGCTCATCGGGTCGATCAACGCCTGGTTACCGTCGCGCAGGTCGACCGCACACCACAGGGGCGCGTGCTCGATCACCGTGTCCGGCCAGGTGCGGTCGGGCACGGTGATGGGTTCGACCTCAAGGGCGAACGGGCGGTAACGGTTCACCGGCATCGCCGTATTGCGCTGGGTGTTCCACGCAGGCTGGCCGTCGTGGCGCCCGCCGGCGGGGGTGGTGATGGTGCGTGCGGACACATAGGCGTCGGTTGAGTCGGTGGACGCGATAGGTGATGCGGATTCAGAATCTGGTGGGGTGTTCATGATGTGCGCTCCGGAGAAGTTGAGAAGGGACTTCAGACCGGCGCATCGCGAAACACCCGCGACGGGAAGCCAGTCTGGATCAGACCCCGCCGCGGCGTCCGAGAAGGAGCAACCGCTGCATGGGGTGAACTGTACGCCGGTCGCCCCACCAGGCATAGTCGCACCATGATGGCGACTCCGGCGGCCCCCGCAGCCCGCAGGCGCTCGCCGGTGGATCGCGTCGTCACAGTGGTGATGTGTGTGGTGGCTGCGGTGGCGGCGGGCTGTTCGGTCGTTTTCTCATTCTTCTTCGTGATGGCCACCGATTCATGCGGCTCGGATAACTGCGATCTGTCGAAAATCACGTGGGCCTACGCGCTCACGTGGGGCGGTGTTGGGGTTGCCCTGGCCATATCGGTGACCGGCCTGATCATGGCCGCGCGCAGGGGAACCGCCATGTGGGTCTGGCCCGTTATGGCGCTCGTTTTAGTCATCGCCACCTTCGCGGGCGGCGCAGCGCTGGCGATGTCGGTGGTGAATTAGACCGTCACTGCCACGGCCGGCCCCACCCGCTCCCGAACGCGATCTCATCCAGCGGAAGCCGGTGTCGGGGCAGCGCGTCGCGCTCGACGATCTCGGCGCTGATGTGGCTGTAGTCACCGAGCGACCCGACGGCGATCACCATGAGCGGCAGCACAGTGCCCGGGATGTCGAACGCCGCGCGGGATCCGTCGACGTCGAATCCGGCCATCGGGTGGCTGATGAGGCCGCGCGAGACCGCCTCGATGCTCAGGTTGGCCATCGCCGCACCCGCATCGACGCGGGAGTACAGCGCCGTCTTCTCGTCCTCGCCCTCGTCGGCGCACAGGAGAACGAGCGCCCCGGCCGCCCTGGCGTAGGCGTTTCCTCGCCTCAGCAGGCTGGCCAATGTCGCGAAGGTGTCATCACCGCGCACGCCGACGACGAACCGAACCGGCTGGCGTCCGCCCCAGGTGGCAGCCCACCGCGCAGCCTCAAGCAGGGCGGTCACCGTGTCATCGGTGAGCACCGCATCGGGATCGAAGGCCCTCGGACTCCACCGGTCGGCGATCGGCGGGTGGACCGCACATCGGGTATCGGCGCGACGGTCTGCGGATTGGTCAGGCATCGCAGGCAGGTTACCCGCCGGTCCGGGCAGGGAAAACCGGCTGCGCCCACGGTTTATCCTTATGCCCAACCCATCCACAGTGATACCCCCATGCCTGGAAAGGGCGGACAGTGGCTCTCGTCGTGCAGAAGTACGGCGGATCCTCGGTGGCCGACGCCGAACGGATCCGTCGTGTCGCTGAACGCATCGTGGAGACCAAGCGTCAGGGCAACGATGTCGTGGTGGTGGTCTCGGCGATGGGAGACACCACCGACGACCTGCTCGACCTCGCCCGGCAGGTATGTCCGACGCCACCGCCGCGCGAACTCGACATGTTGCTGACCGCGGGCGAACGGATCTCGAATGCTCTGGTGGCCATGGCCATCGAGTCCTTTGGCGCCCAGGCGCGGTCGTTCACCGGTTCGCAGGCCGGGGTGATCACCACCGGAACCCACGGCAACGCCAAGATCATCGACGTCACACCGGGTCGACTGCGTTCAGCACTGGACGAGGATCAAATAGTTCTGGTCGCCGGTTTCCAGGGCGTCAGCCAAGACAGCAAGGACGTCACCACCCTGGGCCGTGGCGGGTCTGACACCACTGCCGTCGCACTGGCCGCTGCGTTGCACGCCGATGTCTGTGAGATCTACACCGACGTCGACGGCATCTTCACCGCCGACCCGCGCATCGTGCCCAATGCCCGACGCCTTGACACCGTCAGCTTCGAGGAGATGCTTGAGATGGCGGCGTGCGGGGCGAAGGTGCTGATGCTGCGTTGCGTGGAATACGCCCGCCGCTACAACGTTCCGATCCACGTCCGATCGTCGTACTCGGACAAGCCCGGCACGATCGTCACTGGATCAATCGAGGACATTGCCATGGAAGATGCCATCCTGACCGGAGTCGCGCACGACCGAAGCGAGGCCAAGGTCACCGTAGTCGCCCTACCCGACGTTCCGGGCTACGCCGCCAAGGTCTTTCGCGCGGTCGCCGATGCTGATGTCAACATCGACATGGTGCTGCAGAACATCTCCAAGGTCGAAGACGGCAAGACCGACATTACTTTCACCTGTTCGCGTGACTCCGGTCCGAACGCGGTGGCGAAACTCAGGTCATTGCAGGCTGAGATCGGTTTCACCGAGGTGCTCTACGACGACCATATCGGCAAGGTATCCCTGGTCGGAGCCGGGATGCGGAGCCACCCGGGAGTCACCGCGACGTTCTGCGAGGCACTGGCCCAGGTGGGCGTGAACATCGATCTGATGTCAACCTCTGAGATCCGAATCTCAGTGCTGGTCAAAGACAGCGAGTTGGACAAGGCCGTCGGAGCGTTGCACGAGGCTTTCGGCCTTGGTGGCGACGAGGCGGCGGTTGTGTACGGCGGTACTGGACGCTGATGGGCAGAAGCGGAATTAGTACCGGCGGGCAGGAGCGCAGCGACCGGGGAATTAGTATCGGCGTGGTTGGTGCGACCGGTCAGGTCGGCCAGGTGATGCGAACACTGTTGGTGGAGCGCGACTTTCCGGCTACCAGTGTGCGGTTTTTCGCCTCCGCACGATCACAAGGCCGCAAGTTGGCCTTCCGCGGGCAGGAGATCGCGGTCGAGGATGCTGAGACCGCCGACCCTGCCGGGTTGGATATCGCGTTGTTCTCCGCAGGCGCCACCATGTCGCGGGTGCAGGCGCCCCGGTTCGCGGCTGCCGGTGTCACGGTGATCGATAACTCCTCGGCCTGGCGCAAGGATTCGGAGGTTCCCCTGGTCGTCAGCGAGGTGAACTTCGACCGCGATGTGCGGGGTGTGCGACTTGCCAAAGGCATCATCGCCAACCCAAATTGCACCACGATGGCGGCCATGCCGGTGCTCAAGGCACTGCACGACGAGGCGCAACTGGTGCGGATTGTCGTCTCGACCTACCAGGCTGTCTCCGGCAGTGGCCTCGCCGGCGTGGAGGAACTGGCGAGCCAGGCCCGTGCGGTGATCGACGGTGTCGAGGAACTCGTGAACAACGGTGGCGCACTGGCGTTCCCGGCACCGAACAAATATGTGGCTCCGATAGCCTTCAACGTCATTCCGCTGGCCGGCTCGCTGGTCGATGATGGTTCCGGCGAGACCGACGAGGATCAGAAGTTGCGCAGTGAGAGCCGCAAGATCCTTGGTATCCCGGACCTCGCTGTCAGCGGCACCTGCGTGCGGGTGCCGGTGTTCACCGGACACTCGCTGTCGATCAACGCAGAATTCGCCCGCCCGATCTCGCCGCAACGTGCACGGGAAATACTCTCTGCAGCACCGGGAGTCACCGTCGTTGATGTTCCGACCCCATTGGCGGCCGCGGGTGCCGATGACTCCCTTGTCGGCCGCATCCGGCAAGATCCGGGTGTGGCGGACGGCCGTGGACTCGCACTGTTCATCTCAGGTGACAATCTCCGAAAAGGCGCCGCGCTCAACACCATCCAAATCGCCGAACTGCTGGCCGCAACTCTCTGATTTGGTTTCGGATTTCTCATTCACAGCGGGTTCATAACCGCCACCCACCCGGCGCTATACCGGGTCGGCCACCATGGCGGCATGACTGAAACACTTGAGCAGGAACCCGAAACCACACCCGTCCCGCCCCCGCCGCCGCACAAGCGTCGCCCCAACCGGGTCTACCAGGCCGCCGCCTGGGTGGCGATCGTCGCCGGCGTGGTCTTTATCGTTGGCGCCATCTTCTTCACCGGCTTCGTACTGGGCCGGCACAGCGGCGGCGGAAACGGTTGGCATCATCGCGGACACGGCGAGATGAGCGAGATGGGACCGCGGGTCGCTCCGTTGATGCCTGGCATGCGACCCGGTGGACCCATGGGACCGGACCGCCCGGACCTGGGCCCCGGCATGCGCCCGGACGCTCCCGGCTCGATGAGCCCTGGTATGCGCCCGGAAAACCCGCCGCCGCCGGCCCCGCCGCCGCCGACTCCGCGTCCCTAGCCCGCAGCGGTCCGATCATGCCGGCCGACACATGGCTGGCATGATCGGGCCCATGAGCATCGATGTCGTTTACGTAGCAGAAGCGACGGCCTCCGGCGGCGGCCGCGACGGTCACGTCAAGTCTTCCGATGATCGAATCGATCTGGAGACCCGCCCGCCCAAGGCAGCCGGGGGCAGCGGTGAGGGCACCAATCCCGAACAACTTTTCGCCGCCGGTTACGCAACCTGTTTTCTCGGCGCCCTGCTAATGGTGGCCCGCAACGGCGGCGTCAATCTCGACAGTGCGACCGGTGTCACCGCGCAGGTGGGTTTCGGCAAAGACGGCAACAATGGTTACGGCATCAACGCCCACCTGATCGGCTACCTGCCGGGGCTATCGCAGGGCGACGCTGACGAGTTGATGGCCAACGCCCATCAGGTATGTCCGTATTCGAAGGCCACTCGCGGCAACATCGAGGTCACCGTTTCCGCCAAGATCTGACGGCTCGACCGTGGCGGCGCTAGCTGATCAGTTCCCAGGAGTGGACAGGTTCGTTGCTGTGCATCAGCTCGCAGTACCGGCGCAGCATCTCGGCCAGTGCCCGCGGCCGGTCCAGGCCCCGCCGTTGGAGCGCGTGCACCGTCGCTACCTGCCAGGCTGAGCCGTTCTGGCCATTCTTGGCACGTCCCTCGATGACGCCGAGATAGCGGTTGCGCACCTCCGGAGCGACCCGCCAGCGACGCAATCCCTCGTCGGCCATCGGCAGAAGATGTCGCAGTACCAACTCGTCGGGCGTCACCTCGCCGAGGCCGGGCCAGTACAGCCGGGACGACATGCCGTGTCGTGCCGCTTCGATGAAATTGTCATGTGCGGCAACGAAACTCATCTTCGTCCACAGCGGTCTATCCTCTTCGGAAATAGTGCGCAGCAGCCCGTAGTAGAACGCCGAATTCGCCATCATGTCGACGACGGTTGGGCCGGCGGGCAGCACCCGATTCTCTACCCGGAGATGGGGCCGGCCATTCGCGATGTCGTAGACCGGTCGGTTCCAGCGGTACACCGTGCCGTTGTGCAGGCGCAGTTCCGACAACCGTGGGGTACCTCCCGCGGCGAGTTCAGTCACCGGATCCTCATCTGACAATTCGGGTAGCAGCGCGGGGAAGTACCGCACGTTCTCCTCGAACAGATCGAAGATCGAGGTGATCCACCGTTCGCCGAACCAGACGCGAGGTCGGACGCCCTGGGCCTTGAGTTCGTCGGGCCGGGTGTCGGTGGCTTGGGCGAACAACTCGATGCGGGTCTCCGCCCAGAGTTCATGGCCGAAGAAATACGGCGAGTTCGCCCCGAGCGCCAATTGCGGACCGGCCAGAACCTGGGCGGCGTTCCAGTTGTTGGCGAAGTCGGCGGGCGAGACCTGCAGATGTAGTTGCATGCTGGTGCAGGCCGATTCCGGAGCAATGGACTCAGCGTGGATGCTCAACCGCTCGGCCCCGGCGATATCGATGACGATGTCCTCGCCCCGGGCAGTGAAGATGGAGTCATTGAGGGCCTGATAGCGCAAAGACGGGCTCATCCAGCTGCCGGTCAGGTCCTCGGGCATCAGGGTCGGCAGGATCCCGATCATCACGATGTGCGATCCGTCGGCACCGGCCTTGGTCTCTGCGGCATTGAGACTGGCCCGGACCTCTGACTCCAACTCCAACGCGGCCCGGCCCGGCAGCGGCCGGGGTGGGACGTTGAATTCGATGTTGTAGGCGCCCAATTCGGTCTGATACGCCGGGTCGGCGATGGCGGCGAGCACGTCCTGGTTCGACATCGCCGGCTGGTAGTCGGCATCGACCAGGTTGCATTCAATCTCCATACCGGTCAATGGCCGGTCGAAGTCGAAGCTTGATTCCGCCAACATGGTGTCGAACACGTCCAGGCAGAGTTGAACCTTCTGCCGGTATTCCTGCCGCTGTTGACGGCTGTAGGCGGCGTGCGCTACCTCTTCTCCCACTCCGACGATGCAACAGGCTCCGGGGCGGCGGCGCAAGTAAATCCGGGCCGGACGTCGGTTTTCCTACATGAACCCTGATCGACGGTGGCAGACTCCCAACACAGTTCTAACGTGCCGACCCTTGAAGGAGCACTGTGGCCGAGTTCGTCGCCAGCATCGACCAGGGAACCACCAGCACCCGCTGCATGATCTTCGACCACAACGGCCTGGAGGTCGGACGTCACCAACTCGAGCACCAACAGATCCTGCCGCGGGCCGGCTGGGTTGAGCACAACCCGACTGAGATCTGGGGGCGCACCCAGACGGTGGTGACGTCAGCCCTGAACAACACCAACCTGAAGGCGGGAGATCTCGTCGCCCTCGGCATCACCAATCAGCGTGAGACCACGATTGTGTGGAACCGCAAGACCGGCCAGCCCTACTACAACGCGATCGTCTGGCAGGACACCCGGACCGACCAGATTGCCGCCGCACTGGACCGCGACGGCCGCGGCGACGTCATCCGGCGCAAAGCGGGTCTGCCGCCGGCCACCTACTTCTCCGGCGGCAAACTGCAGTGGATTTTGGAAAACGTCGAGGGAGTCCGCGCCGACGCCGAACGCGGTGACGCGTTGTTCGGCACCCCCGACGTTTGGGTGCTGTGGAACATGACCGGCGGTCCTGCCGGCGGCGTGCATGTCACCGACCCCACCAACGCCAGTCGCACCATGCTCATGGATCTCGAGACCCTGAATTGGGATGAAGAACTGCTGTCGTTCTTCGGGATCCCGCGTCAGATGCTGCCCGCTATCCGACCGTCGTCCTCACCCCAGCCGTATGGACTGACCAGAACGGATGGTCCGATGGGCGGGGAAGTCCCGGTAACCGCCATCCTCGGTGACCAACAGGCCGCCATGGTGGGCCAGGTCTGCCTGAAGCCCGGTGAGGCCAAGAACACCTATGGCACCGGAAACTTCCTGCTACTCAATACCGGTGAGAAGATCGTCCGCAGCTCCAACGGTCTTTTGACTACGGTGTGTTACCAGTTCGGGGACGCCAAACCCATTTATGCCCTTGAAGGTTCGATCGCGGTGACCGGATCGGCGGTGCAGTGGTTGCGTGATCAACTCGGTATCATCAGTGGCGCCGCGGACAGCGAGGCACTGGCTTCACAAGTCAAGGACAACGGCGGGATCTACTTCGTTCCGGCCTTCTCCGGCCTGTTCGCGCCGTACTGGCGCTCGGATGCGCGCGGGGCGATCGTCGGGCTGTCGCGGTTCAACTCCAACGCCCACATCGCCAGGGCCACATTGGAGGCGATCTGCTACCAGAGCCGCGACGTGGTCGATGCCATGGCTGCCGACTCCGGAGTTCCGCTGGAGGTGCTCAAAGTCGACGGCGGTGTCACCCTCAATGAACTGTGTATGCAGATCCAGGCGGACGTCCTCGGCGTCGACGTCGTGCGCCCGAAGGTGCCGGAGACGACGGCACTGGGCGCGGCCTACGGCGCGGGACTGGCGGTCGGCTACTGGTCAGATCCCGAAGACCTCCGGGCCAACTGGCAGGAGGACCGACGGTGGAAGCCGTCGTGGAGCGAGGAACAGCGCGAGGCCGGATACGCCGGCTGGCGCAAAGCGGTAGAGCGCACCCTGGACTGGGTCGACGTTTAGCTGACCCGGCCCGGTTTGGTGCGCATTGCGCAGGAAACCGCGGCCGAAAAGTGACACAGTGGTCGCTATGACCGATACCGCCGCGGACTCCGCCAACCTGCCCGACACCGGCCAGTTCTTCCAGCGCGGGAACTACGCGCCCGTGTCCGACGAACTCACCGAGTACAACCTGCCGGTTGTGGGTGCGATCCCGCCCGAACTCGATGGCTGGTACCTGCGCAACGGCCCCAACCCGCGCCAGCCCAATGGCCACTGGTTCACCGGCGACGGAATGGTGCACGGCATCCGAATCCAGGACGGTGCCGCGAAGTGGTACCGCAACCGCTGGGTGCGCACCGAGAGTTTCGACGATCCCTTTCCGATCTACAACGGCGATGGCAGCCGCAACCTGCGCTCGGCCGTGGCCAACACCCACATCGTCAACCACGCCGGCAAGACGTTGGCCCTGGTGGAATCCTCGCTGCCCTACGAAGTCACCAAGGACCTGGAGACCGTCGGCTGTTACGACTTCGACGGCAAGCTCAATGACGCGATGACCGCTCACCCGAAGATCTGCCCCACGACCGGCGAGTTGCACTTCTTCGGGTACGGCAATCTATTCAGCCCGCACGTCACCTATCACCGTGCCGACGCAAATGGCGAGCTGACCGTCAGCCGTCCGATCGACGTCGATGCGCTGACGATGATGCACGACTTCGCGATGACTGCTGAGCACGTCATCTTCATGGACCTGCCCATCGTGTTCAACATGGATATCGCGGTCAGTGGCCGCGGTGACATGCCGTTTCGCTGGGAGGACGACTACGGTGCCCGGTTGGGGGTGCTACGCCGCGACGATCCGTTCGGCACGGTGCGCTGGTTCGACATTGATCCGTGCTACGTGTTTCACGTTGCTAATGCCTACGATGACGGCAAATCCATTGTTGTGCAAGCGGTTCGCTATCCGGAGCTGTGGCGCAACGACGGCGGCTTCGGCGACCGCGCAGTGCTGTGGAAATGGACGATCGACCTCGAGCACGGCACCGTGAGCGAGCGCCAACTCGACGATCGTGCGGTGGAGTTCCCGCGTATCGATGACCGGCTGGCCGGCCTTCCGGCGCGCTATGCGGTCTCGGTGGGTGAAGCCAGCCTGGTGCGTTACGAACTACAGAC
>Ga0114963_10002950_pt1 | contig 11617 bp, 12 predicted proteins | sample C_131016_EF_Meta_FD_87019 | JGI IMG/M metagenome (GOLD analysis project Ga0114963, IMG submission 87019) | Freshwater microbial communities from Lake Croche, Canada to study carbon cycling - C_131016_EF_MetaG | ecosystem: Environmental > Aquatic > Freshwater > Lake | place: Lake Croche, Canada...
GACCGGCGTCAATTACCGCTTGCGCGAAATCAGCGCGCTCGGAGAGAAAACCATAACCAGGATGCACAGCATCTGCGCCAGATGCTTTTGCTGCAGCAATAATCTTAGAAATATCTAAATAAGTTTGAGTAGCAGTGGTGCCATTTAGAGAGAAAGCAAAATCCGCACTTTTGGTATGGATAGCATCACGATCTTCTTCAGAGTAAACCGCGACGCTCTCTATTCCGTGGTCACTACAGGCGCGAATAACCCGTACTGCTATCTCACCGCGATTGGCGATTAGAACACGTTTCATCGCATCTCCTTAACTTGTGGCCAAGAATAGCCAAGTTGTGACATTGCGGATCTAAAGAAAGGCATTGATATTCCTACAACGTTTGTGTAATCACCTTCAATGATCGGAATAAAAGGCGATCCAAAGCCATCTAGCGTGAATCCTCCTGCAACATGTAATGGCTCTCCTGAAGCGATGTAATCATCTATTTCATCGCTGGTCATCTTGGAGAATGTAACTTTGGTAGTTACGCGATCTGCGATCTCCCGACCTTGTGCAGTATCGATGATGCAATGGCCAGTATGCAGTAGCCCGCTTCTGCCACTAATTGTTAGTGCGCGCTCTTTAGCAATTTCTGGAGTACCGGGCTTACCGAAGGAAACTCCGTCGACATCAAAAGTTGAATCACATCCGATAATGATCGCTGGAAAATCTACTTGCTCGCGAACGGTATGAGCTTTAGTTACCGCTAGAGCAATCACCATATCGGCTGGAGACATCGCGTTGAAAAAATCAGTTTCTTCGTCGACATGGCTCACCATGACAATTGGAGAGATACCGGCCCCCTCTAGTAAACGGCGACGTGAAGTTGATTGTGAAGCAAGAACTATTTGGGGCATTATTTAGATTTTCTCCGCGCCCCAAAAGTTATCTGATGAGCCAGCGGTTGGCGCAACTGCGGCAAAGCAAAGACGCTGCGCTTGATAACCGGTTTTAGATCTTGCAACTGATGGCGATCTAGTGCGGATTTAAGAGCAAGTAACTCTTCTTCGGTTGGGTTTCCAGATGTAATAGTAAATTTCATTAAAGCGGAATATTTCCGTGCTTACGTGCTGGCAAGGTGTCGCGCTTGGTCTTTAAGGTACGAAACGCCTTTGTTATGTAGGCGCGCGATTGGTGTGGTTCGATAACGCTATCGATTGTTCCGCGCTCTGCTGCAGCATATGGATTAGAGAGCGTCTCTGTGTAATCGGCTACAAGTTCAGCACGCACCTTCTCAGGATCTTTAGCATCAGCAATTTCTTTACGGTACAAAATATTTACCGCTCCTTGTGCACCCATTACAGCAATTTCAGCACTTGGCCAGGCGAAGTTGATATCGCTACCTAGATATTTGGAACCCATAACGATAAATGCACCGCCATAGGCTTTGCGGGTAATCAAAGTAACAAGTGGTACAGATGCTTCGGCATAGGCGTAGAGCAATTTAGCGCCGCGCCGAATTATGCCGTTCCATTCTTGTTCAGTTCCGGGTAAAAATCCTGGAACATCGACCAAGGTAAGAATTGGGATATTGAACGCATCGCAGAACCGTAGAAAGCGCGCGGCTTTCTCGCTGGAGTTAATATCTAGAGTTCCAGCTAATTGTGACGGTTGGTTTGCGATGATTCCGACTGATTCGCCTTCGATACGTGCAAAACCAACAATAATATTTGGGGCATACAGAGCATGCACTTCGAGGAATTCACCTTCATCAACCAAAGTCGTGATTAAAGTTTTCATATCGTATGGCTGATTAGGGCTATCTGGAATTAATTTATTTAGCGCAACATCTTCAGCGCTCTCATCCAAAGTCTGAGTTGGCGGCAGATGCGGCGCTCCATCCATGTTATTTGATGGTAAATATGAGAGTAGCGCCTTTACGTAATCAATAGCATCGGCTTCGCTATCTGCAAGGTAGTGCGCATTTCCAGAGCGAGTGTTATGGGTAAGAGCTCCACCGAGCTCTTCCATTTCAACATCTTCGCCAGTTACAGTCTTTATTACATCCGGTCCAGTAATAAACATATGGGAAGTTTCATTGACCATTACCGTGAAGTCAGTTAGAGCTGGTGAATATGCGGAACCACCTGCACATGGCCCTAAAATCAGAGAAATCTGCGGGATCACTCCGGATGATCGAGTATTAAGCCGGAAAATCTTGCCGTAACCATTTAAAGATGCAACGCCTTCTTGAATTCGCGCACCACCTGAGTCATTAATTCCAATCAAAGGAATTCCGCTCTTCAGTGCGAATTCAGCGATCTTTACAATCTTCTCTGCATGTACTTCACCAAGACTTCCGCCCATAACTGTGAAATCTTGGGAGTAAAGCGCGATTGGTCGACCATCTACGGTTGCAGTACCGATTACTACACCATCACCATACGGGCGGTTCTTCTCCATCCCAAACTGGGTTGAGCGATGGCGAGCAAACTCATCAATTTCGGTAAAGGAGTCGGAATCTACAAGTAAGTCGATACGTTCGCGGGCAGTTAACTTACCTTTGGCATGTTGCTTCTCAACTGCGCGGGCCGAACCCCCATGGACAGCTTCCTCAACACGAAGACGTAGATCTTCAATTTTTCCAGCAGTTGTATGCAGATCTGGGCTCATGGCTCTACGGTACTAGGCGTGGGTACAGAAGCGCCAAGAGCGCCACTAGATAAATCGATCATCGCTTCGCTTGCTTCGCAATACTGGCGAGTAAGCGTGGTTGATCTCACTACCTCTACGCAAAACGATCTCACAGAGTTAGCACAATCTAAATCGTTAGAAACTGGCGAAGTAATTGCCGCCGAATATCAAAGCGCCGGGCGCGGCAGATTAGATCGTACATTTGATGCAGAACCGAACAGCGCTCTTCTCTTTTCATTTTATATTGAACCGAAACGTCCAAGAAGAGATTGGGGATTTATTGCGCACCTTGCTGCTCTGACAATGCAAGAGGTTATATCTGCAGATTTACCAATTGCAGCTGTACTTAAGTGGCCAAATGATATTTTAATTGGCGAGAAAAAGGTTGCAGGTTTGTTAGCACAAACAACTGCAAATGGAATCATTGTAGGTATTGGATTAAATGTTGGAGCTTCTATTGAAGAACTACCAGTGACCACCGCTACCTCATTAGCAATTGTTGGATCTAGACAATTGGACCGCAATCTAATCTTGTCGCAATTTCTAAATCTATTTGCTACCAATTTTTCTCAGTGGGATGATGGAGTGGACTTTATTTCTAACTACAGCAACGTCTGTGCGACTCTGGGGCGTGAAGTTCAAATCGAGGTGATTGGACGGGAAAATCGCACTGGGATTGCACAATCTATAAATAAATTTGGAGCACTCCTGCTTGCCGACGGTTTTGAAGTTAACGTGGGGGATGTTGTTCATCTACGATAGCGATGTGAATGAGCGCTTTCCTACCGTCGGCATTATTGGTGCTGGGCAATTAGCGCGAATGACTGTGGCTCCGGCTACTGCACTCGGTATCAATCTCTTACTCTTTGCGCAAGATGAGCAAGATAGCGCAGCACAAATTTCTCCACATATAGTTGGCGACTACCGTGATCTAGAGCAACTTATCGAATTCGCCAAAAAATGTGATCTAGTAACTTTTGAACATGAGTTAGTGCCATTGTCAGTTATAAAAGGGTTGGAAGCCGCCGACGTAAAAGCCTTTCCAACGTCAGAGTCATTCCAATATTCTCAAGATAAATCAGCCATGCGCACAAAATTGGCTAAATATCCTTCGCCCAAATGGCGAGTTATTGAGGATGAAGGTCAAGCCTTTGACTTCCCGTTTATAGCTAAAAAGATTTTTGGTGGATACGACGGCCGCGGTGTGTGGAAGGTTAAGAATCTCGATGACTTAGAAGAGTTATTAGCTGAAAATCCCCGACTCTTAATAGAAGAGCTGATCGAATTTGATAGTGAAATTGCAGTAATGGTTGCTAGGTCTGAACATGGCCAGGCAACATCATGGGCACCAACACAGACAGTTCAGGAAAATGGAATCTGTACCTTAACTATTACTCCCGCGCCAGCGATTTCAAAGGAGCTAGCCGAGAAAGCCCAACATTTAGCGCTCTCCATTGCTAACGATATTTCTCTCATCGGAGTTATGGCCGTTGAAATGTTTATTAAGGGTGATGAAATATTTATTAATGAGTTAGCGATGCGCCCCCATAATTCTGGACACTGGACTATTGAAGGCTCACGCACCAGCCAATTTGAACAACACTTGCGCGCGATCTTAGATTTACCGCTCGGCGATCCAACCATGACCGCCCCTTTTGCCGTCATGGGAAATATCTTGGGCGGCGAAAAGACCGATATGTATCGCCCGTATCTGCATTTGATGGCGCGAAATCCAGAGTTGAAGTTCCATCAATATAAGAAGGAAGTACGTAAAGGGCGCAAGATTGGCCACGTTACCGTGATTGGTGAAAACCTTCTAGAATTAACTGAAGTGGCTGAACATGCACGCGACTATATGAGCGGAGAAATTGATGAGTGATGTAGCGATCATCATGGGATCAGATTCTGACTGGCCAGTTATGGAGAGCGCCGCCAAAACTTTAGACTCATTTGGAATCACCTATACCGCAGAAGTTTTATCTGCCCATCGGATGCCACTTGAAATGGTGGAGTTTGCACAAGGTGCACAAAGCCAAGGATTTAAAGTAATAATCGCTGGCGCAGGCGGTGCAGCACATCTGCCCGGAATGGTCGCCTCACTAACAACTCTGCCAGTAATTGGTGTTCCCATTTCGCTAAAGAACCTAGATGGCATGGATTCACTACTTTCGATAGTTCAGATGCCAGCTGGAATTCCGGTAGCAACTGTGGGCATCGATAATGCAAAGAACGCGGGAATCTTGGCGGCCCGGATTCTTGGTTTAGCCGATAGCGCAATTTCGGCAAAAGTTGGAGATGCGTTAGCGGCCATAAACTCTGAAGCAAAAGAGAAGGGCGCCAATTTAAGCGCCCGACGTAGCCAAAAAACTGGATTTTAATTTAGCTTCTAGATTTGTATTCAATCGCGGGGCAGCGATCCATAATTGCAATCAACCCTGCCGCCCTAGCCCTTGCAACAGCTTCTTCATCGATTACATCTAACTGCAGCCACACGGCTTTGGCACCAATCGCGATTGCTTGATCGACAATTTCACCAACTCGTTCAGAATTTACAAAACAATCAACTACATCAATTTTTTCAGGAATTTCACTCAGTGATTTATAACCCACTTCGCCATGCACGGTTTCAGCGCGTGGATAAACCGGAATGATGCGATGGCCCTTATTTTGCAATACCTTGGCAACCCCGAAGGCCGCTCGTTCTGGATTATTTCCAAGACCTACAACCGCCCAAGTTTTAAGAGCTAGAACAGCATCAATCTCTGCAGAAGAATTTTTAATCACTACGGCCTAGAGCATGCACACGCCAACCAGCAGCACGCCACTTATCTCGATCTAACGCATTTCGCCCATCAACTAAGAATTTTGATTTCACTAATTGGCCAATAACAGATGGATCTAGCTCGCGATACTCCTTCCACTCAGTTAAGTGGAGAATCGCATCGGCGCCTTTTACACAATCTGAAACCTTTTCGGCATAATCCAGGTTAGGAAAACGCTTACGAGCTGGTTCTATTCCCTTGGGATCATGCACTACAACCGTTGCACCCGCTGCTTGCAATTGAGCTGCTATATCTAGCGCTGGAGAATCGCGTACATCATCGCTGTCGGGTTTAAAGGTAGCGCCAAGAACTGCAATTTTATACTGGGTGAGATCTTCAGATAAATCTGCTCGAACAACATCGATCACACGTCGACGGGCACGCAGATTTATGGCATCTATTTCTCTTAAGAATTCCAGAGCTTGTTCGGCTCCAAGTTCTTCGGCACGCGCCATAAAGGCGCGAATATCTTTCGGCAAGCACCCACCACCAAAACCGATACCGGCTTGCAGGAAGCGGCTTCCGATACGTGGGTCATAACCGATCGCCTTAGCTAAAACCGTAACATCTCCGCCGGCTGCTTCGCATACTTCAGCCATCGCATTGATAAATGAAATCTTGGTAGCAAGGAATGAGTTTGCAGCAACTTTTACCAGCTCCGCAGTTGGTAGATCAGCCCGAATCCAAGGCGTTCCTAAATCAATAATTGGTTTATAGACTTCTTTCAAAATACTTTCTGCACGGTCATCTACGGTTCCGACAACTAATCGGTTGGGAGTCAAGGTATCTTCGACGGCGAACCCTTCTCGTAAAAATTCTGGGTTCCATGCCAAACCTGCCTGCGGAGCAGATACTGCCAACATCTCGCGCAGGGCCTGAGCAGTACCAACAGGAACTGTAGATTTACCAACAACCAGTGCGCCATCTTTTAAATGTGGTGCAAGTGCAACTACCGATGACTTCACAAACGTTAGATCAGCGGCCAAGCCATCCTTACTTTGTGGTGTACCAACACAGATGAAGTGAACATCGGCGTGTGCTGCAGCTGCAAAATCAGTTGTAAATGAGAGCCTTCCAGTCTTAATTTGCTCAGCTAATAAAGTATCTAAGCCGGGTTCGTAGAAGGGAAGTTCACCGCGTGAGAGTAGATCGATTTTGCTCTGATCAGTGTCTATTCCGATAACTTCGAAACCGAGAGAGGACATACAGGCCGCATGGGTTGCGCCTAAGTATCCGCACCCAATAACCGAGAGTTTCATAGCTTCAGAGTATAAGGCACGTTCTATTTAATGGCGCCGCACGGATTTTCTGCAGCAGTGCGAGTCTTAAATTTATCGACTATTACGGGCGTAGCTTTCACGGTGCTACTGGCAGAGGGTGAAGGCGTTACTTCATCAACTAGCGCTGAATCATCGCGGATACGAGTCCAAAGTTCAGCGCTCAAAGTTTCATCCCAAACAACAACCGAACCAATTCCCGGAACGTTGCCATTGGCATTTGATAGGGGAACTGTCAAGGTTCGCACATTTCCTGAGGAAAGACCACGCATTTGTTTGGCAAGATTGATCAGGTCACTCTCATTTAAATTTTCATCCATTTTAATCGTCGACAGCGAAGCATTCATAAAATTAACAATTTTGATTGGATTTAATAGCACACCAGTACTAGTAGCCTTCTTTAAAACCGAACTCAAGAATTGTTGCTGACGTTGCATGCGCCCAATATCACCGCGCCCATCGAAGTCGCGAGTGCGAACGTATTTCAGAGCCTCTATTCCATCTAGGGTATGGGTGCCGGCGGCGAGTACTAAGTGGCTCTTTGGATCATCAATATTAACTTTGGTACACACATCAATACCACCCAAAGCATCAACAATCCCAGCAAAGCCAGCGAAGCTAATTTCGATGTAATGATCAATCTTCAAATTTGTCGCACCCTCAACTGTCTGAATAAGTAAAGGAGCGCCACCGAATGAAAATGCCGCATTTAATTTATTCTGGCGAGCTGGAATCTGTGATTTTCCATCAAGTGTTGTATGTGCCGGTATCGTTACAAGGGTGTCACGTGGCAGCGAAACCAAGAACGCTTTATCTCGCTTGTTACTTATATGAACCAAGAGCATTGTGTCAGAACGACCACCGGCCGCTGATGCGGTGCTGCCAACACGCAGTAACTTCATCTGCTCTTTAGTAAGGCCTTCACGTGTATCTGATCCAACTAAAAGATAATTAACAGCTTGTGAAGTTTTTTCTGGTCTGTTATCCAGGCCAGCAAAGACGTTGATGCGCGCAATCTTTGCGCTGACGTGGCCAAGCCCGAGCCAAGACACTGAAGCAAGAACGATTACTCCCACAGAGAGTGATGTAATAATCCGTATTGCGCGCGTCGATTTCACATGCGAACTCTACTTGGGCGATAGCGTGGAGGGGTTATGTCGACATCACTTGGCGAGTTATCTGCCTCACCGGCGGTAAGCGTCATCCTCCCAGTTCTTAATGAAGAGCCACATTTAGCAGAATCTGTCGCGGCTATTCTTTCTCAGGATTACTCAGGAGCCTTTGAAGTAATTCTCGCTCTTGGACCATCGCGAGATCGCACTGATGAGATTGCTCGCGCTTTAGCATCCAAAGATCAGCGCATTAAATTAGTGGCAAATCCAACCGGAAAAACTGCAGCTGGATTAAATCTGGCAATCGCAACATCGGTGAGCCCAATCATTGTGCGAGTCGACGGACATGCCAAGATTCCAAATAACTATCTCTCTCTTGCAGTTGAGATTTTAAGAACATCTGGCGCTGTCAATGTCGGTGGAGTAATGGCAGCAGATGGAGTTACTAAATTTGAAATTGCAGTAGCGCGCGCCATGCGCAGTCGACTAGGTGTTGGCGCCTCGCGCTTTCATACCGGCGGTGCTGCCGGGGAAGTAGATACCGTTTACTTAGGCGCATTTCGTCGCGAAGCCATTAACGCCGTGGGAGGATTTGATGAGAGATATACCCGTGCCCAAGATTGGGAGTTAAATTACAGACTCCGTAAAAACGGGGGAAAGATTTACTTCGATCCTCGGCTACAAGTTATCTATAGACCACGGCCGGATTTAAAGAAACTAGCAAAACAATATTTTCAATACGGACGATGGCGCCGCGTTGTTTCCCGCAGCCATTCGGGAACTATAAATTTACGATATCTGGCACCGCCATTTGCGTTGGTCGGAACAATCGCATCGCTTTTTATGGGGCTCGCAATCAATCCACTCTTTTATCTGCCAGCCTTCATTTATGGTCTATTTGTCGTGATCGCTGCCATCTTTATTGCGAAATCTCCGCGTGAATTCATTTTATTGTTTGCGATAATTCCTACTATGCACTTCGCGTGGGGCGCGGGCTTTATCACCTCAACTAAAGCGCTGCGGTAGCCTTTACCTATATGAGCGCACCAGTTGTAATTTACGAACCCTTCCGTGCCGGCATGCCGCCACTTGGGGCTTACCTGCGCGCGCTCTGGGCGCGTCGCTCCTTTATCGCCGAATTCTCTCGCTCGGAACTTCGCGAACAGAACTACGGTTCGGTCTTTGGCCAAGTTTGGTTGGTTCTTAACCCACTCTTACTTTCCGGAGTCTATTTTTTATTGATATTTATAATTGGTGGGCACAGAGATTTAACTAGATATGGTCACTTAACTGCCTGTCTTTTCTTATTTTATTTAATCAGTAATAGCCTCAGTGGCGGCGTTAAATCAATTACCGCTGGACAACGTTTGATTTTAAATACCGCTTTCCCGCGAATCATGTTGCCGATCTCTGCCAGCGTAGTCGCGCTATTTAGATTTGCACCAACCTTGGCCGTTTTTCTAGTCATTCGAACTTTGCTTGGTTTGCCAGTTTCATGGCAGATGCTATGGGCGCTGCCAGTCATTCTAATTGCGCTATTTATGGGGCTAGGAATGGCGATCTTGATCTCTTGTATAAATGTATATTTCCGAGATATCGCCAGCTTCCTTCCATATCTCACTCGTAGCTTGCTTTACTTATCGCCGATTCTCTATCAAGTTGCGGATATGTCACCAAAGCTTAAAAGTGTCGAAATAGTTAATCCACTTTTCTATCTACTAGATTCCTGGTCACAGGTAATGGTCTATGCCAAGGCGCCAGATATGTTCTCACTTATCCATAGTTTTATCTGGGCGTTAGCAATTTTTATAATCGGCACTTATTTCTTCTTGGCGAGGGAGCGTGATTTCGCTGTCCGCCTCTAACTCACTTAATTCAAATCACGCCAAGCATGGCCTGGCAGTTTCAGTTCAGAACATTGGACTTACTTACACAACCTCAATTGATAAACGTCCAACTTTAAAAGCGCGCTTGAAGTCACTGGGTCGGGGCAAGAAACACACCAGAGTTGTTCAAGCCCTTCACGAAGTAAATCTAGATGTTCATTACGGAACAGTCCTTGGTGTAATCGGCTCAAATGGAGCAGGTAAATCATCGCTAATGCGCGTAATTTCCGGAATCGTTCCACCAACAACTGGACGGGTAGAAGTTTATGGATCTGTTAGCACCTTACTTGCTCTGGGAGTTGGCTTTAACCCTTCTATGACCGGTCGGGCTAATGTTTATTTAGGTGGCCTTGCAGCCGGTATGTCACGAGCTGAGATCGATCGCCAATTTGCTGCCATCGCGGATTTCTCTGAACTTGGCGATGCAATAGATGCGCCTATGCGTACTTACTCTTCCGGAATGTTTGCGCGATTGGCATTTTCTGTAGCCGCAACAGTTCAACCCGATATTTTAATTGTTGATGAAGCTCTAAGCACTGGTGATGCTCATTTTAAAGAGAAGAGTTTAAATCGCATCAAAGAACTCCGTTCGGCGGACCGCGCGCTAATTTTAGTGAGCCATGCGATGGCGACTATTGAAGATGTTTGCAATGAAGTGGCATGGCTCCATAAAGGAAAGGTAATGGCCCGCGGTAACCCTGCAGATGTCATTGCGCAATATCAAGAATTTACCAACGCTGGAAAGAGCGCGGCAGCAAATGAGGATGTTTAAAAAAGCAGCGACCGCTTTAGCTGCACTTCTTTTTATCACAACATTTTCGCCGTCGGCAAAGGCAGATGAAGTTCCTCCAAACTTTTCATTTACAGGCAGCGGTTACGGCCATGGCGTTGGACTGAGTCAGATTGGGGCGCGCGCTAAAGCGCTAGCTGGAGAATCGGCAACTGCGATTTTAAATTATTACTACACCGGAACTACCGTCGAAACCGCAACAGATACCCAGATCCTGCGCGTAAATATTGGCCACTTATTAACATCGACTAAAGTTGTAAGCACATCATCCGGTGCAGCCCTGCAACTTTATGCTGGAGATTTAGCGGAGACGCATACTTCAACGCCCTTGCTAACTATTCCAAGTAAGACCACCTTGAATGTGACTTTATCCAATGGGCAGTTGCTAATCTCCACCACTCGCGCTTCAAAAACTACTCAAATCTCATCTGGAATGGGCTTTACCCTTCGCTGGAGTGGAACTCGTTATTTAGAGGGAGTGCCAACAATTCTCTCGGTGACAACCAACTCGACGATCAATAGATATCGCCACGGACAGATTCAATTTAAAGTTATAAAAGATAAAGTTTTAGGCAAGCGGCTAGAGGTTATTAATTCAGTAAGACTGCAGGATGAATATTTATGGGGAGTTAGCGAAGTACCTTCTTCGTGGCCTATGGCAGCGTTGCAAGCGCAAGCTATCGCCTCTAGAACTTTCGCCTTAGCTAAATCGGTGAAAGTGCGTAGCGCCTGTGATTGCCACCTGTACAACTCGATCAGCGATCAAACTTTTGTCGGCTACGCCAAAGAAGGTGAGCCTAAGTTTGGCCAACTTTGGAAGGCTGCAGTTGACAGCACCCAAGGCCAAATTGTTACCTACCAAGGTGCACCGATCACTGCATATTTCACTTCATCTACAGGCGGAGCAACTGAGACTTCAGAACATGCATGGGGGACAGCTTTGCCATATACGCAGAGCGTGCCTGATACAGCAAGTGCCGATATGACTTTAAATCCGCTATTTTCAAAATGGATAAGACAGATTCCACAATCGGTTATTGCAGCTGCTTTCTTGCTGCC
>Ga0114963_10002952_pt1 | contig 11614 bp, 8 predicted proteins | sample C_131016_EF_Meta_FD_87019 | JGI IMG/M metagenome (GOLD analysis project Ga0114963, IMG submission 87019) | Freshwater microbial communities from Lake Croche, Canada to study carbon cycling - C_131016_EF_MetaG | ecosystem: Environmental > Aquatic > Freshwater > Lake | place: Lake Croche, Canada...
ATCGACCGACCCCTGATCGATCGACCGACCCCTGATCTATCGACCGACCCCTGATCGATCGACCGACCCCTGATCTATCGACCGACCCCTGATCTATCGACCGACCCCTGATCTATCGACCTACCCCCGATCGATCGATTGACTTATAATCGATCGACCTACCGCTCATCGAACAACCGGCCCCTGATCGATCGATCGACCCCCGATCGACGACCGACCCCTGAATCGGCCCTGATCGATCGAAATAACCTTGATCAATCAAACAACCCCTGATCCATGTACCGACCCCCGATCGACCGACCGACCCCTGATCAACCGACCGACCCCTGATCGATCGACTAAACTCTGATGGATCGCCGGCGATCTACCACTCATCGAACAACCGACCCCTGATCGACTGATCGACCCCGACCGACCGACCGACCCCTCGTCGATCGACTGACCCCTGATCGATCGACCAATCCTTGATCTACCAAACAGCCCCTGATCGTCACTCTGATTCGTCAGTGATCGATCGACCGACCCCTGATCGACTGATCGACCCCTGATTGATGTACCAACCTTCGATCGATCGATCGATCGACCGACCCCTGATCGATCGACCGACCTCTGATCGATCCGAGTCTTCCCCTGATCGATCAACCGGCCCCTGATCGATCGACTGATCCCTGATCTGATCGATCAACCGACCCCCGATTGATTGATCGACTTCTCTAATCGATCGACCGACCCCTGATTGATCGACCGACCCCTGACAGTTCGATATTCCCCTGATCGATCGACAGAACCTTGATCGACCGACCGACCCCTGATTGATCGACCGACCCTGGGGTCGGTCGTTCGGCTGACCTCTGATGAATCGACCGACCTCTGATCGATCGACGGTGCATATCAGGATATTTTGTTTCGTTTTCACTGGGGTAAGTTGGTGGGGGAGGCCCGGGAGGGGAATGGGGATAATGGGGTCGGCATCTGCACACCTGACTCGGACCGATGTGGTGGCGCTGTGGCGGTGCTTGGTGTCGACACCTGCCCCAGTACCGCAGGGAGTCACGCACGGCACCTTATGAAAGCTTGAGCAAAAAAGGCGCTCTTTCACGCACAAACGAAGACAGCAGAATACGGAATCGAAGAGGCGGGGGCATCGACAGGGACGGGAAGGGAGGAGGCTTACCGGCGCACGACTGACCGCTCTGTCAGTAGCTCAGCGGTGGCCGATGCAGCAGCTTTGCAGCAACGGTCAGACGGCAGACGGCGGACGGTGGACGGCTCAGAACGGGGACGTTGCATCCGCTCCCGACGAGCCTTCAGTATCGTTTACACCACGCCAGAGAGCAGTATCTTCAGACTGAGCGCCCCAGTGGCTGGTGCGGTGCTCTCTGCGCCTTTTATTTCTGGCTTCAGTGTCAGGCGAGGCTGGACCCCATGCTATCCCCCCCGTCAAATCCCCGCCACTGCTGCGCGTGCGCTTTTTCACTGCCTGTGAGCCTCCACTGGCTACCCCCAAAGTCCCAGCTTGGGATTCTGCAAGAAGGTCTGCATCGTAATATGGCAAAGCATCGGCCCCAACAGCACCATCCCGCACCGCTTGCTGAAGACGGATCACGCGAGTGTCCGTTCCTGGTTGGAAGTCACAGTCCTCCGAGTCAGATTCATCAAAGTCGGCCAGATCCTCGAACCGACAGGCATCACCGTCGGAATCATCGTCAGACCCATCCCCGCTGCAGTCAGACAACCAATCCGCCATCCCATTTGTGAGCCTCGGGTCTCTGGTCAGATACGACAGTGTGCCGTCCGCCTGCTCCTGCGTGCCAGGAGGCAGCGGCTCGCCTTTCTTCCACTCGCCCTTGAACGGAACGGACACGAGCACCTTGCTCTGGCCGTGCTCCGCGGTGGTCCAGTCCGCCGAGTCCGTTTCGAGGCAAGACGCAGGAGCTCCCAAGTCGCAGTCGCCACGCATCTCCTTCTCAACCTCCTCAAACGTAAGCAGGGGCTGTCTGACCGTACTACCAATGGAGCCTTCCGCTGCTACAGAAACGGAAAGGTTTGAAAGCGCTTGCTTTACAAGGAGCTGGCGTGAACAAATAACCGCCGATCCCATCGATTTGCCCGACGATGCAGCGTCAGCACGCATTGCCATTTCATGACTCCACAGGTCGGCGCCATACTGAAACATCAAAACCTCGCGAAGTGTGAGGTAGGCTATAAGATTCGGTTTCGCTGCAAGCTCCTTGTCAGTCTTCGCCCAGCAGCCGCCGCACAGCGAGCGCTTGAACGCGCGGCGGCCATATTCGTGCCGACGCTCCGCCCCGCTGTTCGACATCATGCCAAGACACATGTCATGCTTCCCGAGCTCCCGCATGAAGTCCCCCGCGTGTGCCATCAGCGTGTGCAGGTAGAACGCCTTGCACTGTGCCTTGTGAAACATGGCCTGAAACAAGAAGATAAAGTCCCGGCACTCCTTGCCAAAGTTCTCAAAGCCTTTCTGCTCGCGAACCCTTTCAACATCGCGTTCAGTCATGAGCTCCACGACCTTGGCCCACTGCTCCCACAGATCCAGGGATCGTGCAACGAACCTAGAGCCTTTCACCTGGTCGAGCCTCTCCGGCGCGTCTCCCCCCGGCCAGATGTGCTTCACAATCACCGCAATGTTGCGATCCCCGTCCCCATCCTTGCGCTTGAGCAGATGCAACGACTCGTGCCCCAAAAACGAAAGCTTTTCGTAGTTTTTTGAGTCAAAATTCTTTAGCTTCTCAAACCTCTTCGACTTGAAGCCCGTCATGCAAAGAGCCTCGTTGAGACGTTTCAAATGAGCTACCCCCCCCGCCATCGCAAACTGGCAAATCTGCTGAAAAAGGGCTTCCGTTACGCGCATAAGACAATGGAGGGCGCAAAACGGGCACCGTGCCGAGGTCATCTGTGGCCAATGCTCTCCCAGGAAGGAGGAGGGTCTAGAGAAACCGGGCGTCAGCATCGTCCGCACAATTGTATTTGCTGGAATAGCACATCCGTTGCACAAGCATTCCGAGCCGTGCGCGCGCCACTTATCGAGTTTGCGGAGCCTCTCGACATCAGGGCCCAGAGCGCGTCCATTGCTGTCCCTGGTGGATGCTGTGAGACAGTCTGCTGCGGAAGAAGCAGGGGGTGGGGGCGCCATGCTCAGTCTGGCCCGTTTGGCTGGCAGCATAGTCGACTGGCTGGATTCAGGGGGTTTACGAGCTGTCCGAGCCGCCTCCTTCGCCGGCCCAGGCACCACAGGCTGTGGCTGCACGATCAGCAAGCTTGGCTCCGTCATGAAGCGCATGCCTTCTTCGTTGAAATTCCAATTTGGCCCCCGATTCTCGCAAGTATTGATTGACCACAGTGTCTCAGCGTGCAAGTCGAGCTGGTCCGCAAACTTGCAAAAGTTAACCGGCTCCTTCACAAGGCGGAGCTCAAACGGAATATGGCGTCTGTCCTTGTGGGTGTTGCAGTGAGCACAGTAGTGCTTTCCGGCGCATCCGTGACCCAGGAGCGAGCACTGCGCCAGCATGTCAGCCGGCACCCAGAAACGGATCCCTACGTTGTGGAAGCTACCATCGGCCTTCTTCGCAATCATCGACTTCTGAGTCGTCTCCGGCAGCTGCGTCCACGTTATATACTGTTTCGAATCTTGGACCGTGAGAAACGAATCGGCAGCTTTCGAGAAGACGATGCCGTTCTCTTCCAGCTCTCTCGCCTCTTTCAACATCTCCACCAGATTTCGCTGCACATTGACCGTCGAGTCCTTGCCCGACCAAATGGCTATGGTTCGATGCTTCAGCGCCTTTTGGCAGCTGTCGAACCCTTCCTTTCCTTTTAACATGAATATCATCATCACTTCTGTCTGTGACCCGTGCTTGGTCACCCTGCGAGCATCAAAAGTGATCTTGACGTCGAAGAGGTCTTGCCAGCCGTGCCCCCCAGGCTGCACGCCCACCGTCCGCACTTCCTGGCCCGAGTCCGTCATCACGCCCAACTCAGACATGGCAATCGTCTGCATGAGCCGACTCGCCTCCATCTCCACAGCGCGCTTCAGGCTGATGCGGTATCCGTCGGGCGTCGCAAATATTTCCAGATCCTCTTCGGCCAGCCGCATAATCCCCTTCTTGGCTGCCGACATCTGCTCTGGGCTGGGAAGGCAGTGACCGAAGCCCGACTTGCTCAGAATGGAATGCATGCCTTGATAGGCCTTAATCGAGCCCGCTCTCTTTGAATGCTCGATGGTTGCTTTCAGTACGGTCATCGGATCCTTTCTGGCCGCGGCCGCCTCCTCCTTGATCTCTCTCAACACCTTTTTCCTCAGCTTCCTCTCAGAAGTGATTGTGCACTCCTGCACTCTCGGATCTCTTGATAAGCATCGGAGAAACTCCAGAGGAAGGTCGCTAAGCATAGCATTGACGCCAGCCATCCGGAAATCGTCGGGACTGGCCGTCGTAAGACAACATTCGTGGTGCGAGCGGACTGCCGCAGAAAGGTACAGCAGTCGGGCCTGGGCAAGCACCAGCCTTCTGTATCTTATTCCGGAATTGCTGATCTGTCCTGACGAGCTTGCCACCTGCTTATACGGACCACGGCTGGGAACTCGGACCGCCGTAGTGACCGTGGCCCCGTCCGCCGGCGCAGCGTCGCCCCGACTGCGCTTGACCCAGTCAAAATCTCTTCCTTTCACCCAACCCACAACTCTTGCAGCCTCCAGGCGGTCGGTCTCACATCTCTCGTAGACGCTCTGAAGCCTCCGCTCCAAGTCCAGCCCCAGGTCATTCATCTGCCTCGAGCGCGCCTCGCAATAGAGCGGGTTTGTGCCTCCTGGATCCCGACTCGCAGGCGCCTCTTCGGCCTCGTCGATACCATCATTACCAGGAATCTTCCAAACGCCATCTTCAAAATCGGACGTGCCTAGGATAACCCATGAAGGGTACCACGGCCGAGGCGGGGTATACACCAATAGTTCGAGTCCGGAAGAGAAATGAGGGCCACTCACACCATCGTCCTGCGCCGGTTTCTCCGAGGTCTCCTCCCTTCTTCCCAGCGAAGTTCCCGCCCCGTCAGTAGGATCGCTTTCCTCCCAGCTGTCGGAGGCTGAATGCCTCGGGATCCAGGTATGGTTCTTCCAGTCATAGGTCTCCACAAGAACGCCATTCATGACCACTGGTTCTGAAGCCTCCACCGCCATCGAATCTGATCTCGACAGACACCTTGACAGAACGCTGCAACCGCCTACGAACGGCCCGCTGCTTCGACAGCCTGAGCAAGAGCAGCTTTTGCCAGAAGTGGCTTGTGTGGAGCACACCGGATCTTGGTCACGGTCTGGATCCTTCCTCTCTACCCCGCCGCCTGTAGGATTGCTCTGCTCCTCCGAGACAACTGCCGAGTCCGACTCGCCATCCCCTTCAAACAGGCGCGTCGGCTCAGCAAGGTTGCGCTGCCTCGCTTCTCTCTCCTCGATGCGTTTCGATGCCTCGTCCAGTCGCCTGAACGAATTCAGGGTATGTATGCCTCGGCCCTGGAACAGAGAATTCTGAAAGCGCATCCTGTGAGGCGTGTGTGGACTTTTCTGCCGATTAAGAGGCCGCTGATTTGTGCCAGAAGAGCTCGCAGAACCTTGGCTGCTGTCGATTGTAGCCAGGCAACTCCATGCATCAACCGGCTGGCGTGACGTGTCGGAGGCTTTGGGAGGGCGGCTGGATGCGCGAGGCAGCGTAGACGATGAAAGCAGCGCCTCGGTGTCTTGACGAAGTTCGGCACCTTCACTCGCAGCTGAGCCACTTGATACCCGAGGCGTTGCAGTCGATGCAGCGTCCTGTTGAACCGCCACAGACATCGAAGAAGTTTCGTCCGCAAGAACATGCGCCGACAACGTCCCTATGAGCGGCAGGGCTTCTTTTACAAACAATTTCGCGAAATCATTGGCGATGCGGTGGATCTTGCTCGCGTCGCGGACCCCGTGGCCCACAGAACACAGCTCGTCGACAAGCCCTAGAGCGCTCTGCTGCATGGTTTGCAGCTGTGCTGGCGTTGGAGTAGCGCTCCACATGTCCGGCAGTGATGGGTGCTTTCTCTTGCTCCCTGGCAGACCAGGTTGTGGAGTCAGGCCATGAAACTTGAATCTTAATCATTACATGGGAAAACGGAAATGCAGCTAATGATACAACATGACATGAGATGCAAGGCAGATGACGCGCTGTCTCGGCGGTTTGCTGACCTGCTGCCGGTGTGGCGGTGACAGCTCGTCGAGGGTGCCTGTTGACCGGCTTCTGATGACCGGATGCTGGCGTTCGAAGGGCCGGCCCAAACCCTCTCTGGCTGACGGATCTGATCGAGGGCCCCGGCAGCGGCACGGCCGGAGGCGCCGCTCCGACCGGTGGGACGGCTGTCGCCTCCAAAGTGGCACCTGCCAACAGGTGAGATGCGTGCGATCAGTAAGGGGAGGACCGCGCGAGCTTGCAGGCAAGAAAAGTGCACGAAGAACACTGTGGAGCCGAAACCTGCAAGCTCAGGCTTTTACAAACCTGATGGCCCCAGCTCGCCGGTGCCGGTGCCGGGGTTTTGAGCGTCCGATAGGGCGCTCTGAAAGGACGGGCCGCCGCCCTGGAGGCCCCCCGGCCCAGCCACCTCGGACGCTGTCGGCCCCCAGGCAGGAGCCATGTGCCCAATGGCGGGAACATTCGGCCAGCCTGGCCAGGTATAGGGGTACGGACACTGGCCAGCGCCGGCAGGTGCCCATGGCCGTGAATATTGAGCCGCGCCTGCCGCGCGGGGCAGGAGCCCGGACATGTCAGCGTACGGGGTGAACACGCGGACCTCGAATCATCATGATGGCGGGCTTCAATGTGCGAAAAAATGATTCCAGCGGCAAAATGCGGGGCCTACTGACGGTGACAGACCTGACGCTTTCTTTGGCGGGCCAGGTACAGCGGCGGCAGTGGCGGCGAAGGCGAAGGCGGCTGCCTGCAACTTTGATGCCGCGTGCTGCACGCCCGCCACCACCGTCGCGCCTGCGGGGCGATCGCAGTCTTGAACACTCGGGCTATCATGCTGAAATAGGCGCAAAGACGAAACAAGGAGGCTACACAGGCTTTGGCTTGAATCAAGGCGGTCGCACACGTGACGTGAACCATAAATGTAGTAGTAACGTGCGCTGCGGACAGACCTGTCGTTTGGCACGTCGCTTGCCCTGGCCGGCCTGCGGGACCGGCCGGTGGCGGGGGTGGCGGGCCAGGCGGGGCGGCTGGCACACTGGGGCCAAGCCACGGCGGGGCGGCTGCCGCGGCTGCAGCGTCCGGTGGCGCCGCTGCCAGTGCGGCAGATGCGCCGCCTGCCGTACCGCGGCGGGGCAGCGGCCGAAACGTGTCAGTATTGGGGGGGCCGCGCGGGCTTTGGTTCGAATCACTGGCATGGCGGTGGGGTGTGTGATGCAAACCAAACAAACGGCAACGGTGGCCCGGGCGTGCACGGCGGACGGACCTGACGCTTGCCCCGACCGGCCGGCGGCGGCGGCGGCGGAAATAGGGACGGCCAGCAACGGCCCGGGCCCTTGGCTGCCGGCGTCGCGCGGAGGAGCCGGCCACGCTGCGGCTGCAGGCCTAGGCCGCCTAGCCGCCGCGGCCGGCTGGATGACTGACGACGCCGATGCGGTAGGCGGAGGTCGCGAAGACGGGGAGGCAGGGACCAGCGCCCCGGGGATGACGGAAGCGGCCCGCCCTCCGAGGCCGCCCGCCTCGGCGCCCGTCGCTACGACCGGCGTCCGGCCGAAGCCGGTGGAAGGAACCCACGCTGTGGCCGGAGCAACGGCGCCTCGCACTGCGGCGCACGGCGGTGGCCTGACCGAGGCAGCTGGAGGCGGAATTACTGTCCATGCAGCAGGGGCCGGGGCTGGAGGACCAAGGGCGGCGGCCGGCATACCGACGCCGAGATGCTGCAGGGCGGCGACCGCCACCGCAGCGCCGGCAGTAGCGTCCGGTAGCGCCGCTGCGGCCGATGCGACGCCGGTCGACGCGGCGGCTGCAGAGGCAGCCGCTCGTTGGCCGCCCGGGGGTCGTTCCGCGCCTGCAGGGCAACCGCGCGCTGCCAAAACAGCGCGCGGAGACGAATCAGGGAGGCGGTGCAGACCAACAAGACCGAGGGATGGGATTTCATTGCGGAAACGAGTGCGGAAGGCCCGAACCTGCCGCGCGTCCAGCTTGTTTCCCGTCGCTGGCATAGACAATCCTCCACGGCGCCGTGGACCATGAGGAGTGCGTGGTTGTAACGGTTGAGGCGTCCCATGACTCGATTGGCCGCGCGTCAACACGAACATTTCGTTTGCCAAGATACCCCTCGGGAAAGCACGGTGAAATGTGCCTGGTGCGAAGCGACCGAACCAAAGAGAATTGTTTGATCCTCTTTTCATATCGAATCTTGCATGCAACATCCAGTATGGTTGGGTCCGACTCGTTGCGAGCGATGACCCCTTCCGCACAATTTCGACTGAAAAATAGCGAGATCGCAGTCTCTAACCGCCCACAGAGCGCATCGTCTACATCAGAAATCCGTATGTTGAAGGCGAAGGCGCTTGAAGTGATCTCTTCGGCTGGGACTGGCGGGACAATTCTCATCCTTGACGAGGCTTTCAAGTTGATGCAGCAATTACTGATCCAAGACAGATGGTGCTAGAAATGGGGGAACGGACAGAAAATATTTCAGTCTCGGAATCAGCTAATAGTAGTAAGGCTATGGATGGTCGTCTGTAGCAAACGTTTCCATTCGGTCGATACCGGCAAAATAATATGGAATGATCGAAGTGGTCTTACTCGAACGCTAACCGAAAATCAAACACGAGGCCATTCAACTGCTTTTGCTGAGGATTGATTGGATCCTGAATTATAAACCTTTTCACTGATTCACTGGAAATTCTTGGGGCAGTGAAAATAGCGTGGGGTGCCATACACAATTACAGCTGATTTCTTGACTGAATTCATACCCTCTGAGCAGATCCTTGATCAATTGTGACAAACAATCTACATTTTCGAACATTTTGAATTTGAATCCCCAACTGGGCCCAAGAGTTCACTAAAGTATGAGTGAGCGGCGGAATAACTCAAGTTATTCAAAATAACTCGAGTTATTTCCGCAGTTTGTCAACGACGGGCCCGAGCCGAAACGAATCATAGACGATTCTCAATCTAGTCGCAAGAGGAAGGCTCGCATGCAACTGGCGGCTGTAGAAAAGACAGAGATACGAAAAAATTTAAAACGTGGTTCGAGTCAGACAGAAATGGATCGGGTGGTTTCTGAGTGGCGGCGGCTCACTCACCGTCGCCGCCGCCGTCGCCGCCGCCGCCGCCGCGCCGCAACTTTACTATTTTTTTGATAAAATAGTTGTTAACTTTTGACCCGCGCCTTTGGCCGGGTTTCGCGCGCACAGCCATTCGCTGTTTTCGGGAGCCCTGCACGAGAATCCTCGACCACTCTCCATGCCCAGAAGGTACGCATCAATCCTGCTCCCTGCTTTGCTATCTTAAGTACAAGGATGAGGTTGATCATGACAATAGCATGCCCAGCACCTGTCCTCTGTTGGATGGGGCTGGCCAAACATTTGTCCTCTGTTGGATGGGGTTTGGATCGCAATGCTTGCCCTAAACATTTGTCCTCTGTTGGATGGTGTTGGCCAAACATTTGTCCTCTGTTGGATGGGGTTTGATTGTTATAGTTCGACAAAAATTATGTCGTAGAAAGGATGTTGGTATCACAGCGTTCAACAACTGACACCATGTCCCTTTCCTCCCGCAGGGGGAAGAAAACACCTTCCAGGATTGCTTACGAACAACGCAAGCGAAGCGAGAGGGCATCCAAGCACTTCGCTGCTTTGCCAGAGACCGTGACGGAGCGCACGTACGAAAGCGCCATCAACTATGCCGCGCCTGCGACGCCACAGCCCTTGTTGCCGCTCCTGCCTGCCGCAGCGGGGTTGCAGTCTCCCGCCGAGGATCCGTCGCTTCCAGCGCCTACGCCCCGTCCCGCTCCTAATCGCCTTTTGGTGTTCGATGCCCCATGTGATCTTCCTGCCGCCGCTGCAGTCGAGCCCGCCCCGCGTGCCATGGCCCAGTATGCAGACCGCGATGGGCCGTCGTTCTTGCACGACAAGGTGAACGGCTGGCGCCAGCGCTGCGCATCGCCGGCGGTCGCCGAGGCTTCAGATAGATACCCGACTCCGCCGGGCGCACCCGACGACGACGGCCTGTCATCTTACTCGGATTCATTGTGCGAGGGCGGCCGGCGCTATACTGCCAACTACAAGGGCCCCCACACAACCACGCGCCTCACGTCAAAGAACCTCATGGTCATCCACCGTGACCGGGTTTGGGTCCGTAAGGACCATAGCGACCCACGAGGGCTCACCCCGCTTTGCTACGTCGCAACCGGCTATCAAGGCCCACGGGCCCCAGATGGCGAGCATCACCATGCCTATCTCTGCTATGACAAGAAGGACATCATGTGGGCACGCCGCTTAAGATTTCATCTTGGACGTAATCAGCCCTGGGCGAAGTAAAGTTGCGGCGCGGCGCGCGGCGCGCGGCGGCGGCGGCGGCGGCGGCGGCGGCGGCGAAGATTTCATCTTGGACGTTTTCAGCCCTGAGCGAAGTAAAGTTGCTGCGCGGCGGCGGCGACGGCGGCGGCGACGGTGAGTGAGCCGCCGCCGCGATGAGTGAGTGAGTGAGCCGCCGCCGTAACCGACCGCGGCCTTTTCCTGCTTCTGACTATCGTTCTTACTTCTCTGATTGGCACCCATCTCAGAGCTCTCAACCTTATCGGCGGCGGAGATGGGGGTGGGAGAAGCAGCCGAATCGCAGCAAGGATAGCGCCGCGATAGCACCCGATCGCGGGCACGGCCATTATTTTGCCTCCTGAGACCCGGGCGGCTCGCCCCGCGCCTATGGCGCGATCGGAGCAAACATCAGCAGGCAAACAGCGTCAGGCCAAAACAGCGCGCGGAGACGAATCAGGGAGGCGGTGCAGACCAACGAGACCCGGGCCGAGGGACGGGGTTTCATTTCGACTGAAATAATGCGAGATCGCAGTCTCTAACCGCCCACAGAGCGCATCGTCTACATCAGAAATCCGGCCCGGCCCGGCCCGGGCCATCAGAGGCTCGCCCAGAGCGGTCCGCAACGACGCGGCAAGGGCGTCCCGCGACAGCTGCGAGCCGTTGCCGCCTGCGGCGGTGTAGGAGGGCGGCGTTAGAGGAGGAGCACTAATGGGGCGGCGGACGGGTGGAGCAGCGGACCGAGAAGAGTGGGCGGCGGACAGGTCAGGACAGCGGACAAACTGTCCCGAGTCTGGACCCGGCAGAAAAGCGCCGCACCTGTCAAGCCTGAGCGGGGCGGTGGCGCCGTTGCGGACAGACGGCCCAGGGCAATCCATTGCGGCACACCCAGCGGGCGGCACACACAGACGACCCCGCACTCTAGTTTTACATTCTATTTATAATGAGACGGAGGGAGTGGAGTGGAGGGACAAGCGACGCCCCTCGGGAGGGACAAGCGACGGATCCGGCGGGCGTTGGGAGACGAGAGTTGCGACGGCGGACGGAGGGGGCGGCGGACTGATGGGGGAG
>Ga0114963_10002954_pt1 | contig 11608 bp, 10 predicted proteins | sample C_131016_EF_Meta_FD_87019 | JGI IMG/M metagenome (GOLD analysis project Ga0114963, IMG submission 87019) | Freshwater microbial communities from Lake Croche, Canada to study carbon cycling - C_131016_EF_MetaG | ecosystem: Environmental > Aquatic > Freshwater > Lake | place: Lake Croche, Canada...
ATCGACGAAAACAGAAAACTCTCAAGGGGCGGAACGCTATGGCGTTCCGCCCCTTGAGAGTTTTAAGGCGACTCGAACCGTGAATCTCAGATCAGGACAAATCGGACAGTAAGGCGACCACCGTATTTGCGGCTTCAGCGACCGGCGCTTCACGGGCGGAATCCGAGTTCTTTCGGACTTTGATTTCGACCGTCCCGTTCGCCAGTCCCTTACCGATCACGACGCGAACTGGGATACCTATCAGATCGGCATCCTTGAACTTGATTCCGGCGCGTTCGTCCCGGTCATCCAGAAGGACATCGACGCCGCGTGCACGAAGGGCGTCATGCAGTTCCTGCCCCGCCTTAACCAACGCCTCGTCCTTGATATAAGTGACCACGATGATAACCGAGAAAGGAGCTACCGCTACCGGCCAGATGATGCCGTCCTTATCGTGGGAATTTTCCATGAGCGCCGCCAGCAATCGGGTAATCCCGATGCCATAGGAACCCATTTGAATCGGTTTCGCCGCGCCGCTTTCCTCCGTATAGTTAGCGCCCATGGGCGCGCTATACTTGGAGCCTAATTTGAAGATATGCCCGACCTCGATGCCTCGCGCATCTTCCAGTTTCTCAGTCCGGCAGGAGGGACATAAATCCTTGGCGACCGCCACGCGAATATCGGCATACTCTGTGGGTGAAAAGTCACGCCCGAGATTCACATGGACATAATGCGCATCCGCCTGATTCGCTCCGGCGATAAAGTTTCGCATGGTGAGCAGGGAGTTATCGGCGATCAAACGCAGACCGATGACGCCAACAGGCCCTGCAAAGCCCACCGGCGCTCCGGTTATACGTTCCACTGTCGCCGAATCCGCCAATCCCAGCGATTCCGCTTTCAGAAGGCGACGCAGTTTGATCTCGTTGACCTCATGGTCTCCGCGCACCAGTACCGCTACCGGCGTCCCATCCGCCACATAGATCAGCGTTTTGACCAGATTATTGGCGGAAGTGCCCAGTAAACCCGCTACCTCGTCGATAGTGCGTGCGCCCGGCGTACTCACCATTTCCAGAGGCTTGTCGCCATTGCTCGCCGGAGCGGAAGACAGAACGCTTTCCGGCGTCAATACCGTGCAACGTTCCGCATTGGCGGCGTATCCGCAGTTCGGACAGAGAAGGATGGTATCCTCCCCAGACTCAGAAAGAACCATGAATTCATGGTTGTCCAGATCGCCAATCGCGCCGCCATCCGCTTCCGCTGTAACTACGGGCAGTTGAATGCGGGCGAAGAAATTGTCATACGCGCCTTTGAGTTTCTGGTAGCTCACATCCATACCTGCCTCGTCACGATCAAACGAGTAGGCATCGAACATGATGAATTCGCGCGTTCGGATCATTCCGCCGCGTGGGCGAGGTTCATCACGAAACTTCGTCTGATTCTGGTACAGAAGACGAGGCAAATCGCGCCACGAGCGCATGTCACGCCGGGCGATATCAGTCATGACCTCTTCGTGTGTGAAGCCGAGAGCGAATTCCGCTTCGCGGCGGTCTTGTAGTTTGTAAACCACATCGACATTCCAGCGCCCGGTTTCTTCCAGCATTTCACGAGGATGAAGGGTGGGCATACGCATTTCCGCGCAGGCGATAGCATCCATTTCGTCGCGCAGAACGCTTTCGATCTTCTGGACGACACGCCAACCGAGGGGCAACAGAGTATATACCCCGGCGCTGAGTTTGCGAACGAACCCGGCGCGAAGCAATAATTGATGAGAGACGAGCTCCGCTTCCGCCGGGACATCGCGGAGGGTAGGGATAAAGTATTCTGAATATTTCAACGTTGTGAAGTCTTTTTGCGTCCCGCATGTGACGCGCACGAGGGAATGGAATAGTAGGCTATTATAGCGGTGGAAACGGGGCGGACGCAAACCCCGATATCCTGAAAGGGCTTTTTAATTTTTGCAGACGAAATTATTCGCTCCGAAGGCAATGACGCCTAGCGAGCAAATAAATATAACGTCACTATGCTTTAATAGTAAGGAATAGCGGATGAACGACGAAAAAAAGGGTCGGTTCGAAACCATCTTTGACTATGTTCGCACGATTCCCACCGGGCGCGTTCTCGCCTATGGAGAGGTTGGGCAAGCCGTAGGGGAGACGGCGCGGACAGTCGGTTGGGCTATGAGCCTTGTTCCGAAAGACGTACCGTGGCATCGGGTAGTAGGCGCGGACGGATACCTGAGAATCGCCCGCCGCGCAACGGAACTGGCTACCGAACAAAGAAGGCGCCTACAAGAGGAGGGCGTTATACTGAACGAGAAAGACTGTGTTCTTGCCGAGTACTTCTGGTCGCAGGAGAGCGCCTGATCCACTGCGTCTGGATGCGCTTCTCCTTCGGAGTTGTTTAACGGAAGGAATACGTTCCCGACGAGGCGCACTAATCAGTCTGCCAGCGGCGGCTTCATGCTCTTCCTACACTGTATAATCACGCGATGCCAGTGGGAGCAGACTAAGGTCATAGCGAACGTTCTGCCCGGAGCGTTCCAGAAGTTCCTTCCCCCCCTCGACAGAGGGAACCATAATTATCGCTCCGCAAGACGACATCGGTAGCTTCTTCCGGACTTATGCGTCAACGCAAGGTGACGCGCCCGAGTTTCCGGTATCCTGGAAAAACTGTCCTCACAGGAAATCGGAAAGACTTATTTCTTGGGGAAAGTGATTGCCGCGACCGTCTGACTATTATCGGTCTCCAGCGTAAATTCGCCGTTCAGGTCTCCCCGTGTCAGCGTGTCAATAATTTGTAATCCCAGATCACGATTTTTCATCGGATCGAAATCGGGTGGGAGCGGATCACCGGTATTACGCACTTCCAGACGCCACTGCTCGGGTAATTCGTTCAAACGAACGACGATCTCGCCATCGTCCGTCTTTGCAAATCCGTGTTCGACGGCGTTTTGCACCATTTCATTCAGGCAAAGGGCTACCGAGTTCGCCTGATGCGATGATAATAAAAGGTCTGGCCCCTCCACCCGCATCTGAATGTGTTTGTTGGGCAGGGTGAAGCTCTGAGCCGTTGCGGTCAAAATCGAATCGGCGATTTTGCGAACCGAGATCGTATCGAGGTCTTCACGGGAAAGCAAATCATGAACGGCGGCGACCGCCAGAACCCGGTTAATGCTTTCATTCAGGACAGCGACCGGAGACTGATCACCCGCATAGTGCGCCTGTAAGCGTAGCAGGGAAGCGATCGTCTGCAAGTTGTTCTTGACCCGATGGTGCATTTCCTGTAGCAGAGCGCCTTTGACCATCAGCTTCGCATTCTCAATGGCGACGGCGACCTGATTTCCCAGCGTCATCAGAACGGCGATCTCATCCTCGGTAAAATCGTGCTGTTTTTCTGTGTAGCAGTTGAGGATGCCGATAGTGCGCTCTCGAACCTTCAGAGGAACACAGGCGAGGCTGGTCAACCCTTCCTTTTTTGCCAACTCCGTAAAGCGGTAGTCCGGCCGCTTTTTGACATCGGCGACGGTCACGACCTTCCCGGTATCCATCGCCTGTCCGGCGATTCCTTCTCCGAGCGGCAGTCCGGGCTTACGAGCATATTCACGGGACGAGGTTTGCACCGCTTTGAGGATCAACTCACGCTTGTCCTCGTCCACCAGAAATAAAGCGACCACCTTGAAGTTCATGGTCTGCGCGGTTGCGGCTACCGCCAGTTGCAGGATTTCTTCCAGATACAGGTTAGAAGTAATTGTCTTGGAAACTTCGGCGACAGTGGAAAGGTGCAGAGCGCGTTTCTCAGCAGAGCGAAATTGACGAGATGCCGCCAGAGTCCCAGCGATCTGTCCGGCAATGGACGAAAGCAGTTGTATCTGTGTCTTGGTATATTCGTGCGGACCTTGCGTTCGCACATTGATGACCCCGATACAATCCGCCCGCCAGATAAGGGGCACGGAAAGTATGCTCTGATAACGCTCTTCCTGAAGTTCAGGAACATACTTGAACCGTTCATCATTCCAGGCTTCCGCCGCAATGGAAACAGGTTGCTTTTCTCGCGCTACCCACCCGGTTATTCCCTCACCGACCTTGAGACGGATTTTACCGATCAGGTTTTCCGCTTCCGCATCGGCGACGGCGCGTAAGATTAAGGTGTCCCGGTCATCGTTAAAAAGATAGACCTGCGCAGAGTCGGTTCCGGTTACCTGAATGGCAAGAGCCGCGATCACCGGCAAGATTTCTTCTTCCTTGACAATCTGCCCGGTAGCTTCTCCGATGCGACGTAGCGCCGCCGCTTCCGAGGCGCGCGCTTCCAGCGCCGTCTCTAACTGTCGAATGCGTGCGCGTGCATCCTCTAATTCCTGTTCGCGCTTTTCCAGAAGGTGCGCCAATTCGCTGGTTTTTGAATCGCCGGTGAGCAGATGCTGTAATGAAAGACGCATACTGTTATTCTACCGTCAATCTTCGGGGATATATCCTGCGGGAGCCTCATCGCGACCGAAATAAAAATCCGCCCCTGTTTCATTGAAGTTACGCCCGATTCCGGAAGCGACCTTCGCCCAAAAATTCGGGCGTAACTCTAATGAAATTCAGAGACGGATTACGATTTGTCTCACACCGAGTGAGCGATAATAATCGCTTCAGCGATTTCTCGCATGGACTTGCGAGTATTCATGCTCTGCACCTGAATACGGCGGAAGGCGTCCTGTTCCTTCAGTCCGTACATATCCATCAGGATGCCTTTCGCACGGTCAACGGCTTTGCGGGTTTCCAGTTTATCTTCCAGAGAAGCGACTTCCTCCTCCAGTTTCATAAACTCTTCATACCGGGCGACCGCGATATCGATGGCAGGCATCAAATCCGCTTCCTTAAACGGCTTGACCAGGTAGTTAAAGACGCCCGCTTCGCGCGCCCTTTCCACCAGGTCTCGTTGTGAGTAGGCGGTCAATAACAAGACCGGGGCGATGCCCTCGGTAGAGATAACCTTGGCAGCATCAATGCCGTCCATATTCGGCATTTTAATGTCGAGAATGCACACGTCCGGTTTTAGTTCACGAGCCAATTCCACCGCCTGCGCGCCGTCACCGGCTTCGCCCACGACAATATGGCCCATGTTTTCCAGCGTGCGCCGCAGGTCAAGCCGGATAATCGGCTCGTCGTCTGCGATCACAATCCGCAGGGATTCCACTATTCTAACCCTCCTGATATTTGTATGCGAAGCCTCTCGTTTGCTCCCCTTCGGCGGGAACCGGGCAAATGGCCCGTCAATGGCTCCACATGGTTCCAACGAAATAAATCACACGATTTGTATTATTTTATATGTAATAGCTAACAAAAATCGACGTATAGTATAGACGCTACCGTGCAGGGCATTGTATACTGACGTTTAGCGTTCTGTCAAACGTCTCCCCCCTGCCTATGGCAGGGATAGCACACGATGTGACGACAGCAAAGCAATGAAGTTTCGACCAATTGCAGGACAAACCGCTCCTCTGGAGCGTCCTCTCAATCGGTGAAAAACCAGAAAGACGACGCGAATCGCGCCCGACTATGACCGGCTCTCCGCATAACAATATAAATAACGAGGAATTTCCTATACAAAAAGAATCAGAGAATCATTTTATGGATGACCCCGTAGAGTTCCGGCAGAGCGCTTTCGGTCAGGTTATTCTCTGGGCGATCTCCGCCTGCCTGTTAACGCTGGTGAACCGGTTCGCCGGCTATGTCGTTCCTATCGCCCCTTACGGAACGCTTTCGGGCCATTTTTTTTCGCTTCTGTATCTGGCGGGATTACTGTATGTCCTGATGCGATTGACCGACGCCGCTGCTCGTCTGCCCCTGAGAACCGTTTCCCTTTTCGGCATCGGGTTGGCTTTTGCGATCCCCATGGCGATTGTGTTGCTGATGCAGTACCAGCATCAACGTCCGCCTCTGTTCTTGACTCTTACGGCTAACAATCTGTTCCTACCGATTGCGGCGGCGATGGTCGGGGCGGCGATCGGCCGTATCATCAAGCATCCGAACACGCTTCTGGCGGGCGCCGGATTCGCCATTTTCTTCGATTTTGTGGTGGTGACAATGGGCACCGTCGCGCAATTGATGAAATCCAACTCCAGTATTATCGCCTCCGTTTCCGTGGGAGCGGGAGCATCGGTGGCGGCTTCCGCTGAATTGCCGTCCTGGATGCGCGCCCGGTCGGCGGAACCGATTACCGGCGTCACCATTGGCCCGGCGGATGTGCTCTTTCTGGCGCTCTTCCAGGCAGCGGTATACCATCTGCGGCTCTCAGCGCGGTCTACTTTCTGGTGGATGTTCGGTCTGTTGATGCTGGCGCTGGCGCTGGTGGAAATGATCGGACTGCCGGTTCCGGCATTGATCCCGATGGGAATCGCTGTACTTATCGCTAACGCCCGGCATGGGGCGTTTACAGCGACGGAAAAGCGTGATCTGGCTATCGGAGCCGTCTTCGCGGTCTTTTGCGCGGCATTGATCATTTTTATTTCCCAGCGTACTATCTCGCAATCGGGGGGTTCCACTCCTCTTGGCTTCACTATCGGGCCGGTCAGCGCCAACGCGTTTTATGTGGAGCCAAGCGGAGGCGACTCAAAACAACTGGAAAAGGGTTCTCTGGGTGAGCAGGCGGGGATGATCGGCGGCGACCAGATTCTGATGATTAACAACGTTCCGACCGGTTCACTCTACGGAACAGGAAACCTTTACCCGACTCTGGGCGACACTCCAAAGAAGGGGTTGGTCTTGCGGGTTCGCCTGCGCGATACGCAGATCGTGCGCGATATTTATATTCCCCCCTCGCGTCCTCTTACCGCCGAAGAAGAGCAAAAATACGGCAAGCTTCTTCGCAAAGTTCGTCCGTAACATCCTGGCAGAGCGCATTCGCTCCCTGCCAGGATGTTACGTTAGACTCCCTGTTCTCTCCATCCTTGCTACAAGTGATCCGGTTCATTCAGGGTGATGACATCACCTTGTGGCGGCTCGTTACCCCTGACTATTACCTCACTCTTGTTCCTAATCTATCACTCGCCCACTGTGATCACTGTGATCTGTATCACAAAACCATCTAATTTGCGTGATTGTGTATGACAGGCACGAAGAACGCTCAAATCGTCACATCAGGGGTAATGCTTGCTATGTGGCAACTCTTGCGACCTTTGCACGTCAAACTGTATTGAACGTCAAATTTGATAAAATACGATAATAAAACGTGACGACAGGGAGGGTAAAACTTATGCCGCAAGAATCAGGCAACCGCCTTGGATTAACCGAGGAAAAATCCACAGTGGAAAAGACCAGGAGCCAGTATGATATGGCGTCTCTTCAGGAAACCGGCGCCGAACAAAAGCGATTTCCGGAAACGCCCTCCGTCCTCACCACGGAGGAAGCCACTTATTTCCATCACTCCGGTTTCGAAAAAGAACGGGGCGCTCTACCCGGGTTGTCCGCTATCGCGCTCATGGTAGCAATCCCAGCGCTCGCTGTTTACTTGCTAACCCTCGGAGGTGGAGTCGCCTTGCTGAGTATTCCGCTGGGAATTCTGTGGTTCTTTCTGCTGAACGGCTTTTTCGTGGTCGAACCGAACGGTTCCAAAGTCCTTACCCTGTTCGGCAAATACGCCGGAACAGTCAAGCAAAACGGTTTTTTCCTGACCAATCCGTTTGTGAGCAAACGCGCCATCTCCCTGCGGGCGCGATCGCTCAACGGGGATAAATTGAAGGTCAACGATGCGGTCGGTAACCCGATAGAAATCGCCGCCATTATTGTTTGGCGTGTCCGGGACACGTATCGCGCCTGTTTTGAGGTGGACGATTACGAACAGTTCGTCCGTCTGCAGAGTGAGACGGCGGTGCGCCATCTGGCATCCACACACCCTTATGACGCCGATGATGAAACCATTTCTCTTCGCCGTAATGCGGATGAAATCAGCCATGCTCTGAGAAACGAGTTGGAGGAGCGACTATCTCGTGCGGGAATCGAAGTGCTGGAAGCCCGCCTTTCGCACCTTGCCTACGCCCCGGAAATCGCTAGCGCGATGCTTCGACGCCAGCAAGCGGCGGCGGTAATTTCCGCCCGACAGCGGATTGTGGACGGAGCGGTCGGCATGGTTGAAATCGCCCTGAAGCGGTTGGAAGAAAACCAGACGGTCAACATGGACGATCACGAAAAGGCGCGTCTGGTATCCAACCTGCTGGTTGTCCTCTGCGGCGAGACGAACGCGCAACCGGTGGTAAACACAACGGCGGCGAATTAAGCGGTCTTTCCGTGACTTCTCCGGCGTATACTTTCTGACATATCCCTTCCTGAAGGTTCGCCGGTTCTTGTATGGATGTCTACGGTAAAGCGACACGCTCCGCCGTGATGCGCGCCGTCAAAGGAAAAAATACAAAGCCGGAGATGCGTATTCGTAAAGCCCTCCATGCAGAGGGCTTTCGTTACCGCTTGCACCGGCAAGATCTGCCCGGAAAGCCAGATATGGTCTTTACCGGTCGTCGTAAAATCATCTTTGTTCACGGGTGCTTCTGGCATCAGCACCCCGGTTGTCCCGCTGCAGATCGCCCATCCGCCAACTCCGACTACTGGAACAGGAAGCTCTCGCGCAATGCGGCGCGAGATCAGGAAAATCTGACCGCCCTCGCTACGCTGGGATGGGAAACGCTGGTGGTCTGGGAATGCGATCTGCGCCATGATCCGTCGGGGACGCTGAAAAATGTGATGGCGTTTCTGCGAAGAACTTCACTGGAAAAGTAGCTTCGCCGTCTGATACCGACGCACAAACGCATTCTTTTTCTTACCGCAGGATGACAGAAGGAAAAAAGACGCCTCTTAGTAAATAGTCCTATAATTGATCGAACCGTACAGGCTGATTTGTTTACGATGAGAAATCATGCCAGTTTTCGGCGTTCCGCCGTTGTGCGCGTTCCAGGAGGACTATGCTTTTCCGATTTCGCGCTTCGCTATGGCCCCTGTTGGTTTTATGGCTGCTTTCTGGAGGATTGTCTATGAGCGTCGCTGAGGCTGCTGAGGATGGTTTCACGCCTCTGTTCGATGGGAAAACGCTGAACGGGTGGACACTGGTCGGCAAAGTCGGACCAGGCTATATTCCTGAAAACGGCGTCCTAACCTGCCCTGCCGATGGCGGCGGAAACCTGTTCACGGAGAAGGAATACTCTGACTTCATCCTCCGCTTCGAGTTCAAACTTTCCGCCGCAGGAAATAATGGCATCGGCATTCGCGCTCCGCTGGAAGGCGACGCCGCCTATGTGGGCATGGAAGTGCAGGTTCTGGATGATTCCTCCCCAGAGTACGCGAACCTCGAACCGGGACAATATCACGGTTCTATCTATAAGGTCGTTCCATCGAAGCGCGGGGCATTGAAGCCGGTCGGGGAATGGAACGTTGAGGAAATTCGGGCTGTTGGTCGTCATATCAAGGTCACATTGAATGGCAAAGTGATCGTGGATGCCGATTTGAACTCGGTAACGGATCCGCATACGCTGTTCGAGCATCCGGGCTTCCGACGCGATAAAGGTCATATCGGCTTTCTGGGTCATGGTTCGCTGGTGCAATTCAGGAATGTCCGCATCCGCGATCTGAGCAAGCCGGAGAAGGACAATCGCGCCCCGGATGGCTTTTACGCCCTTTTTGATGGGAAAAGCCTTGCTAACTGGAAGGGGTTGGTAGCGGATCCACCCGCCCGTGCAAAGATGTCCGCCACCGAGTTAGCGACGGAGCAGAAAAAGGTCGATGAACAGATGCGGACGCACTGGCGCATCGAGAACGGCGTCCTGGTATACGATGGCAAGGGAAACAGCCTTTGCACCGCACGCGATTTCCGCGACTTTGAAATGATAGTGGATTGGAAGATCGGCGCCGGTGGCGATAGCGGCATTTATCTGCGCGGTAGCCCTCAGGTACAGATATGGGATAATCCGCTGGGTTCCGGAGGGTTGTATAACAACCAGAAGAATCCCAGCAACCCGACTGTCAAGGCGGATGCGCCTATCGGGGAGTGGAACCGATTCCGTATCCTGATGGTCGGCGAACGGGTAACTGTCTATTTGAATGACGTTCTCGTAACCAATAATGTCCTGATGGAGAACTACTGGGAACGTGAGAAACCGATCTATCCTTTAGGGCAGATCGAGTTGCAACACCATGGTGAGACACTTTACTTCAAGAACATCTACATTCGCGAGATTCCAGCGATGAAAGGCGGCAAGTAAGATGTCATTGCGTATCAATCGGCGCCGCCTTCTGGAGACATCCGCACTCATGGGCGCAAGCGTATTGCTGACACGAAATTCAAAAGCGGCGCCACCCCGTTCGGTGAACGAAAAACTCAATATCGGCGTCATCGGTATCGCCAATCAGGGAGCTTACAATCTCGAAAGCGTGCAAAGTGAAAATATCGTCGCCCTGTGTGATGTCGATGACAACTATCTGGCGGCGACGGCGCAACGCTTCCCCCGTGCGGTGACCTACAACGATTACCGCAAGATGCTGGAGCGCAAAGACCTGGACGCCGTCGTCATCGCCACGCCCGACCATACCCACGCGCCCGCCACTCTGGCAGCCCTGGAGACTGGACGGCACGTGTACTGTGAGAAACCGCTCACTCACACTGTTGTGGAGGCGCGTCGCGTTGCCGAAGCGGCGAAAAAATACAAGCGGGTGACCCAGATGGGAACCCAGATCCATGCCAGCAACAACTATCGCCGTGTGGTCGAATTGATCCAGAGCGGCGCTATCGGCGCAGTTACCGAGGCTCATGCCTGGGTCGGTCGCGTCTGGTCCGGCGAGGAAATCCCGGCGGTATCGCCGCCGGTTCCGGCGAATCTGCACTGGAATCTCTGGCTGGGTTCCGCGCCGACGCGCCCCTATCAACCATTATACGCTCCGGCAAACTGGCGCGGGTACTGGGCGTTCGGCGGCGGGACGTTGGGCGATATGGGCTGTCATCATGTAGATTTGCTCTTCTGGGCGCTAGACCTGCGGTATCCGAGCGCCATTTCCGCCGAAGGTCCACCAGTGCATCCCGAAATCACGCCGAAATGGCTGATCGCTCACTATGACTTCCCGGCGCGTGGGAAGAAGCCGCCTGTCAAACTGACGTGGTATCACGGCGAGAAGCGTCCCCCACAGTTCGCCGAAGGGACGCTTCCCCAATGGGGCGACGGGACGCTGTTCGTCGGCGAAAAGGGCATGTTGCTTGCTGACTACGATCGTCATCTCCTGTTGCCGGAGAAGGATTTTACCGGGTTTGTTCCGCCACCGCACACGATACCGGACTCCATCGGGCATCATGCGGAATGGATTCAAGCGTGCAAGACAGGCGGGCTTACCACCTGTCGCTTCGATTATTCCGGAGCGCTCACCGAGACCATCCTGCTGGGAAATGTGGCGTACCGCACCGGCAAGAAACTGGAGTGGGACGCTAAAAATCTGAAAGCGAAAAACGCGCCGGAGGCTTCCCAGTTCCTCTATCCGACCTATCGTTCGAACTGGTAAAGAATATCCTTGTCTCCTGCGATTTCTAAGGATATCGCAGGAGACAAGGACGAGAACGCCCTACCAGACAGATTTTTCTCCGAAGACTTCTTTAGCAGTACGCCTCCGTTTGG
>Ga0114963_10002955_pt1 | contig 11608 bp, 22 predicted proteins | sample C_131016_EF_Meta_FD_87019 | JGI IMG/M metagenome (GOLD analysis project Ga0114963, IMG submission 87019) | Freshwater microbial communities from Lake Croche, Canada to study carbon cycling - C_131016_EF_MetaG | ecosystem: Environmental > Aquatic > Freshwater > Lake | place: Lake Croche, Canada...
CAGCCCCTTTGCGTCGGCGGGCTGTCTCGACAAGCTTGGCAAGCTCCTCGGCCTTGTACGCCTTCGGGACGGGCTTTGGCACTCGCGGGCGGGCATAGTCTGGGAACTCCAGCAGTTCGCCGTCGCTCTTCTTCCATCTTTTCTTCGCCAGCCAACCCCAAAGGCTCCTCAGGTGAGCGGAATCCTTGGCGAGGCTCGCCGGGCTGATCAGTTTGAACTTGCTATGTTGCGTCACCTGACGCCACCGCAGGAACTTGCTCACGACCAGATCATCAAGGTCGTCCACGGTCGGCTCGTGGCCGAGGAAGTCTCGGAAGCGGTCCAAGGTGCTCACGTACATCGCCACAGTGCGGTCAGACAGGTTCTTCAGCGGTGCGACACGGTCAATCAGCAACTCTCGTAGGGTCATTTTCATCGTCTCCTTTGGTTTGGAGGCGATTGTAGTGAGTAGTGTACAGACGTTCAAGTTTGCGGCTTGTCCGCTCTAAACCCTGCCCACTAGTGGACAGAGGTTCAATCTGCACCCCATCCGCTAGAACAATCGCCCCGTTTCGGGTCGGTTGGTAGTGTACAGCGTTTCCAGTGTACGGACCAAGGTTGACCGTGCGATTGGTGATGGTGTGGTGAAATACAACGGCTGGGCGGTTGCGTAGATTTGACAAAAGGCTCGCTAGCGTTACATTGGCAGGATGGTAGCCGTGGCATCTCCAGACAAAGAGTGGATCACAGTCGCCGAAGCCGTGAAGCTTTGCGGCTGCACGGAGGGCTACATCCGGCGTCTGCTGATCGCGGAGGACAGCCGCCTGACCGGCTGGAAGGCTGGCGAGCGGGCATGGCTGGTAAAGCGGGCTGACGTCGTGGCGCTCAAGGCCAGCCTGTCCACTCGATCCGTGGGCAGGCGAGACGAGAAACCGGTGGCACCAAAGCCCAGCCGGAAGCGGAAAACCCAATAACTCTCGGGGAAAACCGCACCTAAAAAATCTTTTTCAAGACCCCTTGCGTGAAGTAACGATAACGATACAATCAGGCCATGCGAGCGATTGAGACTCGCGGACGACGAACCGGAGACCAAACGATGAAGACTGAAACACTTGAATATCGCGGGCGAGTCATTGCAAAGCGACGCGGGCGATTTGTTGTTCTCAGCGAGAACGGTCAAGAGCTCGAGGCACATACGACGCTGGCTGCTGCAAAGGCTCAGATCGACAGGCTGCTTGATCCTGTGGACATCAGCTTCTACGGCTGCCCTATCTGAAGAACCACAGCCCGCTGGCAACTGGGCCAGCGGGCAACACGACCACGAAACACAAGGACACGCAGATGAGCAAGGTTCTCAACGATTTGGCAAAGAAGCATCCCGACAAAATTGACAGCATCGAGCGTGACGACACCGGATGGATCGTCAACCTGACCGATGCCTGGGTCGAGGACAGCGACATTGGGGCGAGTCACATGATTTTTGAGGACACGGTCGCGCAGTGCGTTGCAGCGTTCCGGTCAATCCGCCCTGCCAAAAAAGGCGAGTGACCACTGACTTAAAAGGTGGGGCCACCCGGCCTGCCGCAAGCTGCGAAACGGGTGGCACTTCACACACAGGATTCTTCCGGCCAAGGAGGGCCACGCCATGCGACGACACCTTGACCGGCTCATTCAAGCCCTCGTCTTTGTCCGCCTCGGCCAGCAGCTTGGCACCGACTCGGATCTCGCCCAGGCGGTCGCCAGCGGCATTGATCTGCTCGTTTCCATGCTCTCTCGCTTTCTTGCTTGACAGAAGTAACGCTAACGATACGCTCTTGCCCCAATGTGACGTTAGCGGCACACGGCAAAGGCTGACTGATGAACGCAGTTTCCAATCCCCATCACTCCAACTGGAATGCCTGACCACTAGATTGCCAGACACTGAACGTACGTATATGTTTGCCCCACACCCGAAGGAGATGACCGACATGAGCACGAACGACGCCCACCACGCCGAATACCTCGCCGCTGTCGCAGCGATGCCCGAGCACACCATCAGCCCTCGCCGCTGCCTCGACGGTCACGGCATCGGCGACCACATCACGTTCCGCCTCGCCGATTGGGGGCCAAGGACGTTTGACGACGGGCGCATCGTGGACATCAACGAAGACCGCAACCGGCTGCTGGTGGAGACCGCTGACGACATTGTTGAGGTGGACCCGCGACCGTGGCCGGTGGGCAACAAGCTGCCGGTCTGAACGCACACAGGAGCCCGGTGGAACCGGGATGACCAAGGAAGGGACCAGTGCCGCCTACTCAGGACGAGGACAGCGGCTTTTACGGACGGAAACGAAGACACGAAAGGAAATCGGAAATGACAGTAGCAATCAGAAGGGCGAAGCGGAGCGCAACCAAGCTGCGTCTGCTTCTCACAAGCCCGTCGGGCGGCGGAAAGACTTACGGAGCCCTGCTCCTGTCCAGGGGGCTGGGCGGCAAGACGGTGGTCATCGACACGGAGGAAGGCAGCAGCGATCTGTACGACACGCTGCACGACTTCGACGTGATCGACCTTCGACCGCCGTTCTCGCCCGAGCGGTACATCGAGGCGATCACCGCAGCCGAGGTGGCTGGGTACGAAGTCATCGTCGTGGACTCGGTCACGCACTGCTGGAGCGGCGCTGGCGGGTGCCTGGAGCTGCTCGAAGACGTCGCCAAGGCACAGTTTCGCGGCAATACGTGGTCAGCGTTCTCGGTCATCACGCCACGCTGGCGGGCGTTCGTGGACAAGCTGCTGCGGTCGCCAGCCCACATCATCTGCACGGGCCGCAGCAAGACCGAGACGGCCCAAGTGGACGACCACGGCAAGAAAAAGGTCGCCAAGTTGGGCATGAAGCTGGAGGCCCGAGACGGGCTTGAGTTTGAGTTCACTTGCGTGCTCGACCTCATCCACGACGGGCACTACGCGACGGTCAGCAAGGACCGCACGGGCCTGTTCGCTGGCGATCCCAAGCCCATCACCGTCCAGACCGGCGAGCGTATCGCCGAGTGGCTCTCGGGCGGCAAGGCGGTCGAGGACCAAGCGGTCATTGACGGTGCCCGCAAGGCGATCAACGACGCCACCAGCGTTGACACGCTCGACAGATTGAACCAGCGGATTGCCCAGCGGCTGGCCGAGGGGCGGATCTCGCAGGCGACGGCGACGGAACTGGCGGCAGCGATTGCAGACAAGCGGAACGGACTGAACCTCACCACGGCCATCACGGCCTGACAGAAAGGAATGGATTCTCATGGATTTCATGATCGACGAAGATTTGCCCTTCACAAGCCAGACGACGCATGAACGAGAGATTGTTCCGGCTGGCATTCACACGATGACGATTGTGAACGTCGAAGAGGGGCCGAACGAGTACAAGCGGTCTGACGACAACCCTGACGGGCTGTGCATCAAGCTGCGGCTCTCGACCGGCACCTACAAGTTCGTGTTCGACGACATCCCGAAGCACCTCGCGTGGCGGGCGAAGCAACTGGCCGAGGGTGTCGGCATCCTGCCGGTCGGCGGCAAGCTGTCGCTCACGCCCGATGACTTGGCTGACAAGACCGTCACGGTCGAGGTCAGCCACTACACGTCGAAGGCGGGCAAGGTCTCGGCAGTGGTGAAGCGGTACGTGCCCGCGACGGCAGCACCGGCTGCTGCGGCTTCTGCCAAGCGTCAGACGCTTCCGCAGAAGGCTGCTGCCACGTTCAAGGCGGCTGCCGGTGCTGATGACATCCCGTTCGCCTGGCTGATGGCTGCGATGGTCGCTGCGATCGGAGGTGGTGCGTGACGAATCTGTACAAGTCGAGCGTCTCTGACCATCACTTCACGAAGGAAGGCGTCGGCTACTTCGTCCAGCACGGTCAGCCGTTGACGGTTGCGGGCGATCCGATGGTACGGCTTTCAGGCGGCACGCTCGTTCCTGCTGCTGGATGGCACGCCGAGTTCGGCGATGCCGTCCTCGAGGCGGCACAGCGCATCGAAGCCCTCGGGCACCGGCTGCTTGCCCAGGCGGACAGGCTGCGAGTTGAGGCGGCAGCATCAGCGAAGCCGGAGGTGACGACATGAGCAACGAGCTCGCTCATCCCGGCCACGTTCGCTGCGTCCGTGAATGGCTGTCGCACAACGCCACGAAGATCGCTGACGCGGTCGAACCGCCTTCAGAGGTGGACAAGAACTTTACGGGCGACGAGTTCGTGAAGTGGGTGACAAACCTGCTCGAGCAGCACCAGCGGTGTTGCGACCAGGAGTTTGCCCGACGTCCGCCGTTCACGCAGTACACGGGAGATTAGCGACCGGCACGCCATTGCCGTAGCGGCTACGCATCGGAGCCGCGTTGGTCGCCAGAGCACTCAAGAGGCGTCAGATCAGTGCAGCTGCGGCTTGATGTTTCTCCACAGGTGACGCAGTCGCGCCGGGCGTAACCCGGCAAATACACGGAAAGGAATCCAGTGATGCCAGCAAAGCCGCCAGTACCCGTCGATCGCGTCAAGCAGCTGCTTGACCAGGGCGTGAAGCAGAGCGCCGTCGTGCAGCGTCTCGGCGTGTCCAAGTCGGTTGTGTCGTGCATCGCACGAGGCATCTACCTGGAGCCGCGCAAATGATCAGACCGCACTACATCACGCCACCAGCCGACGAGGCGCTGCCGCTGTTCGCAGCTGCACGCCGCACCGATCCAGCGACGAGTCACGCTGCGGCTGAACAAGCAGGATGCCTTGCTAAACGGCACGAGAGGCAGATCGTCGCCGGGTTGCTCGATGGCCCTCTCGGTGCCAGTGGCATAGCCAAGCTGTGCGGCCTGCTTCCGCACCAAGTCGGCAAGCGGCTCGCCAAGCTGGAGCGGGACGGTCGGATCGTGCAAACGGGGCGAGTAGTGACCAGCGCGAGCGGACGAGGCGAGCGAGAGTGGAGGTGTGCGTAATGGGCTACCTCGGCTTTGACGCGAAGATCGCTGACGCCGTGCTGAATGCAAGGCTTGGGAAGCTGTGGCGAAAAGCTAACGAGACTCCTCGTAAGACAAAAAGGCGCAAGCCTCGATTCTGCTTGCCGATGGAGGTTCGGCTATGCCCGCGACAGAGAGCGAAACAACTGAAGACGTGCGGTGGTTGAGTTAACACACAGGAAAGGTAAATGACTATGGATGAACTTGACGTTGATTTGGTCGTTAGCGTGTTTGAGCGTTTGGAAGAGAAGTACAAGGTCTTTGAAAACTTGGCTGAATTGTCTCGCATTTCTCAAGCAGTCAACGGTCGCCCTGCGCTGCCTGGGCGCGACGAGTCTGGTGGATATGTCTCATGCCTTACCGAGGCCACGATGGGAATCACGGCTGGGCTTTTTAAGGTCGCCGAAGCTGTCCGCGAATTGGCTCATGCAGTCTCAGACTTAGAGACCAAATAGCGATTCCTAACAACAAGCAAAGGAGTGCTTGCCATGAAAAGCGACGGTGGCCGTTTTGGCCGTTTTAAAATCAGGGGTGTTTACTACCCGACTTACACGGCAGTGCGTGCGGATATTAAGCGCCGGCTGGCCGCATATCCAGTTGGTGGCCCGAAAGAGTTAACCCCCGCTGACGTCGATTGGTTTGTTGATCTCATCCGCGAGATGCACCCATACGCCAGCGAAAAGCTTTCAAAACCTGTTGTCGGAATAAAGAAATACAACCGCTACGGTCACCAGGGCGACAACTTAATGCTGATCTATGCCGACGGATCAGCGATTCCCTTTTCTTGGAACAAGTGCTGCAAGGGTAAGTCGTCATCAGACGCCTGCTCAATCAAAAGTGCACTTAGAGCAGCGGTGCAAGACCACACGTCTGCGGTCATGGACCAAGCGTTTCGTGACGTCCACATGATTGAGTGCCCCATGTCTGGCGAGTTGATTCATCGCGGCGATGCTCATGTTGACCACGCGCCTCCAAAGTTTGCCGATCTCGTGAACCTTTGGCTGATCGACATGGGCCTACAGCTTGAGCACGTTCCGCTGGCTGACGATCCGCAGGGCGGTGCGATTTTGCCGGCTGGAGACGTGCGACTGTCTTGGAGAAGTTTTCACGAGCGTCACGCTGTTCTGCGTGTTGTCTCTGCAAAGTGGAACACGAGCGCGGAGGCACGTTGCTAATGGACGCTTTATCACAGTGCATTGATTTCCTCGGCGCGATCTTTGAGCCCGAGGACATCATCGAATACCGCCCGCTTCCCCCGGCCGCAGGCAGAAGATGGGCGCCGCTACCTGAATTGCCTGACATCGTTGATTGGCTCGAGCGGGTAAACCGTGACGAGAACCAGCGTGTCCACGCCTACTTCGGAGCAAACCCGAGGAAGGCGAAGAACGCATCGCAGGCCGAAGGCGTGGCCCTGGCCCGGTGCGTGTTCGCCGACTTCGACGGTGGCGTTGTCGTCGAGGACGCGCTTGGTCGAGTGCGTGCCGCCGGCTTTCCGATGCCGACTGCGATCATTGAAAGCGGCGGCGGAGTTCACTGCTGGTGGCGTCTAGCCGAACCGATGACGGACGCAGCTGCTTGGCATGAGCGAATGAAGGCGATTGCGTGTGCCCTAGGCTCTGACCAATCCATCTGTGATTGGCCGAGGATCATGCGGCTCCCCGGGTTCGTGAACTGGAAATACGAACAGACACCCCGGGCGCATCTGTGGGACTGTGACCCGACTCGCATCTACGCGATCAGCGTATTCCAGAAGCAGGCGGTTCAGTCGATCGTCGTGAAACCCAAGAGCATGAGCGACTTGACGCGCCGCTTCCTCGAGGAGGGATTCTCGTTGGCGGCCGGCAGGCGTCAGACAATGTTCACGGTGGCCTGCGACATGGCTGCTCGCGGCTGGGGCGTGGCCGAGGCTACCGCGACCATCATGGAGAGGATGCGTCGTGTCGGGCTACGACAGGACGATCTTGATGACTGCCCTAGGCAAATTGGCAACGCATGGAAGCGAACACGCCTTCCTGTTCTCGGCCCGGCGGAAGAGGCCGTGCCGGCGTTAGATGCGTCTGAGGAAACGCCAACTCCGACTCTTCTAGATGCGATTGAGGCGTGGAGACAGCAGGAGGAGACTCCTGCGCTTCCAACTGGATTGCCTTGCCTAGACAGGCTGTTTGACGGCGGACTGCCACTCGGACAGATGACTGCCTTAGCGGCTGCACCAGGCATCGGGAAGTCAGCACTAGCTCTGCAGCTGACTATCCAGTGCCTGTTACACAACCCAGAAATGGTTGCTGTCTGGTGCAAGGGCGAGATGAATCGTGAGGCACTTGCCGCCAGGGCCATTACGAACTACGGCGGCGCAAGCGAACAGCTCACGCTTCAGGATGTCATAAAGAAAAAGCAGCCAAGCCCACGGATTGCTATTGAGTTGGCCAGCTCAGTTGGAACAAGGCTCAAGATCGTTGAGGCGCCTCTTGTCATAGACCGCATCGAGCGTGTTGTCGCCAAAGACAAGCCGTTGCTGCTGGTGGTGGATTACTTGCAGAAGGTTTCATCGACACGCTCTTTTCAGAGCGAAACAGAAGAAATTAAGGACGTTTTACGGCGAATCGGTGCGCTGACTACCAACCACAATTTAGCGACGATTCTTGTGACAAACATTGCCAAGGGGTGCGACGTCAATACCGAGATCGGCAACATCGGGAAAGGGTCGAATCAGATCGACTTCGACGTTGACAACTTTCTTTTCGGCCACCGGGCAGGCGAGGTCGGGGCCGACGGCGAGATCAAGGTCGATTGGAAGTGCAAGAAGCTGCGACAGGGACAGATGTCAGACTTGGAACTGTGGTTCCACGGGAAGTACCAGTTCTTTGAGGACGCTCTTCAGATCCCCGACTTCCCTGAGTTTTCTGCGTTCTCGCCCAAGCCCGGCAGGGAGGGGTGATGACGGAGCAGAAGAAGCAGTCGCGCAGGGGCGAACTGCGGCGCCGCTGGCGGGCGATGCTCGAGGACGGCTCCATAGCTGGCCTGCGGAGCGAAGGGCGTCTGGTGGCCCTCTACGTGCTCTACGCGGCCGACTTCACCAGCTGTGAGGTGCGGTGCTCACTTCGGCACGCAGCCAGGACGCTGGGAGTGCAGATCACAGCTGTCCGAAGAGGCATGGCCCAACTGATTGAACACGGCATTATTGAGAACTTGGGTAAGTCGGGCACTGCCGGGAGGAGTCGGTTTGTCATTTGCGAGCGCGCACGCCTTGTGCGCGCCCCGAACACGCCTTGTGCGCAGGCGCGCGCACAAGGCGTGCGCGCCCCTGACACACAGTGTGCGCGCGCTGAACACACAGTGTGCTCAGACCGAGCACAACCCGTGCGCAGGCTGCGCACACTCTGTGCGCGCAATTCAATCTTATCCAGTGGTATTCCAGTTAATACCAATGGACATACCAGTCTGGCTACGCCTGACGGCGGTGAGGAACCGCCTCAGGCTCGCCAGACGCCAGAAGACAAATGTGCCGCCGCAAGTAGCGACGGCAAGCTTGACGAGGTTGAGAAACTCACACACGAGGTGGACGCATGAGCGAGCAAGTGCAACTGACGGTACGGCAGCAAGAGGTACTTGATTTCATCCGCAACAACTCGCAGTTCTACGGGCCTACCGTACGCGAGATTGCGGCTGCTTTTGGGTTCAAGTCGTTGAACGCTGTTCAAAGTCACATCAAGAAGCTGGAGAAAAAGGGTGCGATTCGTCGCAAGCCTCGCTCAGCTAGGGGAATTGAGGCTGTTACATGAAACCCGAGTGGCACTACCTACCGGCACCGCTCGATGTCGTCCAGGCGCTCATGGACAGGGCATGGGACGACGACATCAACGACGACGACCGGATTCTCATGGAGACGGCTGCAAAGTCGTTAGAGGCGACGCTAGAGCGTTGTGTGAGGCTCGCCAGCGTGATTGAGAAGACGGAGGTGGGCCTGTGACAGAAAAAGACCTCGCCATCATCGCACTTGGTTTGATTCTCCACGCCGTGACGTTCACGGCTGGGATATCGGTTGGTATTCGTCTCAGAAAGGACACGAGACATGACAGCGGCAACGAAGGAACGACGATCAAAGACGCGGACTGGTGGCATAAGCCTGTCAGCGGCAGCGCTGAGGGCTGGGCTGAACGCTGTGGCGGCGGCTGTGCCCGGAAAGACCGGACGCCCGATCCTGCACAGCGTGCTCCTGTCGGACGGGGTGCTTTCTGGGAGTGACCTCGAGATCCGCATTGACGTGGAAATCGACGCCCCGCCTGGCGTCACGGTTCTGCTCCCGAAGGACCGGCTTCACGCCATCCTGTCGAGCACCACGGCGGACGAGATTACGCTGACGCCAGACGGCAGCAGCTGCGTCATTGAGGCCAACCGTGGCAAGTGGACGCTGCCGACCGAGGATGCGGCAGAGTTCCCGGTCTGGGATCCGATCGGCACCAAGCCAATCACGCGGCTACCGGCTGATCAGTTCGTCCGTGCAGTGAAAGGCGTCGTCTTCTCCGCAGACGCTGAGAGCAGCCGCTACGCTCTCGGTGCCGTGCTCATCGAGGTTGAAGGCGAGGTTGTCACTTTTGTGGCAACGGACGGTCGTCGGCTTTCCAGCGTCAGGTGCGAACACGACCTTGCGGTAGACAACTCGCAGACGCTGGTGCCGGCTCGTGTGATGCAGATCATCGCCCGGCTCGCTGACCAGGCCGGCGACGACAGCGTGCAGCTTGAGGCGACCGGCAAGGAAGTCGTCGCCACTGTCGGCACGGCGACTGTAACGGCGTTGCTCATGCAAGGCAGATTTCCCCGATGGCGTGACGTGCTGCCAGAGCGTGATGTGGCGTCCACCACGGTGGAGCGCTCGTCGCTGCTGGCTGCTACTCGAGCGGCTGCAATCTGCTCGTCTGACGAGTCTCGCGGCGTCGAGTACGCCTTTAGCGCTGACGGCATCTGGCTGCACGGTCAGAGTGCCGAGAAAGGCGAGTCCAGCGTGACGTGTGACATCGTCGAGGCTGGTGCCAAAACGGGCGTCAAGCTTGACCCGGCGTTCGTCGTCGAATGGCTCGGCGGCATCGACGGTGACGAGGAGCCGACCGTCAGCATCGAGGTGGTAGACGCTGAGTCTGCCGTTGTGCTTCGCTGTGGCGACAACACGGGCGTCATCATGCCGTTGGCAAAGGACTGAGATGCCACAAGGACGCGAAGTGGAATACTGCGCTGTGACACTGCATCGGCTGTGGGCTCGCGGCGACTCTTACCAAGAGATCGCCGCAGCCCTCGGCTGTTCGCAGTCTTTCGTCAGCAGGCTCAAGGACCGGCACAAGCTCCCAAACCGCCAAAAGGCGACGAGGGACATCTTGGCTGACGATCCGACGCCAGAAGAGATTGCAGAGCGTGCTGCGGAGTGTCGAGCACGGCGAGTGCAGCCAGAACCCAAAGGCGAGCGTGTCAGCACGCCTCGGTACATGTGGGATGGTTTCCGCTTTCACGGGCTAACCTAGCCATGATGCGAAAAGAGAAGAAGACGCGGCGTCAAAAACGACCGGCACCGGTCGCACATCCCGGCGAAGGCTACACGCCTCGCACCAAGACGCAGGAAGCCGCCCTCGACACGATCCGGCGTAACTCCATCACGTTCATTTTGGGTCCGGCTGGCACCGGCAAAACTCACTTGGCGAGCGGCTACGCTGTGCAGCAGCTGCTGGCCGGCACTGTCGAGCACATCGTAATCACCAGGCCGAGCGTGGCGACGGAGCAACTTGGGTATCTGCCTGGAACGGCTGAAGAAAAAGTCGGTCCTTACCTCATCCCATTTTTCGATGCCATCGAGCGGATTGCCGGCCGAAAGGGACACACGAAAGACCGCGAGCGAGTCGGTGCGGCAGTGAAAATAGCCCCCCTCGCCTATCTGCGTGGCAGGACGTTCCGCAACAGCATCATGATTTTTGACGAGGCTCAAAATGCCACGTTCTCGCAGCTGAAGTTGTTCCTGACACGTATCGGCGACGGCTCAAAGGTCATCGTCACTGGCGACGCCGACCAATCGGATCTGCCACGTAGCGAGAGACGGCTGATTGACGTCATGCAGCGGCTCGCGGCGATCAAAGGCGTTGGCGTTGTTGAGTTCGCGTCCAGCGACATCGTGCGGCATCCAATCATCGAGAACGTGCTCAAAGAGCTGGAGCGCTGATTGCTTGACGCCTCGCCTACGTTGAGGTCATCGAACGCAGGAGCGTTCAGACCTCAAAGGAGCGAAGCGTATGCAACGGATTGTTTTGGCGGTTGCGTTTTTGATGGGCACCCCCGGCATCACGATGGCGAATGACGTCATCGTCCACGCACGGCGGGTGAGCATCACTTCGGCACAGCAGGATGCCGAGATCATGGCGAGAAGCGGCGTGCTGCGTCACTGCGGCACCGCTGGCGGACGGCGTGAAGGAATCGGCTTTTCGTCGTCGTCGCCTGATGCGGCACTTCGTAACTGCTGCTTCTACGGTCGCTATCGCATCGTTGAGAAGGGTGTCGCTCGCGGCCCACGCGGCTGGTTCGCTGTCATCCGCTACGAGTGAGCAAACATGACGCAGGAACTCATACGCATGGAGTTTCTCGGCGGCCCACTGGACGGAGCGATCCGGCCCGTCCCGGTGGGCGTCGAGGCATTGCCG